>FWPU01012036.1_pt1 | contig 11717 bp, 9 predicted proteins | sample 2228361 | NCBI WGS metagenome assembly FWPU01 (sample SAMEA103939777, study PRJEB20133) | metagenome | reverse complement strand
GACACATCTTACCCAGAGGCCGGTATCATAAACTCTTAACCAGTTTCGGGCAAGCCCTTTTCGGGATAGGCTCTTAGCACGGACTGCCCGCGCTGACTCGGCCTGGCGGATAGCGCTTTCCTGGGAGGGACCGCAGCGGGCGGGAGTTTCCCGTGCGCGGCTTCGGCAGAGCGGCGATCGCGGGCAGGGGCGGCTGCTGCCCGCTCGTACGCCGCTCCGGCGGCCGGAAGGCGACGAACCAGCCTCGGCAGCAGCCCCCACGCCCGGTTTGCAATGGCTGGCGCGTCTGTTTGCCGCGCGGCGAGCCATTAAGCAGAACGGCTGGCTCAGCAGACACCTGACCCTACCGTGGGCACATATCTCCGCCGCGCCGGTTCCATTGGCCTCCGTCGTTCAGCCACAGGGCGACCTGCCCACCGCGGGGGACATTCACTGGCCGCACCCGCCAGGCACGCTCGATGCACGCGCGGCGCTACTAGATGTCCCTCTCCCGCACAAGCACCCCGTTGCTAGCCCGACAGCAGTGCCGCCGATTGAGGTAGCCCGCCAGGACGGCCGGGACACTCAGGAGCGGCGCGAGGACACTGATGCCCAGCCGACGCCGATGGCGGACAGCATGCACTTCGTACGCCCGCCGGGGTTCGGAGATACTGTCCCTCGGGGCACCTTAAGCGGCGCTCGCGCACAAGCCGGCTTGCGCGCCACAGACAACGAAGACGAGGCCGGGTGTCACACCACCTCGGATCGGCAACTCCCCAGCGTGGCCGGCCATGCGCCTCGTGACGCACACAGCAAGACAGAGCCTTTTGTTGCACATCCGTTCGCCTGGAGTTTGCCTCGTCTGACAGTCGACCACTGTCAAGACACCTTGGTGTTGAAGAGTCGGTCGCCGCGGCAGCCCAGCGGGCACAATAAGTCTGCCCGTCGTGCCAGGCACAACGTACCGTTCAAGGGTTTCCCGGCCGGCTGGTATGGCTGGGAAAGGCGAGCACGTCGCTCGCGTCCCAGGAGCAGGGCAGCCGCCTCGTTGGTACGCGTGCATGCCCATGCAGCCGCGCGGCAAGCCGGTCTTGGGTCTGACTTCTGGCTGTAACAATTCATGCTGCTACGTTACGGTACTCATACTCATGCTGCCGGCGAGTGCGCAGTGCAGATTGTGCGGACGTCGCTATTGAACGAGGCGGGCGTGCCCTATGCAGTCCGCGAGCGCTGGACGATCGAAGGCTTCTTGCAGGCAGCCGATGCCACGGCGCTCACCACGGCCATCGACCAGCTCTTGGCCGCGTATGCACAGCCAGGCCAGGATCTGGTACTTCTCATGCCGGACGGGGCGACGCCCACCAGCCACCGGTTGCTCGCTATTGAGACACTGGGCGGTCCCCGAGTGCTCTCCATAAGCTTTCCTCATGGCAGGGACGGCGAGTACTCGACCTACCGCCGCTATCGCATCGAGATCGAGGCCGACGTGCCCATCGTCTCGCCGGACACTGTGCTGTTGGCCTGGCACGAGTGGCTCGGTTTCTTAGGCGGCGGACCGCGGTTTGTGTATCTGCAGACGCTTGCCGGTCCGCCGGTAAAGCAGGTCGTGGCGGCGGCAACGCCGTATAGGGCCATCCAGGCGGGCCACGCGCTGGGATACACGGGCTGGCCCCTGCCGCCCGATCCCATCTGGCCCGCCGCAGAGCACGTCGACCGCAGGCGCATCGTGCGCCATGCGCCACGCCGCGGCGGACCCAGCGGGATCCAAACCTACACACACTTCGAGACGCGCTGGCAATACGAGTTCGAGAGCGACGTGTCTCTAAACGGCAGCCCGCACGCCTGGACATAAGGGGTCTGCCCTGCGCGGCCGCGATGGACAGTTCCCGAGGATGTGTACCCCATGCTGGTCTCTGCAAGCTTTCCCGGTATCAACCATGTCTTGCGGGCAAGTTACACGCTCGCACACGGTATTTCGCCCGGTGTAGCGCTGCTCGATATGGTCCCGCAAGCAGGTTTTCAACCGGCGCCCGGAACGCTGGTGCTCGAGTGCGGCGGCACGCGACTTGAGTTCGAAGACTGCCTGCCCGCACGCCTGGGCACCATCCAAATGCCAGAGGGACCAACATGGCGGTTGGTGCTGTTCGACCGTCGCTGGCGATGGTGGTATGGACGTGCGGCCGGCCGCTATAATCTGCGCTTCGAAGATGGCCGTCTGATCGAGGCCGTGCGCTCAGGGCCGCCCGAGGATGCCGTCTGGCACACGCCCCGCGAGCCCCAAGCGCTGGCCTCCTCGCTGCTGGACGCCCTCGGCGAGCAAGGGTATGACGTTTCTGAACTTCCCAACGATCCCCGCCCGCGCTGCGAGTGGGACGGTATCCCCCCAGCCCTCGTGCTGGCCGACCTGTGCGACGCGCTGGGCACGCGCATCGTGCTCACCAGCACAGGGCGGGTTGTGCTTCGCAGACTGGGCCAGGGAGCAGACTTGCCTGACCTGCCGGAGCTGATCGCACGCAACACCCTCGCGGGGCAGCTTTCCGGTCCCTGCCATCTGGCCGTTGTCTGCGAGCGGACGCGCTGGCAAGTCGACCTCGAACTCGAAGCCGTGGGTCTGGAGACAGACGGCCGAGTGCGTCCCATCGACGATCTCTCGTATCGTCCCGCGGGCGGCTGGGGCACGGTCGACCTGCCCCATTTCTGCGAGTTGGCCGACCCGCGTGCCCGAGAGTTGGCGCGGGCCAGCGTCTTTCGTTGGTATCGGCTCAAGCTGCCCGTGGAACTGCGCGATGCCGCCGATCAACCGCTCAGCATCGGCACACTGGCCCAGCTTGCCATCCAAGACGTGCAGCTCGACGCGGCAGCCGATGGCGTGCTCGACCGCCCGCGCAGCGCGCAAGTGTTCGGTGTATGGTTCGCCGGCGGAGATGCGGCGGCCTATCAAAGCCCGCCCGCAAACTCGGCGGCACAACTCGGGCCCCTTGCGGTCCCGCCCGACGACTACAGCCTGCGTGCTGTCTACCCCGGCAAATTCGAACTCGATCAGCGCCTGGGGCTGGTTCGCTTTGCTGAGCCCGTCTACAAACTGGTGCCTGCCGCCTCGGGCAACGGTGCGCAGCCGGCCGCTGCCGAGCTGCGGCTGCGCACCAGCGTTTGTGCGCGCAGACCCGACAGAAGCTGGCTGCGACACGAGCGCGTGCGTACGAATCCCGGGGCTCCGCCGCAGGCACCGGTACGGTATATCGACCGGCCAGAGCTAGCACTTACGATTGCCCTGCAATATGACGCGTCCACGTATCAAATCGCAGGCACGCAAAGCAACCTGTCTGCCCTGGAGCAGGAGGCAGACCACTACCTCGATGCACTCGAGCTGGCATGGCAGGCCGGCCCCGTCGAGACTGCCAGTTATGCGGGGCTGCTGGCCATCGAACCAGACGGGGCCATTGTGCAGGTGAGCTGGTCGGTAGGTCCCGACGGCGCCACCACGCATGCCGCACGGCATCAAGAGCCGCTCGATGCCGAGGCCGCGTACACCGAGCGGCGGCTTTGGGAGCGGCTGCGCGTCTTGGGCCCGCTGCGCGCTGGCGATGCCCAGCAGCCGGCTCGAGATCTGGCCATGGCCTGGTAACGCCTCTCTGAATCAGCGCGTGCTCGAACCGAAGTAGCCACCCTGAAGAGGCCCACCCAAACGGCTTGGCGGCCATTCACAAGGGAATCACCGTGTTCGAACGATACCCCAATTCTCTGCCGGCAATTCGATGGCTGCCGTGCCGCAACGACTCTGGCGAGGAGATCCCTGCCGGTGCCGCTCTGCGCATCAGCAGCGTGACGATCGTTGATGGCCGCAGTGTGCTCGCGGTCGAGAAACCGGGCAACATCTGGCAGCGGCGATACGCCCTGGCCGGACCTTGGCCCATACCAGCCGGCGCCTTTGGGGCCTGCACGCTCGAGGCGCCGGCATGGGCGTGGTGCGACACACAGATCACGCCGCAGCCGGGCCAGAGTTGGGGCGCGAAACCGGGCGAGTGGCGGCTCTTCCCACATCGGCCAGGTTTCACGGTGCTGGGCGGGCTGGTGAATCAGCGCACGCTGGTGATGCCGCAAGCCGTCGATCAACTGCTGGGAAAGACAGATGGTACGCTCGGCAAGGGCGCAAGCGGGGTGGTCTCGCTCTGGTTCGGCCCGCCGGGCAGCGAAACCGACTCGACCTTCGACGTCATCGCCTGGAACCGGTTTGCCAATGTGGCTGCCAACCGCTGGGTCGCCTTGGGCTGGATCCACGGGGCCTGGTACCTGACCGCCGCCGAGTGTTGACATGGCCCTCCGTCACATGGCCGCTCGATCGAGGCGAGGCTGCCATCGCCTGGCTTTAGCTCCCCGACGTTGTGCCAGCCACTCTCGCGCGCCTCGTGCCAGGCACGGCCATGCTGGGGGCCCCGCCCGGAATGTGCCTGTTGCGCTGGCGGCATGCCTCGCGGTTTGCATTGTGCTATGCCTGGCTTTGGGCCCAACGCAGCACGTCTGCTACCTGAGCGTGGGACTGATGATGCTGGGCTTTTTCTTCGCCGGATGTCCCTGCTGTAGCGGGGGCTGCCCACACTGCTCGTCGGCGGCGCCACAGCAGTTGCAGGTGGTCGTCAGCGGCGTGACCAACGGATTCTGCAACCAATGCAGCAACCTCAACGGCACCTACATCTGCACGCTGTCTGGCCAGACCGGGAGCCCTCCTCCAGGTGTTGGCGCCTGCCTATGGGACGTTTCGATCCCTCCGGTGTGCGGCCCCAGCTTTCCGTTCGACCTGGTTCGCGTAAGCATTGGCACAGACAGCATGCCGGGCCAGCCTCACTACGTGCTGGTGACGCTGCGCACTGCCGCCGGCGGGAGCTTCTTGATCTTTCTGCGGCGCTACGGCACCCTGCCCAACTGTGCGGCCCTCTCGGGAGAAAGCCTGCCCTTCTGGCAAACAGACGGCAAGTGCCAGGGCAGTGCTGCAAGCTGCACAGTTACGGCACTTTAAGGGACAGCGCCCAGCAGCCATCAGGTGCAGGGATGCGACTCCACTGACCGCTTTCACCCTAACACTCACCCGAAACTGCCCCCCATTTGAACCCAGCCCTGTACCATGAGACTGTGTGAGTTTGCTCCAACCGGGCGGCCTGCGCCGGCAAGCTTCGGACCCGGCGCGTTTGAGTACCGCTGCGTGAGGCCCAACTGCGGAAACCGGGCCTACACGGCACATGCACCAGAACAGATCTATGCCGCCTGCCGCGATCCTCACTTGTTTGGCCTGGGCGACCTGGTGGCATGGCTTGCCAGCCTCTTCGGCCTGCGCAGTAGCAAGCGTTGCGGCTGCGCGCGGCGGCGTGCACGGCTGAACAGGCTGGCAGCCGTACGCTTCAAGAGCCGCACGCCGAATTAGCAACGGGCGGGACCGTGAAAGGCAGGTGCGTGCGAGCAAACGACAAGACTGAGGCAACCGCCCCAAGTCTGGTGTACGCTCGACAGGCTGCCCGCCAGTGGCAAGGCCAGGCACATTCATGGCGACATAGCACGTTGCCGTCCATAGCATTCAGCAGCCACGGCGGGCGAAACTTGGCTCGCTCGTCCCCCCACTCGACCGGTCCGCCGCTCATGGGCACACGGCTGACCGGCCCGGCGGTGGCCGGAGCCGCCTGACGACACGGTGCCGGCTGGCAACGGGCCGGCTGGTCCAGCCCTGCCAGGCCTGACCCTGCCACTGGTCTGTTAGCACCCTTTGCGGCAAGGTATCATGGCCTGGCTGGCGGCCGGCGCCTGCCCTGGGCGCGGCCCTTGCACAGGATGTTCCCCTCACCCCAGGCGATCCAAGCGCGGAGACAGACCCGGTGATTCGCAAGACTTGCTCGCTAGCGTGGATTCTCTTGCTCTGGCTGCTTGCGCCCGCCAGTGCGGACGATGCTACGCCCGCCGCAGAAGCGGCCGCGGCGGCCGGCGCCGCGCCGGCCGTAGAAGCTGTGGCCGCGGCAGACGCTGCCTCGACCGCAGAAGCGGCCCCGGCTGTAGACGGCTTGCTGTCAGATTACGTCCGGGCACCAGATGCCAGCTTCGGCTGGAAGCTGCGCCAACGTACCGCACTGGACGAAGCCGAGTGCCTCGAGCTGACCCTCACCTCGCAAACCTGGCGCGGCATTCCCTGGCGGCACCAGTTGTTCTTGATCAAACCCAACACGCTGCGAGATACCTCCCGCGCACTGTTGCTCATCTCCGGCGGAAATTGGCGGCCCGAGTTGGCCGAACCACCCCCCGCAGGACAACAGGTGCCCGGCGAAGTGCAGCTCCTCGCCCGTGTCGCTCGTCAGGTAGGCACCATCGCCGCCGTGCTCAAGCACGTCCCCCAGCAGCCTATGTTCGACGGCATGGTCGAAGACGAAATCATCTCCTACACCTTCGAGCAGTGCATCCGCACGCGCGACTTCACCTGGCCCCTGCTGCTCCCCATGGTCAAAAGCGCCGCTCGCGGCATGGACGCCGTGCAACAGTGCTGCAAGACCGAATGGAACTGCTCGCCCGCCCGCTTCACCGTCACCGGCGCCTCAAAACGCGGCTGGACCACCTGGCTCGTCTCCGCTGTCGATTCCCGCGTCGAGGCCCTGGCACCCATGGTGATCGATGTCCTCAACATGGGTCCGCAGATGCAGCACCAGCTTTTCTCCTTCGGCCGCTACTCCGAGCAGATCGAAGACTACACGCGCCGCGGCATTCAGGGACAGATGGTTACCTCCCTCGGGCAAGCACTCACCCGGCTGGTCGACCCCTATTCCTACCGAAAGGCGATTGCGCAGCCCAAACTGATCCTGCTGGGCACCAACGACCGGTACTGGCCGCTGGACGCGCTGAACCTCTATTGGGACGGGCTTAGCGGCGAAAAGCACGTGGTGTATGTTCCCAACCGCGGGCACAAGCTCGACGATCCGGAGCGGGTGCTGGGCAGCCTGGCGGCGCTGCACCGGCAGGCCATGGGAGAACTCAAGCTCGCCGCACTCGACTGGACACTCGAAGAAGGCCCGCACGGCGTGCAGCTTACAATCGCCAGCGACGTTGAGCCCGCCCAGGTAACGGCCTGGACGGCCGCCGCGCCAACGCGAGATTTTCGCGACGCGAAGTGGGAAGCCCACGTCTTAGAGAAGGGCGATTCCGGCTGGAAGTTCCAACTCCCCCGTCCCGCACAGGGCTTCGCCGCCGTGCTGGGAGAGGCCCGCTACGAAACCGACGGCTGGCCGTACTACCTCAGCACCAACGTGCGCATCATCTCCGCTAAGCAAGAGAGCAAGGCCAAATAACGCCACGTGGGTAGTCCTCGCTCCGGGCGCTGCGCACGTCGGCAACCTGCTTACGTTCCTCACGCAACGACAAGCTGTCCACGGTCCCAAATCGTGGGATTCCGCCAGCCTTTAAGGCTGCTCCCCACGAACTCGCAGAACAGGGGCTCAGCGCTACGCGAGGTATTCGCGAAACTTGCGTGCATTTCCGGCCGAGGCTCTCAACGCCACCCAGCCGCGGCCTAACTCGAAGGCGCAGCGGTGTGGGTATTCCAATTGTACGGCATGAGGTCGGCTCTTGACAGACTGGCATGCTCCCAATAGGCTGCGATAACCTGCCCGCGCAAGCTAACCCATCATCTGAGGAGTAAGCGATGATCGACATTGTCGCCCAGTACCTCTTCCAAGCGCTCCGCGACATTGACGGCCGCCAAGATCTAAGTGCGCTTAAGGAACCGAAGTGGTGCCGCCATGTGGCCAACTACTTCCACCAGCACTGCGACGCGCTTCCGCATGCCGATACCGAACGAGACTATGGCACGGGCGAACGGTGCGACATGTGGCTTGGCTCTTCCTCTGGTACTTCCATATTCCTTGAGTCCAAGGGCGCCTAGCCAACCTACTGGAAGCGCCGTAACAACCTTAGCCTTTATCGCTCGTACCTATTCTATCCGCTTGATCCCAGTGTTCCCCGGAAGGAGAACTCGGCGGCTTTGGACCTGGCGCGCCTAGCGCGCTCCACTCCCACAAGTGCTTCGCACGTTGGCCTGTTCATCATGGGATCCAGCAATCAGTACGATCTGTGCTCGGATCTCTCCAAATTCGCCAAACTCGCGGCCATTGATCGCGCGCCATGGGAGCAACGTAGCGACTCCTGGGATAATCCCCATGCGCCCGGCTACCGGTACGGCATTTGGCTGTGGATGTGCCCACGCGCGGTACTATCCGACTGGTGGCAGCAGGTCCATGAGTGTTACTAGGGCGATTCTTGGCCACCGCTGCGCGGGACGTGCGCTGCTCGCAGGCCGCTAGCCTAGTTGCCGGGCGCGCAGGTACTCGTTCGTTGGCGCCAAACTCCTTGCACCGTTGAGCCATAAAATTCAGCTCGCCCCCACTTCGTATGCACCTACGACAGGCATAAAGCATTGCTCACGCTGGAGAATTAGAAATCCGAGGTTGCCAGCAGCCACTCCAAATACTCGCAAACCGGTCCTCTCGCAAGGTACGGGTGAACGAACTGGTTTCTGTAGCTTCGCAGGCAACCATAGCAGCTCGTATTAGGTCCACAGCCGCAGGTTCCTTGCACACGATGCTTTGCGAACTCGAGGCAGCGCCGAAGCAATTCTGCGCTCTCCAGCCTGGCCACAAGGCCCGCCCCACCGGGCACGTTGTCGTAAAGCACTACCTCACATGTCTGACTCGCGGACGCGGGGGCAACGGTCACACTCAAATCCTGGAGCGGCACTTCGAGAACCTCATGCGCACCATGAACCACCGCGTATGCCAGCGAGTGAGCAAAATCGATGTTTTGCCTTAAGGACGACGTGACGCTTCCGACATCGAACCTAATTCGCAGTACATCCGTTATAAATTCATGTCCTAATGCAGCGCGCTTTGGCGTTCCGCGGCAAGCACGCCCCAAAGGCGTCGAGTGCGCCCCACCTGATTCTGTGCCGGCCCCGCAGGTCCGACATATAAGAAATCCCCGTCCTCGCCACCCCTCGCTGAGCACAAGCAGTCTCCCGGGCGCCGCCTTCCGCACGCTGACATACTTGCCGAAACGAACGGCTTCTGACTCAGCGCTGCTCATGCCCAAGAAGTAGGGGCGCGTGGTGTAGACTCGAAGAGGCCGATGCGTTGGCTCGTCGGGAGGGCTCCCGTCCGTGATAAAACCGAAGACAGGGTCAATGTACTCGTGCGTCCGCATGCTGTTACAGCAGGGAGAGTGACTGGGCTCCTCCCCAAGCTTCCAGGTGCTGAACGTGCCATGTTGCCGGCACTTGCAATAATACCGAACGTCCCATTCACGCTCGGCAACGCGCTTCAAGCCGTACGATGTCCAGAGTTTCTTGTTCGCGACAAGCTTGGTTCCTGGGGCAAACTCGGCGATCGCGATGGATAGATCGCGACAGAGTGACACTGTGGCGCTTTCACTTCGCTCGTCGCAGCCCCGCTGTAGGTCCAGCTCAACCACGTCCACAGGGAAACCATATTTGGGAATCACAGCCTTGCGGGAGAGGAAGCTGATTAACTCCTCTCCGGCAATGGTACTGGCACGGCGCCGCGCCCACCCAGCCCTCTTATATGAGCGCGCGTCGCTTGCCTCCCGCTCGACTTCTAATACCCTGCGATAATCGTCCGATACCTCGGCTACAGCCATTCCCAAACGCTCTTCGCTCGATGTAACGCGTGCCATCCAGGCGCCGTCCCTTAAGCCAACTGGCTCGTGCAACTCACCCGGTAGAAGTGCTCGCAGGTGCACTTCCAGCGCTGCCCGGTTTGCTTGGACAAACTTGGCGACGTCCGCCAGCAAGTGGGGGGCCGACATGTTTCCCAAGAAACACTCAACAGACTTGAAGCGATCGCGGCCAGCCGGTGAGCGAAAGAAATGTGAAAGCACCTCGGCCATCACGTGGCGCCAGGCGATCTTTGAATTGGCGATGCGCAGCAGCGGGGCCTTTGTACGACCTCGCATCAGCGTACCTGGGTCTTGGAAATGTGCTAAATCATGGGGCCGGCGGCGGCAGTAGGTTATCGCCACCCCAGGCTGGCCAGCCCGTCGGCCTGCACGCCCGACCCGCTGCGCATAGTTGAAGGCCTCAGGCGGGACATTCCTGAGAAATATAGTGTCTAGGTCGCCCAGGTCCACTCCCAATTCGAACGTGGTGGATGAACTCAAAAAGTGAATACGCCCCCTCTCAAAGTCTTCTTGGAATGCCCGAGCCTGCTCCGCCTCGATCTGGGCGGTGTGCTCCTCTGCGCGCAATCGGGCCGGTAGCGACTGAGAATAAAGCACCCGATAATGATTGTGGGCTAGATCAGAATGATACAGCGACACAGGTGATAGCGTTCCGGGGCAATTGTACCGTGCACACGCCGCCCGTATGGACACGCTCTGGTATCGTCCGCAAGTGCCGCAGCGGTAAAGTGGCTCATCATCCCGCAGGAGTCGGACACGCCACCACGCTGGGTTAGCGCGAAAGGCATCGTCGACGCGTATCAATAGCCGCTCCTCGCCGCCGAAGGCGAGGAGAGCTTGCCACACCTCCCGAAGTAGGGTAAGCACGATATCGTTAATGCAGGCCGGGTCGCGGCAAGAAGGCGCAGTTGCGGCAAGCAACCGCTTCAGGAACTCCGCGCGGCGCGTGCGGCCCCCATCCCATGCTTTCGCCTTGCTGCCGCCGCCAAGCCTCACAAGCCCTTGCCCCGCTGCCAGGCCAAGATCTGCCCATATTAGGCTGACCGCACGTTCGGCACTCAGCTCTAAGGCAGCGTCCTTGCGCAGCGAGTCGAGCAACCACCGCAATAGGAGCTGAGCCTCGCTCTGTTCCAAACACCAAGGGGGCTGGACGAGCGCCTCGGGAGGCTTTACGCTTTCTGGAAGCACTGGAAGCCATTCGACGAGGCCGACCCCTTCCAACGATGTGCGTTGTTCGTCGCTGAGCATTTCGCGAAGCACATAAACCCATGCGATCTTTTTGGCGTCCAACTCATCGGCTGACTCGGGGATCACTGCGCGGCGTTGCAAAAGCCTCGTGGTATGCGCCGCGAGCGTGCGAAGCGAAACCGTGGAATAGCCCTCTTCCGCACATGCCCGCAAGCTTGCTAGCACGAGGTTGCGTGCGGCCACCCTTCCATATGAGTCTTGAAGGTACCAGGCAAAGAAGGCAGCGTCCTGGCGACCATCGGCAAAGCCCAAGACTTTCCTGCGTGTTTCGGGGAGCTGGCGGTGAATGGCCGTAGCGATAACCGCATTTGGCCCGTCGTTGCCATGAACAAGTTCGCGCACCGGATCCTGCCCTCGATAGCCGCATCTCCCACAGAGACGCACTTGATCGTCCGCTGCCTTGCTGGCCGGCTCCTCCAAAACAGTTACAATGCGCTCGTGCCTACACGCCCCTGCGCGTGACTGCGCGTGTGGCCCCCATATTGCTCCGCATCGTAGACACAAACGACGCACCCTGGTCAGGTCCTGCGGCTCTTCCTCCTCTGACAGAGGACGAAAAAACGAGACTCCACATTGCTCATGGCCCGGATCGCGCAAGGCCTCCTTCACCCCCTAGTTGCATAAAGCAGCCCGTTTTTGGGGCGGTCAGGGGCACTTTTCCAGGCGAATAGGGGCTTTTTGGCACCGCGCAGCGCCTGCGCCTAAACCTCACATTGAGTGACGTTTAGCGGCACACTTGTCCGGCCCAAGTGACGCAGAGACATTTTGGACACCTG
>FWPU01009257.1_pt1 | contig 11718 bp, 8 predicted proteins | sample 2228361 | NCBI WGS metagenome assembly FWPU01 (sample SAMEA103939777, study PRJEB20133) | metagenome | reverse complement strand
GTACCCCTTTCTGGAAGATGTTGAGCTTATGTTAAGACTTAAAAAGGTAGGTAAAATCAAATATGTGCCAAAAAAGGTGCTGGTTTCAGATAGAAAGCTTGTGGGCGGCGGTTTTTTTCACCCGATAACACACAGTATAAAAAATGTGTTTATAGTTTTGTGTTTTCTGGCAGGTGTGCCGCCCCAGAAACTTTTAAACTTTTATAAGGAGGAGGAGTTTTATGGATCAGGAAAGGGCTGTTTATAAAAGGTATAAGATGGCTTCGTTTGTGAAACAGGAAAGCCTTTGTTGCCCCACTTCATACAACAGTGAGTATTTGAAAATAATCCCACAGGAAATTATTGAAAAGGATTATGGCTGTGGTGACCCTTCCAGATATGTGCTGAAAGGCGAAACGGTGCTTGATCTGGGGTCGGGTGGTGGCAAGTTATGCTATATAATTGCTCAGATAGTGGGCAAAGAAGGAAAGGTTATAGGCGTTGATATGAACAGTGATATGCTTGCCCTTGCACGAAAATATGAGGATGTTGTAGCACAGAAACTTGGCTATAAAAATTTTGAGTTTAAAAGGGCAAGGATACAGAATTTAAAACTTGATCTTGAAAAACTTAGCGATTACATTTCTAAAAATCCCATTAACAGTCTTGAAGACTACCTTAACGTTGAGTTTATATCAAAAGAGCTGGAAAAAGAATCACCTCTTATAGAAGATGAAAGTATTGATGTAATTGTCTCAAACTGCGTTCTCAATCTTGTAAGGGACGAAGAGAAAAGGCAGCTTTTCAGTGAACTATTCAGGGTTTTGAAAAAAAATGGTAGAGCCGTCATAAGTGACATTGTTTCAGATAAAACGGTGCCTGACTATATGAAACAGGATGCGGAGCTGTGGTCAGGATGTATTTCAGGGGCAATGAAAGAAGAAGATTTTATAAAGGCTTTCAAAGAAGCGGGTTTTAAAAATGTGGAAATAATAAAAAAAGATAATAACCCATGGCGTGTGATTGACGGGATTAACTTTTACTCTGTTACCGTTGCTGCCTATAAAGGTGATAAAAAGGTGCGTTATTACTCCTGTTGTGGCAACGATATTGTTTATACCGATTTTACGGAAAGACTTAAAAGTGTTGACAGCGAAGTTGTAAAAGATAAAATTCAGGTGGTTCAGATTAATGTTGGCGGCTTGTGCAACCAGTCCTGCAAACATTGCCATATTTCTGCTGGACCGGAAGACAAAAGGGTCATGGAAAGAGACGTGATGGACAGGATAGTAAATCTTCTTAAAAATTCTTCTGTTGATGTGGCAGATATAACCGGCGGTGCTCCGGAGTTGAATCCCCATATAAGCTATTTGCTTAGGATGGTAAAACCTCTTGTAAAAAGAGTTATTTTCAGAACCAATCTGACAGCCTTAATGGAAAATGAGGAACTCATTACGGAAATTTCCGACAGAAAGGTGGCTCTTTTTGCCTCATTACCTTCTTTAAACAAGGAGGAGACTGATAGACAGAGAGGCATAGGTGTTTTTGAAAAGTCTATTAATATGCTTAAAAAGCTTAACTCTGCTGGTTTTGGAACAGATTACGATCTGGTTATTGTTCATAATCCTGTAGACCTTAATCTGCCTGATGAATGTGAGGCTGAAGAGATGAAAAGACGGCTAAAAGAAGAGCACAATATTTTATGCAACAGCCTGATTTTTATAGCAAACGCACCCATAGGTAATTTTAAAAGGCAACTTGAAAAAGAGTTGCTTTATGACCAGTATTTTTTAAACCTTGTGGCAAACTTTAACAGGGAAACTATTAAAAACCTTATGTGTGTAAATCTCGTCAATATAGGTTATGATGGGCATATTTATGATTGTGATTTTAATAATGCCGCAGGGATTGCGTCTGGACATATAAACGAGATTGAAACCTTTGAAATACTGAAAGGACAGGCAATAAAAAAGGCTGAGCACTGTTATGTCTGCACAGCTAAAAAAGGTTCTTCCTGTTTCGGGAGTCTCGCAAGGTGTCAATAGATAACTGTACCCTCTGTGGTAAATGCCTTGTCTGTCCCTATCTGGCGAAATATGGTTACCCCCGTGAAATTTACCTGAAAAAGGACAGTTCGGTTTTTTGTTGCACCAATTGTGGTTTGTGTAACATCCTGTGTCCCTTTGATGCTACACCGGCAGAAGCCCTTTACAGAACGAAAGAATGGCTGATAGAGGAAAATAATTTACATGACAGGATAGAGCAGGTAATAAGAAGCTCCCGCAAATTTGTGGTAAGGATGAGTAGTTTTCCTTTTAGCCATCTGGATGCGAAAGAGGTTCTGTTTTTCCCCGGATGTTCAGTTGTTTCAAGGGGTAAAGATATGGTGCTTCGTCTGAAAGGCTGGATAGAGAAAAAAATGGGACAAAAGGTGGGGCTTGTGCTTCACTGTTGCGGAGACCCTGCATATCAGAATGGCGACACAGGGTTTGTGAGAAATTTTGTTCAGACAGTGAGAGAAAAACTGGAAAATAATGGAACAAACAAAATTATACTCAGCTGCAGTAACTGTAAAAAGGTTTTTAAAGAATATTTTAAAGGTGTTGAGCTTTTTCACATAGCAGAGTTAATTGACGAAAATGATGTGAGGGGAATGGCAGATTTCGGGATACTCCATCATCCCTGCCCCAATTTTAAAAACGAAGAGGTTAAAAATAAAATAGAAGCCCTATTTGGTAAAAAAACAGAGCTGATTCTTAATCTGCCAATGTGTTGCGGGCTTGGGGGTGCTGTATCAAAGCTTGATAAAGATGTTTCGGATGCATTTTTGAAAAGGACAGCCCACATTTCGGAAGACAAAAATCTTTTAACGTCCTGTATGGGATGCAAAAACAGGTTTTTGAAATATGGCGTTGATGCAAAACATATTTACGAAGTAATAACGGGTTTGGATATAAGGGAACCGCTTTCAGAAGTCAGAAAGTGGATAAATAGGCTTTTTGTATCAATAAAGGCGAAGATTAATCCATTGAAATTGCTGGTTTTTTTCGTTTTAGCCTTTGCTATTCTTTTTGTTCATGAACTGAAAAAAGAGGGCGTTCTGAACTTTGAGTCAATCCTTAACTGGTTAAAATCGGCAAAATTTATCTCCCCCCTTCTTTATGTTCTGTTTTATTCAATAGCCCCTTCAGTTTTTTTCCCCAGTTTGTTACTTACCATAATTGCTGGCGTTATATGGGGACCTTTCTGGGGCGTGGTTTTTGCAATAACAGGTGCCACCATCGGTTGTTCTGTGCCCTTTCTTTTGTCCCGTTATATATTTTATGACACTGTCAAAAAGAGTTTTGGCATAAAACGCTGGGAAAAGCTGTCTAATCTTGTAAAAAAGGATGGCTGGAAAGTGGTTTTGTTTACAAGACTGGTGCCCATATTCCCTTTTCCTGTGCTTAACTACCTTTTTGGAATAACGCCTGTGTCCTTTTCTCATTACGTGTCAACTTCACTCTTAGGTATGCTCCCTGCCTGTATTGCCTATGTGTACTTTGGAAGCAGCATTTTTGAACTGATAAAAGGAGGAAATATACTTCCTCTCATACTGGCAGTTGTGGTTGTCTCGGTTATAACGGTTATACCCCATTTTTTAAAAAAAATGTTTTACAACAAATAATCTGTAAAACCATAAAGCTACAAATTTCTTTCAGGCTGTAATATAATCAATTTAAAGATGAACTCAAAAAAATTACTTTTTTTTGCTCTCCTTATTTCTGTGTTACTACATGTGATATTTGGGATAACTGTAGAAAGTTACTTACGTTTATTGCTAAAAAAGGCACACATAGGTGGAGAGAGAGACAGGTATTTTGAAGTTTTGCCATATTCACCAAAAAATCTGAATGTGTCACCTAAGGCTCCTAAAGACGCAAGAATTCTGGGGCCATCAAACTTTTCGCCGCCTTTTGAGGAGGCACCTAAGATTGACAAATTTCTTGGTGAGAAGTTTGTAGAACAGGTGTTGCCTAAGCCCCCTGAAAAGAAAGAAGAGATTGTTGAGAAACAAGAAATACCAAAACAGCCTGTTATAGCCAAAACAGAACCACTGGACGACAATGGCAGGTTAAAACAGGACGGACATATTGTTGAGAGGCCTGTTACCGAAAAAAAACTGCCTCCGCTGGAAAAACTTGTTCCACGAACACCGGAGCTTATTGCAAAGATGCCCAAGGAGGAGAATATAAATCTGAACAGAGGAACTGTTAAGGAGGGCAAGGAGCTTATAATCGCAACCAAAGAATATAAATACTGGTCATATCTTGACAAAATGAAGAGAAAGATTGAGCTTTTATGGCAGTATCCGGAAGTTGCCATTGCAAGAGGGTTGTCCGGTTCTTTAAAAATAAATTTTTCTGTTGATAAATCAGGAAGATTAAAACAGGTTGTCCTTGTTGAGTCTTCAGGATACAAATTTTTTGACGATGCAGCCATGAAGGCTTTAAGGGATTCAGAGCCTTTTGCACCCTTTCCAGACACGTGGGACATAGAAAAACTTAACATTGAAGGCACTTTCATTTATGAGCTAAAAGTGATAAGATAATCTATTCAATATGAAAAGAGGTTTATTTTGAAAAAACCTGTAGGTATTTTTGATTCCGGTGTTGGTGGATTAACGGTTCTTAAAGCTATAAAAAAACTGTTGCCAAATGAAAATCTGGTTTATCTCGGTGATACGGCACGGGTGCCTTACGGTAACAAGTCTAAGGAAAATATTGTCAGGTATTCCCTTGACAACACCAGATTTTTAATGAAATTTGATATTAAATTACTTGTTGTTGCCTGTAACACATCCACAGCCATGAGTCTTGATATATTGAAGGAAAGTTTTCCCATTCCCATACTCGGCGTTATTGAGCCCGGTGCAAGGAGGGCTTTAGAGGTTACAAAAACAGGCAGGATAGGTGTTATAGGGACAGAGGCAACTGTAAAAAGCGGTGCCTACGCAAAGGTCATAAAGGAGTTGAATAAAGAGGTTGTTGTTTTTTCAAAAGCCTGTCCCTTATTTGTTCCTATGGTTGAGGAAGGTTTAACAAAAGGAAAGATTGCGGAAGAGGTGGTAAAACTGTATCTTTCTTACTTTGATACCCATTTTATAGACACCATAATTCTGGGCTGTACACATTATCCACTTTTGAAGCCCCTGATTAAGGGATACTTTAAAGGTCAGATAAATGTTGTTGATTCTGCAAACGAAACCGCAAAAGCTGTTAGATTTTTGCTGGAGAAGCACCATATTCTGAATAATGAAAATGCTATAGGCAAGGCAAGCTTTTATGTTACTGATGCGGCTGAACGTTTCCTGAAGATAGGCAAAACTATTCTTGGTGACGAGATGAAAGAAGTTAGTCTTGTATCCTATTAAAAGCGGTAAACCATGAAAAATAAAAAAACAAACAGAGAGAAAGAACTAATAAAAGAAAGCCCGGTGGCAGAAATAAAAAGCCTTTCTTACAGTGCCTCCGGTGTAGCAAGGTATGAAGGAAAGGTTGTCTTTATCCCTTACACAGTGACTGGTGATGTGGTTCGTTTCTCAATCAGTCATGACAAAAAAACTTATGCAGACGGCAAACTTGAGGAAGTTCTTAAATCTTCTCCCTACAGAAGACCTGCACCATGTCGTTATTTTGAAAAGTGCGGTGGATGTCAGTGGCAACATGTGGAGTATAATTATCAGATTCATGCGAAAAAAAATATTGTCAGGGACTTGATGGAACGAATAGGCTCCATTAAAAATCCCATACTCTCTGAGACCTATAATGCCGGCGGCGAATGGCATTACAGACAGCGGGTAAGATTTCAGGCAGGTTATACAGATGGACAGCCATGCTTTGGTTTTGCCATATATGGCAGCCAAGATGTGGTGAAAGTGGAAAACTGCCACATAGTTCAGAAACCCATAGATGATCTTTTAAGCAAGCTCTCAGCAATGAGCGAAGCAACAAGACATTTTTATGATTTTGAAGTTTATTATTCAGACGAAGGGAATTTTATCTTTTCGGCAGTAGCGAGAGAAGGATGGGACAAAGAAGCCCTGAAGGAGCTGTTACCTCTTTTTAAAGGTGGAATAGTATCAGAAAAGGGTAGTCGCAGGGTGTATAGTTATAACGAACCCCACTTAACATATACGATAAAGAACAGCCTTGGTGATTACAGACTGAAGATTTTAGCCGGCGGTTTTGTGCAGGCAAACCCCTACGTAAATGAACTTATAGTCAACGTTATCGCTCAAGAACTTCTTGGTTTTAAAGACAAAATGCTGCTTGAACTATATGCGGGCTCCGGTAACTTTACCATACCCTTAAGCAGAATTTTTAAACACCTTATCGCGGTAGAAGGCGAACCTTTTTCTTTCAGGGCACTGGAGGAAAATATACCTAAAAACAGGGTCATCAACGTGATGCCTGTCAGGGCAAATGTTTATGACGAGGTTTTGAGATACTTTAACAAAAAGAGGCAGTTTGACGTCATATTTCTGGATCCGCCAAGGATTGGTGCAAAGGAGATAATGCCATTTCTGCCAAAATTTAATGCCAGCCGTATTGTTTATCTGTCCTGTAATCCTTCAACGCTGGCTCGGGACGTTAAGATTTTAAACAATGGCGGCTATAAGCTTTCCAGACTTATACCCTTTGACATGTTTCCTCAAACTTTTCATATTGAAACACTGGCTATTCTTGATAAAAATGAATAAAACCATACTTGTTGTTGAAGACGACAAAAAGTTGTTAAACATCATTAAAGCCTATATTGAAAGTGTGGGATACAGGGCAAAAACCGCAACAACAGTAAAGGAGGCAGAGGATATTATTGAAAAAGAACTGCCTTCCCTTGTGGTTCTTGACCTTATGCTGCCTGACGGCAAAGGTGAGGATTTTATACAGACTGTGAAGGAGATTGACGATATTCCGGTCATAATGGTAACTGCCCGGTCTGCGGAAGAAGACAGGCTAATGGGTTTTTCCTTAGGTGCCGATGATTATGTTGTCAAGCCTTTCAGTCCGAAAGAACTTATAGCAAGGATTAAGGCTGTTTTAAAACGATACGAAAAGGATAAACCTTCTGAAATCTTAAGCTTTAATGGCGGCAGTCTTATAATTAACCCGGAAAGTCATGAGGTTATCGTTAATGGCAATCTGGTGGAGCTTTCTCAGACCGAATTTAAGATATTTTTACTACTTGCGAGGGCTCCCCACAAGGTTTTTTCACGATTGGAGTTGGTGGAAAAGGCTCTGGGCTATGAGTTTGAAGGTTATGACAGAACTGTAGACGCCCACATCAAAAACTTAAGACACAAAATCGGAGACACACATAAAAATCCCGTTTATATTCAGACTGTTTTTGGGATAGGCTATAAATTTCTTGGTAAAAAAGATGTCTCTAACGATTAAAAAAAAGATAATAATCTCGGTCTTTCTCTTCTTTTTGTCGTCCATAGCTGCTCTCTATCTGGTAAGTTATCTGGTAAAGGTTGATTTTATGAAATACAGGGAAGGTGAAAAGGAGGACATCGTATACGTTCTTGCAAGTTTTTTTGAAACAAAATATGAAAAAACAGGCGGTTTTGAAAAGGGAGACTTCAGTGATGGTGCATTGCTTGCGCTGTCTTTGGGATATGAAATAGTCGTTTATGACAAAAAGGGCAATATTGTAACCAGTACCGTTGAGGCTATCAGAAACATAAAGCCTCTTGCCAGACGAAGGCATCTGACTCATATAGGACGGTATGAAGAGTTTAAAAAAGAAAAAAACAGGCCGATTAAAAAGAGAATTAAAGGAATAAAACAGGTGATTGCCCATGCCAGGTTCTTTTCTATTTTTAAATCATACCAGAAAACTTTTTTTAAAGTCAGTCCCAGAGTGATGAAAGAAGTAAAAGTGGTAAGAAATCCCAAGAACAAAGCTAAAGAGAGTATTCCATTATCCAACACAACTTTTAATCCTGGTAAAGCGGTTTCACTTGTTTTTGTTCCGCTAATTCCCAAGATTAAGTAAATAAAGAAAAGATAGATAAAAACTGAAATTATAATAGAAATAGGAATAATTTTTAAGAGGGTTTTCTTTCGATCCCTCAGTATTTCTTCGATCTCGGGAATCAAAGCTGCTCCCCAGAGAGAAAAAATAATAACGCCATAAGGTAAAAACAGGAAAGCCCAATCGGGTACAGGAAAAAGATTTTCCATTTTTATAAATGACATCTTCCAAAAAAATATGACAAGTAAAATAATGAAAAATGAAAATAACCCTAAAAATTCTACCTTGGCAATTGCTTTAATTCCATAGAAAATTAAAAAAGCTCCAATACCAAAATAAAAAAGAGTATAAAACAAAGAGGTGCCTCCAAATATCGGTTGAAACAACTCAGTTAAAAATTCTCCACCGACCATTAAATAAACCAAAGCGGCACCAAAAATTCCTAAAATAGTTGTAGCAAAAGCTATTCTCTCCCCCCATTTTCCTAGATAAACCTTAGCAAAACCTGGCAACCTTTTAAAGTCAGGAGTTTTCAATGCCAATTCGCCAAAAAATAAATGAACCAAAATTACCAAGGGTCCTAAAGTTAAAAAATAGGCTAAAATCATCCAAAAGCCAATTTTGGCAGTCAAATAAGGTAAACTAAAAAGACCAACCCCAATAATAGTACCACAAAGGGCGCTTGTTGCCAAAACATAGGTTTTTAAATCTCGGATCATCTTAATTGCTTACTATATTAATAAATTACACTAAAAAAACTCAAAACTCCACTTATTATTTTATTCTATTCTATCTTGCCCGATTAAAAATCTCAATAGAAAGAGAGGGAAAATTATAAAAAACCCTTTAGGGAATAAGATTGGAAGGAAATAAAAATAAAATTGGTTAGATTTTTTTAAAATCTGGCGGCCCCATCGGGATTTGAACCCGAGTTTTCGGCTTGAGAAACCGATGTCCTGAACCGCTAGACGATGGGGCCATTCTATTCTATTCTATTCTATTCTATTTTATTCTATTTTATTTTATTTTATTTTATTTTATTTCTTCAACTATTTTTGTCATTTTCATTTCTTTTGAGCCGCTAACTAAGATTAAATCGCCTTTTTTTATATCATCTTTGAGTTTTAATTTTCCCTCCTCAATTGTATCAAATTGGAAAATTCTTTCCAGGGGCATTCCTTTTTGAATCGCCACTTGACCAATAAAGCGAGCCCTTGGGCCGAAAATAAATAATAAATCCGAATTCTTTGCCACTCTTTCTCCTATTGCTTCATGAGCTTCAATTGTATATTTTCCAATTTCCACAATATCGCCTAAAACAGCGATTTTTCTCTGAAATCCCTGAAGTTTGCCTAAAATCTCAATTGCTTCTGCCATCGAGAAAACGGAGGTTGTTTCTGAATCATCCAAAATCCAGGAATTCTTTATCCCCTCAATTAGTTTCATTTTCTTAATTGAAGAATAATAATTTTTTAATGCTTGGGAAATTTCAATTAAATTTAAATCAAAAATTGTTCCAAGAGCAGCGGCTGATAGAGCTGAGTAAACCCGTTCTTTGCCAAATAATTTTTCCAACCAGACCGGCACAATATTTCCTTTATAATTTATCTTAAAATTTGTCCCAGTGTTTAATTTAATGTCAGTGGCCCGCAAATCAGCTCCTTCTTGAAAGCCAAAAGTTATTTCTTTTAAATTAGTTTCATCTTTGATTTCTCTAACCGTTTCATCGTCAAAATTTAAGATTAAGAAACCATGAGCAGGCAAAAGTTTTGCCAATTTTCTTATTTGAATAGTTTTTTCTCTATCTCCAGCAAAAAAATCGCAATCGAAAGGAATATCGCCAATATGAGTAACTACTAAAATTGGCAGAGAAGAATTTTTAATAAAAAATTTAAATTTCTCAAAATCATTTTCCAGATCGCTTTCAAAAACTAAAGTTTTATTATCAATTTTAAAATATTGATTTAAAACCTGAAAAATGGCTTCTTTAGCACAAACCCGACCATTACCAGTGATAATAATTACCTTTGGTTTCTTTAAAATAAATTTAATTTTTGATAAAAAATCTAATAACATATCTTCCTTGTGATTTGTTAAATTACTCATAGTCGGGTGATATCTGCCAATAGTCAATAATATATTTTGCCAGTTCTTTAAAGATTGGTACTGCTGACACCGAGGCATCTCTAGCTTTAGGATTATCAAGTTTTACCAAAATTAAAAATTGAGGCCGAAAGGCCGGAGCAAAACCGACAAAAGATTGGATGGTTTTTTCAGAATAACCCGCTTTTTTAATACCCAAAGCGGCAAAAGAAATCTGAGCAGTCCCCGTTTTGCCGGCAATATAATATCCCGGGATTTTGGCTCCTTTGGCAAAACCATTTTCTACTACTGAAACCAACATAGCCGTCAATTGAGAAGCAGTTTTTTGGGAAATTACATTATCTGAAGTTATTTGAGGTTGAATTTCTTTAACCTTTCCATTTTCAAAAATTTTTTCAACTAAATAGGGTCTAACTAATTTTCCGCCATTGGCTATGACACAAAAGCTTCTAACCAATTGAATGGGGGTCATTTCAATCCCCTGACCAAAAGAAGCAGTAGCAAAATTTATTTCATAACCCTTTTTAAATTCTTTATTTTCTGAATAGGTTTCCGGCAGGTCAATTCCAGTTTTCTCAAAAATTCCAAATTTTGAAATATAATCCAAAAAAACATCGTGGGAAAGTAATTTTTCAACAAAGATCGCTCCGGTATTAATTGATTTTTCTAAAACATTAGTCATAGTTTGTTGTCCCCAGATTTTACCATCGTAATTATATATAGTGTAACCACCAATTTTAACAAATCCTTCATCAAAATAGGTGGTTTGAGGAGTGATTTTTCCTTGATCTAGAGCGGCAGCAAAAGTAATTGGTTTAAAGATCGAGCCTGGTTCAAAAAAATTTTCAGTGGCCGGATTTTTAAAAATTTCCAAATTCCCATTTAAAGCATATTCTTGATATTGATTGGGATTAAAATTGGGAAAATTAGCCAAGGCCAAAATTCTTCCGGTATTCGGGTCAATAACGATAATTTGGCCACTCTCAATGTTTAGGTTTTCATTAGCTGTTTTTAGTAATTTTTCGGCCAAAAATTGAATATTATAATCAACGGTTAAAACAAGATCAGCCCCTTTTTCTATTGAATTAGTGAAAACATTAATAAAATATCCTCCCGTTACCCTCTCTTTTTCTAAAAATCTTTCTTTCCCTCGCAATATATCATCATAATAACCCTCTATTCCATACTGACCGATGTCTTCTCCACCTAAAAATCCGCTTATTTTGGAAGCAAAAGACTGAAGAGGATAATATCTGCCTACTTCTCGACCCAAATAAATTCCAGTCAAATTTAATTTTTTTAATTTCTCAACCTCTTCTTCGGTTAATTTATTTTTAATTAATTCATAATAACTGTCTTTTTTAATTTTCTCTAAAATAAAATCTTTATCTAAGTTAAGAATTGAACCCAAAATCTGAGCAGTTTCTTCTGGTTTTTTAATTTCTTTAGGAGAAAGATAAATGAAATCAAAGTTCCGATTGACAACTAAAGGAACTCCTTGTTGTAAAAAAATTTCCCCTCTCTCTCCTTCAAGACTTTCGAATAATTTCTGCTGGCCTTGAGCTAAGGCCTGCCAATATTGATGATTTAATATTTGAATATAAATCAAGCGGC
>FWPU01012030.1_pt1 | contig 11719 bp, 7 predicted proteins | sample 2228361 | NCBI WGS metagenome assembly FWPU01 (sample SAMEA103939777, study PRJEB20133) | metagenome | reverse complement strand
GGCTCTTCAGGAAATCGTGTGGGTCTTTTCTTTGTCCCTCTCCCTTGAGGGGAGAGGGGAGGGTGAGGGTGAACACCGGGGTTGGTGGGCAAGACTGTGATGCCTATGGAGGCCCACGATCTTCCTGAACAGTCACCGCCCCATGCCGATGTCCCCCTCACCCGCACCCTCTCCCCCGCCAAGCGGGGGCGAGGGATGTCCCGGAGTGCTCTACCCACACAAGATCCGGAAGACAGCCATATTGAGTAAAAGCTGTAAGAGACCCGCTTTGACCAAGAACGAGAGACGCTTCACGCAGGATGAGATGCGCTTCACGAAACGAGAAGGATTGGGACCGGCGACCGCCGTGTTGATATTCAGTCTCGCGGCCGGGTGTGATTCGACGCCCAATGAAGCGACCGGCGCCAAACCGACGGCCCAGCCGGCACAGTCCGCGACCGAAGTCCGCCTCAACCCGGAGACTGTAGCGCGATCGGGCATCACCGTCCAACCGGTGGTGCGGGGCGAATTCCGGACGTTCCGGGATTTTCCCGCGACGATCCGGCCGAACGAACGCGCCGTTGCGGACATCACCACCCTGGTGCGCGGGCGGGTCGTGGACGTGTACGCGGACTTGGGCCAGGAAGTGAAAGCGGGCGACCTGCTGGCGATTCTGTACAGCAGCGAGTTGGGATTGGCGCAATCGGCGTACCTGAAAGCCCGGGCGAGACTGTACCTGGCCGAACAGTCGTTCAAACGGGCCGAGTTTCTGTTGCGCGAGAAGGTCATCGGCACCGCCGAAGCCCAGCGCCGGGAAGCCGAGCTCTCCAGCGCCAGGGCCGAGGCGCGGGAAGCGAAAGACCGGCTCCTGCTGCTGGGCATGGAAGAGAAAGAGATCAAACAACTCGACCGCGATCACAAGATCCGGTCCTATGTGCCGATCGAAGCGCCCTTCGCCGGCCGGATCATCGCCCGGAACGTCACCCGAGGCGAGGTGGTGGGGACCACGGAGAAGCTGTTCGTGGTGGCCGACCTGTCCGAAGTGTGGGTTGTCGCCAACATTCCGGAGAAGGACATCCCCTTTATCCGTCCGAACGGGACGGCGCAAGTCCGCGTCGCCGCCTATCCCGACGACGTGTTCACGGCGAAGATCACCTACGTTGGGGACGTGTTGGACCCCACGACACGCACGATGAGCGTCCGCCTGGAACTGCCGAACCCTCAAGGCCGGCTTAAGCCGGAAATGTTCGCCACCGTGCGCATTCATTCCGAAACCGAGTCGGGAGCGTTGCTCGTGCCGGAGGCGGCAGTGCAGCGGGACCGGAACCGCTCCTTCGTCTTCGTCCAGCGCGACGCCCAGTCGTTCGAGGCGCGCGAGGTCAGGCTCGGCGCCTCCAACGGTCAGATGGTCAAGATCCTCGACGGCCTCCGGGAGGGCGAACCGGTGGTGACCCAGGGCGCCTTCATTCTCAAATCCGAACTTCAGAAAAAAGACATCTGACGCATGATTCGGCTGCTCGCATTCTCCCTTCGCCAGCGCGTCCTCGTCGTCGTCCTGGCCCTCATGCTGGCCGCCGGCGGCGTGTACGCCTTCCGGACGATTCCGATCGATGCCTTTCCCGACGTCACCAGCGTCCTCGTCCAGGTCGTGACCAAGGCGCCGGGGCTGTCGCCGGCCGAGGTCGAACGGTTCGTCACCTTTCCGATCGAGCTGCAATTGACGGGGGTCCCGGCGCTTACCGAGCTGCGCTCGCTGACGAAAGTCGGCCTGTCGCTCATTACGGTCGTCTTCGAGGACAGCATGGACATCAACCTCGCGCGACAACTGGTCCTCGAACGGCTGATCGAAGCGCGGGAGTTTCTGCCGCCCGGCGCCGAACCGATGATGGTCCCCAACACCACCGGGCTCGGAGAAGTGTTTCAGTATTACATCGAGACGCCGCAGCCTCCGGGCCAGTCGCAGCACCTGTACGAGCAGGACCTGATCGACGTGCGGACCATCCAGGATTGGGTCATCCGGCCGTTGCTCAAGAGCGTCCCCGAAGTGGTGGACGTCAATTCGCTGGGCGGATTCGTCAAACAATACCAGGTCATGGTGGAACCCGGCCTGCTCCGCAAGTACGATTTGTCGCTGCATGACGTCTTCGAGGCGGTCGCCAAGAACAACGCCAACGCCGGCGGAAACATCCTCGAAAAGCATTCCGAAAAGTACATCGTGCGCGGCGTCGGCCTCATCAAATCGCTGGAGGACATCCAGAACATCGTGGTCAAGGAAGTCGGCGGCACGCCGGTGTACGTCCGCGACGTGGCCAAGGTGCAGATCGGCCACGCCGTCCGCCACGGGGCCGCCGTCCTGAACGGCGAGCGGGAGGTCGTGACCGGCATCGTCCTGATGTTGCGGGGCGGGAACGCCCGCGAGGTCGTTCAAGGGCTCAAAGCGAAGATCGCCGAAATCGAGGAGAAGAACCTGCTGCCGCCGGGGTTTCGGATCGTCCCCTTCTATGACCGCATCGAGCTCATCACCGCGGCGCTCAACACCGTGTACAAGGCGCTGGTCGAAGGGATCGTCCTGGTCATCGTCATCCTCTTTCTGTTTCTCGGCAATGTCCGGAGCGCCTTGATCGTGACCGCCACCCTCATCCTGGCGCCGCTCGTGACGTTCATCGTCATGGGCAAAGCGGGTCTCACCGCCAATCTCATGTCCCTCGGCGGTCTGGCCATCGCGATCGGCATGATCGTGGACGGATCGGTCGTCGTCGTGGAGAACGTGTACCGCCATCTGTCCGAACACCGGTCGCAGTCCGTCGACCGAATCGACCTGGTTCTCCACGCGTGCAAGGAAGTCGGCCAACCGGTGATCTTCGGGATCCTCATCATCATCATCGTGTTCCTGCCGATTCTTTCTCTGCAGGGGATGGAAGGCAAAATGTTCCAGCCGCTGGCCTACACGATCATGATCGCGCTACTCGTGTCCCTGGTCTTATCGTTGACATTGTCGCCGGTTCTCTGCTCGCTGACGCTCAAGCGTGGGAGCGAGGACGACACGTTTCTGATCCGCTGGGCCAAACGCGTCTATCTCCCCGCCCTGAAGTGGGCGCTGGGGCGGAGGCGAGCCGTGCTGCTCGGTGCGGTGACGCTCCTCGGCGCCAGCCTTCTGCTGGTTCCCTTCCTCGGCAGCGAATTCATCCCGATCCTCAACGAAGGCTCCCTCGCGCCGCAGACCGTCCGGCTGCCGAGCACCTCCCTCAAGGAATCGATCGAGATCGAGAAGGAGATGCACCGGGCGGTCATGGAGTTCCCCGAGGTCACGATGGTCGTGTCCAAAATCGGACGCTCCGAGTTGGGGAACGATCCCCAGGAGCCGAACGAAAGCGACCCGGTGGTCTCGCTCAGGCCGCTGGACGAATGGACGACGGCCGGCAACAAAGCCGAACTGGTCGAGAAGATCCGCCGGCGCCTGGAACGGATTCCCGGCGCGAGCTTCCTCCTGAGCCAGCCGATTCAGCAGCGGGTCGACGAGTTGATTTCCGGTGTCCGGACCGAAGCGACGGCCAAGCTCTTCGGCGACGATCTCGACGTGCTGCGGCAGAAGGCGGAAGAGATCGCGGCGATCTTGACCACGATCCGCGGGGTCAAGGACATCCGCGTGGAGCAATTGTTCGGCCAACCGTATCTGACGATCGACATCGACCGGGGCAAGATCGCGCGGCACGGCATCAACGTGGCCGACATCCAGGAAATCATCGCCACCGCCATCGGGGGCAAGGCGGCCACGACCGTGTACGAGGGTCAGCGGCGCTTCGACTTGATCCTCCGGTTTCCCGAACAATACCGCAACAGCGTCGAGACGATCAGCAACATCCTGGTCGCCGACGCCTCCGGCGGCCTGATTCCGCTGAGCGATCTCGGCACCATCGAGCTGCGAGAGGGACCCGGCCGGATCAGTCGCGAGGGGCTCAAGCGCCGCATTTACGTGGGATTCAACACCTCGGGGCGCGATATCGGCAGCATCGTGGCGGAGGCCCAGCAGAAAATCGACGCGCAGGTGTCCCTGCCTCAGGGCTACACCCTCACCTGGGGCGGTTCATTCGACAACATGCAACGGGCCATGGCCCGTCTGAAGATCATCGTGCCGATCACGATCGGCCTGATCTTCTTGTTGCTGTTCTCGTCGTTCAACTCGGTCCGCTACGCCGCGCTGATCATCCTGAACCTGCCCTTCGCCCTGATCGGCGGGATCGTCGCGCTCTGGATCACCGGCGAGTATCTGAGCGTGCCCGCCTCGGTCGGTTTCATCAACCTTTTCGGCGTGGCCGTGCTCAACGGCATCGTCCTGGTGTCTTACATCAACAAGCTGCGCGACGACGGACGGCCCGTCACCGAGGCGATCATGACCGGCTGCGCCTTACGGCTCAGGCCTGTGCTGATGACCGCGCTGGTCGCCCTGTTCGGCCTGATCCCCCTGGCGTTGGCCCAAGGGATCGGCTCGGAAGTACAACGGCCGCTGGCCGTGGTGGTGATCGGCGGATTGGTCAGCTCCACGCTGCTGACGCTGGTCGTCCTGCCCGCTTTGTATCCCTGGTTCGACGAGCACAAACGACGCGACGAGATCCCGGCCCGGAAAGCCCGAACAAGCCGCGCTCCGTCCGAGGAAGAGGTCCATGCTTAGCAGCCGCGGCTGCGGTCTTCCGGCGCGGACCGATTCAGGGTATTCGTTGAACGTGAAGGCAGGAGGCGCGAGGTTACCGTCCCTGCTCGCCGAGCTTGCCTTTCGCGTACTCGATTCTCGAACGATGCTCCGGGGTCTGCGGCGCCAGCCGCACATAGTCCCGGAACGCCCGAGCGGCTTCAGCCGATTGTCCCTTCGCCAGCAGGGCGAGCCCCAAATTGAAATACATGATCGGGTCGCTCTGCTCGTGATTCAGGGCATTGAGGTAGGCCGTGATCGCGCCGTCGATGTCGCCTTTCGCCTGAAGCGCGACCCCTAAGTTGTTGGACGCCCCGGGATGATCGGGGTTGAGAGCCAGAACCGCGCGGTACTCCGCGATGGCTCCGTCCAGGTCGTTCCGCGCCTGGAGCAAGGCTCCCAAAGCGTAGCGTGCGGCCGCATTGTCCGGCTGCAGGCGAACGGCGGTGCGGTAGGATTTGACGGCGGCATCGCCGTCGCCCTTGGCTTCGAGCGCAAGGGCAAGATGCTGGTAGGCGTCGGCACGCTCGGGCAGCAGACGAGTCACTTCCTTGAACTCGGCGACGGCGTCGTCGAGCACTCCCGTTCTCAGCAGGGCAAGACCGAGACAGTAGTGCGCTTCCCCATTATCCGGCTGCAGGCGGAGCGCCTCGCGACAGGCGTCGATGGCGCCGTTCATGTCGCCCTTCGCGCGGAGCGCTCCCCCGAGGTTCAACGCGTAGGCGGCGGCGCGCTTCCCTTTGCGAACCAGACGCAGCGCCGCACGGTACGCGTCGGCGGCCCCGTCCAGATCGCCTTTGGCTTCGAGCGCGACGCCGAGATTGTTGTGGGCCGCCGCGTGATCGGGCTCGAGCCGGATCGTCTCCCGAAATTCCTCGATGGCCTCGTCCGGATTCCCCTTGGACGTTAACGCCAACGCGAGGTTGTAGTGGAGCATCGCGCTGTCCGGTTTGAGACGCAAGGCGCTCCGGTAAGCCTCGACGGCGGCGTCGTAGTCGCCTTTGGCTTCGAGCGCGACGCCCAGATTGTTGGCGATCGCGACATTCTTCGGTTGCAGCTCAAGAGCGATACGGTATTTTTCGATGGCGGCGTCGAGATGGCCCATGGCTTTGAGCGCCAATCCGAGCGCGTGATAAGCCTCGGCGAAATCCGGATTCCGCGCGATCGCCTCGTGGAATCGCACCACCGCCTCGTTCAAATCGCCAGCGGCCTGGAGCGCAAGGCCCTCGTTATAGTGGGCCCGCGCGCTGTCCGCCGCATCCGTCGGCGCCACATACCGGCGTTTGGGTTCCATCCGCATCTCCGGTTCAGCGGGAGACGGTTCGCCGACCGGGGCCGCCCCCATCACGAAGGGCATCGCCGCCGCGACCAGCAGCAGCCATGTTCCGGCTCCAGCCTCGACGATCGGACCTGTCCGCCCCTCGCGCCGCAAGCACCTCGTTGAGAGAGATTGCAGGCTCGTCCCCATCAGCACGCGCGCCATCGGGCGATCTCCTGTGGCCGATTCTTCGCCTGTAGCCTATTCTCCGCCGTCGTTTGTGGACAGTCAAGCGCTTCGCGTCGCCCGGTCAGGTCCAGGCTCCGCATGTTCCACTATAATAATCTCCCAGTATCAACAACTGGGCAAGATCGTGATTCGACATTTCCCGGCTCGTGACGGAGTTTTTGTCTATTGGACTACGAATCGACGCTGGTGTTAGCTGAAGTCGGAAGCGGGCCAAAGAAATCGTCGGGAGGTGTCGAATGGCCGGACAGGCGGGCCGACGGTACGGGGATATTGCCGTCTCGCGCTTCTTCCGATCACCCGCCATGACGCATGACGACGGAGTTCGAAAGAACCAGAGGCGGCGTCGCGGCGCTTATTGCGGCGCTGACGCTCATCGCCGGCTGCGCGTTGCCGCGGGAGGTCTCCAAGACACCGCGCAGCGCGACCGAACAGTTGCTCCTCACCCACGCCGTCCAGCGGGCGCTGGCCGACGTATATGTGCCTCTCCCGGAGGGCGCGACCGTCGCCGTCGAAGTCAGCGGGCTTCAAACCGATCGCGCGCACGTGCACCTGCAGAAGGAGGGGGACTTCGGAATCATCGATTCCCCCTCCTGGGACCTGTCCTTCGTGCGCGACGCGGTCGCCGCACGGCTGGGGGAACAGGGTTACCACATCAAAAAAGACGGAAGCGCGGCGACCTATTTGGTCCGCGCCATGGTGCTGGCCCTCGGCACCAACCAGGGGAACACGTTCTTCGGGCTGCCGCCGATCCAGAGCGTGCTCATTCCGTTTTCGCTGCCGCAGATCACGTTGTATCAGGAACTGGATCAGTTGGCGCACGCGCGGCTGTATCTGGACATCTACGAGACCGCCACCGGCCGTTTCGTCCGGTCCACGCACTGGACGACGGGTAACGCCTACTACAATCAGTACACGATTCTCTTTTTCTTCACCTTCCGAACCACCGACATTTTACAGGCGCCGTGAACGCCGCGTTGAGGATCGGCGCATTTCATGTCATCCTACGGGGCGCGGACGCCCTGCTGCGACGCGCTTCCGAAGGCGTCTTGCCGTTGCGCACCTTTTATGGCTTGGTTGCGACATGAACGGGACGAAGACCAGTCCGCTGACGATCGTCGCGGCGCTCGGATTCGCGGCGTGCGTGTGCGCGCTGGATTTCATGCCCTCGCCAGGCTGGTCATGGGCGGCGTTGTACGTGATTCCCGTCGTCTGGATTGCGTTGTGGTCGTCGCCGGACGACGTCGTATTGGTGACCGCGACGGCGATCGTCGCCACCGCGCTGGCGTTCGCGCCCTGCCTCTTTCCGCAGGACGGCGATATCGCCCGTCCGCCGAACGGGGAACGGCTGATCGTCACGGGCGCGATCTGGCTCACCGTGCTCCTGTCCGTGTCCCGCAAGAAGACGCAACGGACCTTCAAATGGATCAACCTATCCAGCAAGCGATGAGTAGATTTCACGCAGACGGGCGCACCCACCCTCCATAACGTCTTGTCCGCGGCGTGTCAGTTCCCGTTTCCGCATGTCTCGATTCGCGCTTCAGGCAGAAGGGAACCGTTTTCATGCAAGGTCCATGGATCAGAGGGATGCTCGTCTGCTGCCTCACAGGGCTGGGCGGTCTGGCGCCGGCTTGGGCCGGCGAAGTGCGGTTGCTCAACGGCGATCGCATCACGGGCGAGATCGTCAAAATGGAAGAGGGCCGGCTGACCGTGAAGACCCCGCACAGCGGGAACGTCACCATCGACTGGAAGCAGGTCGAGAGTCTCTCTTCCGAGAAGCCGTTCAAAGTCCAGGTCGATGGAAAGACGGAAGCGGAGACCCTCGCCGATCTGTTCTTCGGAAAAGCTCTCATCGTCGAAGCGACGCAACTCGGCACGCCCGGAACCCTAGCCCTGTCGGAGGTCAAGGCCATCAATATCGAGCCGGTGCGCTACCGCGGCACGGTCAACATCGGCGGCAACAGCACCCAAGGCAACACCGACACCAGGGCGGTCAACGCCTCGACGCGCTGGACGATCCGGTCGGAGCGACATCGGTTTCTGCTGGAAGGCAAATACAACTACGGAGAGGTCGGGAGCCGGGTCACCGTTCGAAACTCCTTGGCCACGCTGAAATACGATCTCTTCCTCTCCAAAAAGGTCTTCGCCAACGCGGAGGGACTGTTTGAAAAGGATACGTTTCAGAATTTGACGCTGCGCACGACGCTCGGCTCAGGTCTTGGCTATCAATTTCTGGAGAGCGCCCGCGCGACCGTCGCGGGCATTGCGGGTCTCGCCTACGTCAGTGAAGAGTATACCAACGCCCCCCAGACGCAGACGCCCTCCGCGCGCTGGTCGTTGCGCACCGAATTCACCCTCGTTCCCGACCGTGTCAAAGCGTTTCACAAGCACGAGGGCTTCTACGATTTCGCCGAGCGCAACGCGCTCCGGTTTTTCGCCGACCAGGGCATCCGGATCACGGTCTACGAGAATCTGTTCGTGAATTTCGAATATGACCTCCGCTACAACGGCGCCCCGGCGCCGGGACGCAAGCGGATCGACGAGGCGTTCATCTTCGGCCTGGGGTACGAGTTCGGCGGCTAACGATGCGCGTGCTGGTGGTCAACTGCGGCAGCTCTTCCGTCAAGTTCCGGCTGTTCCAGGTCGAGGAAAAGCAGGCGGGGCCCGACCCGGCGGCGCCGAAGGAGCTCGTACGAGGCGCCGTCAGCGGCATCGGCGGGCAGGCTTTCCTGGAGCTGGCGACGCAGAGCGAAGCTCCGAGTCGCTCCACGCGGACCGCGGCGGGCCATCAGGATGCGATGGCCTGGATCTTGGAACATATCGAGCGCGATACGGTTCAGGCCACCGGCCATCGGGTCGTCCACGGCGGCGAGCGGTTTCACGCCCCGACGATCATCGACGACGAAGTGATCGCCGAGATCGAGCGACTCGGCGAACTGGCGCCGTTACACAACCCCGCCTGCCTGGCCGGCATCAAGGCGGCGCGGAGGCACTTCGGTCCCTCGACGCCGATGGTCGCTGTATTCGACACGGCTTTTCACCGCGACCTTCCCCCCGAAGCGGCAACCTACGCCATCTCCCCGGAACTGGCCTCCCGCCACCGCATCTGGCGCTACGGCTTCCACGGCATCGCCCACGCCTCTCTCGCGGCCGGCTACGCCGCCTTCACCGACAAGCCGCTTGCGCAAGCCCGGCTGATCACCGTACATCTGGGAAACGGGTGCTCGGCCGCGGCGGTCCGCGGAGGCCGGTCGGTCGACACGTCAATGGGCTTCACGCCTCTGGAAGGTCTGGTCATGGGGACCAGGTCCGGCGATCTCGATCCGGCGATCGTTGCCTTCCTCGCCCGCCGCGAGGGAGCCGGTCCGGATGAGGTCGAACGGTGGCTGAACGCACGGTCCGGGCTTCTGGGGCTTTCCGGGCTTTCGCACGACATGCGCGAATTGTTGCGAGCGGAACAAAACGGGAATCCACGAGCCGCCCTCGCCATCCGCACCTTCTGCCATCGCGCGCGTAAATATATCGGCGCCTACCTGGCCGTCCTCGGCGGAGCGGACGCGCTGGTCTTCGGGGGCGGCATCGGCGAAAACGCGCCGGCGATCCGCGCCCGCATTTGCGAAGGCATGGCGTGGTGCGGCATCGAGCTGGACCACGCCCGCAACGAGGCGGTGCAAGGCCTCGCGGCGGGAGCGACCGCGCCCATCAGCCGAGAAGACAGCAGACTCCCATGCTACGTCGTCGGAGTGGATGAAGAAACCGAGATCGCGAAGGAAACCGTCCGGTGTCTGTCTGGAAAACAGGAGCGAGGTTAAAGATTATAGTTTCTTTCGCGCTATTCGCTGCCGGCTACCGGCTGTCATCAAGATTGTGACGAGGGAGGCACATGGGCAAGACAGAGGCACATACCGAAAGACAACTCGCCGAACGAGCCGCCGAACTTCGCTCCGCCGACCCGCAGTTGGCCCGATGGGCCGAGGGCTACGGCGTCATCCGGCACAGCGACGAGACGCAAGTAAGGATTCACGAACTGGCCGCCTCCGCGACCGGCTCCGGCCTGCGCGGAGACGGAATCGCCTTGTACGACCTGCTCATGGCGCTGGATCGGCTGGCGAGCGCCGGCCTGTGGCTGGTCGTGCATCAGACCTACGCCCGCAATGTCTATCTGGACGGACGACCGCTCGCGACCGACGACTTCAAGCACCGTCCAGAAGGTCACACCGGCGGCTCGCTCAATATGGTGCCCGCCTATGCGGGCTATTTGGCGGCCAACGCGTGGTCAGGCCACACCCGCGGGTGGCTCATGGGACAGGGCCACTGCGTCTCGGCCGTGGACTCCCTCAATCTCCTCGTCGGCAACATGACGGAAGCCCACGCGACCCGCTATGCGGTCACCGATGAAGGGCTGACCCGTTACGTGCGTGACTTCTACGCCTATCGGTTGCGGGCGGACGGAGTCCCGGAGTCCCCGTTGGGGAGTCACGTGAACGCCCACACGGCCGGCGGCCTCGCCGAGGGCGGCTACCTCGGCTTTGCCGAATTGCAGTATGTTCACATGCCGCTGCCTGGCGAGCGGTTGACGGTGTTTCTCTCCGACGGCGCCTTCGAAGAACAGCGCGGCAGCGACTGGGCCCCGCGTTGGTGGAGGGCGGAGGATTGCGGGCTCGTCACGCCCATCATGATCAACAACGGCCGGCGCATCGACCAGCGCACCACCATGTCGCAACAGGGGGGAGTCGAGTGGTTTTGTTCGCACCTGAAGCTGAACGGGTTCGACCCGATCGTGTTCGACGGGCGCGATCCGGCCGCCTTCCTGTGGGCGATCCTGGACATGGAACGTCGGCTGGAGGCGGCGGCGGAGGCGATCAAAGCGGGGCGAAGCCGGTATCCTATCGTGCTCCCCTACGGCATCGCGGTGGCGCCGAAGGGGGCGGGGTTTCCGGGCGAGGGCACCAACCTCGCCCACAACCTCCCGTTGATGGCCAATCCGCGGATCAATCAGCGGGCGGCGGACCTGTTCAATCAGGGAGCGAGACGACTGTGGGTGCCGCCGGCGGAATTGGGGTCCGCGGTCAAGGCGTTCCAGCGGCACCGGTCGTCCGGCCGGCCGTTGGAGCGCGCCCATGTCTTCGTGCACCGCGAGATCACGCTGCGCGACGTCCCGACGCCGCCGTTTCGGCCGGTCGATCAGGAGCGGCGCTGGGATGCCGCGTCCTGGACCTTCTCCTCGCCGATGACGGCCATCGACCGCATGTTCGTCTCGATTCTGCGGGCCAACCCCCATCTCAGGCCGCGTGTCGGGAACCCCGATGAAATGCTCTCGAACCGGCTCGTCGAGACGCTGGGACATCTGAAATTCCGGGTGACGGACCCGGAGCCGAGCGTGCCCGAAAGCGTGGACGGGGCGGTGATCACGGCGTTGAACGAAGAAGCCGTGGCCTCCGCCGCGCTGGCCAACAAAGGCGGCATCAATCTGATCCACACGTATGAAGCGTTCGGCACGAAGATGCACGGGGCGATCCGGCAGGAGATCATTTTCGCCAATCACTGCG
>FWPU01012028.1_pt1 | contig 11719 bp, 8 predicted proteins | sample 2228361 | NCBI WGS metagenome assembly FWPU01 (sample SAMEA103939777, study PRJEB20133) | metagenome | reverse complement strand
CAGGCAAAGTGCTCGCCGATGCAGATGCGGGAGCCCCCGCCGAAGGGAAAGTACGCGTACCTGGGGCGCCCGGTCTGGGCTTCCGGCGTCCAGCGCATGGGATCAAAGCGCTCCGGCTCCGGATAGTAGCGGGGATCCCGGTGGACGACCCACTGGCTCACCAGCACGGTTGCACCGGCCGGGATCCGGTAGCCGCCGATCTCCACCTCCTCGCGCGCCTCCCGGCCGATGATCCAGGCCGGCGGGTAGAGGCGCATGGCCTCAGCGAGGACCATCCGGGTGTAGGCCAGGGCAGCCACGTCATCTGCCGTGGGCAACCGGCCGCCCAGCACCCGATCCACCTCCTCCTGCAGCCGGGTCTGGACGTCAGGGTACTGGCTGAGGAGGTACCAGGTCCAGGTGAGGGCATTGGCCGTGGTCTCGTGGCCGGCCAGGAGCAGGGTCAGCGCCTCGTCCCGCACCTGCCGGTCATCCATGCCGCCGCCATCGCCCTCTACATCCCGGGCGGCCAGGAGCAAGGAGAGCAGGTCTTCGGCCTGGTCGGGATCCGCCTGAGCCCGCCGGCGCTCCTGGATCAGCCCCAGGACAATGCGGTCCAGGGTGGCCGCGGCGAGCCGAAGGCGCCGGTTTTCTGCCGTGGGCAGACGCATGAGCCAATCGGAAAAGGGCAAAAGCATCCGCTGGAAGTTGCGGGTCAGGATGTCCATACAGGCGCCGATTTCCGACGCATCCGCCTCGATATCCTGGTTGAAGATACACTTGCCCACGATGGCCAGGGTGAGGCGCATCATCTCCTGGTGAACGTCCACCGTGGCGCCATCCTGCCAGTGCTCGGGGCCGGTCAGGCGGTCCGTGTAGGCGGCCATGGTGTCAGCGTAGCGCCCGATCTGTTGCCGGTGGAACAGGGGCTGGATCAGGCGTCGCTGGCGGCGGTGGAGCTCCCCTTCGCTAGTCAGGAGGCCCTGCCCCAGCAGCCAGCGGGCCTGCTGGAGTCCCCGGCTCTTGATGAAGCTGCGGTCGTGGGTGACCAGCACGTCCCGGACGAAATCCGGGTGGCTGAACAGGAAGGTGTCCCGGCCGGCAAGGTTTAGATAGGCCACGTCGCCATATTGGCGCGCCAGCCGGGTGAGGAATCCTGGGGGATCCCGACGAAACTTCCAGTAGGAGATCAGCGGGTGGCGAAGCCGTGGCCCCGCGGGAAAAACAGTGTCCGATAGGGCAGTGTCCGACATGAGAGACTCCTTCGTCTACCTCGCCGTTTGGCAGAGGGCCAGCCTTTGGCTACACTGATGGAACAGCTCCCGTATCCACCAACCATCATACCCGATTCAGCCAATTGAGGAAACATCATGTCCACTTCATCTGTGCAGGAAAGCGCCGGCGCCGCCCGCAACTTCCAGGCAGCCGCCGCCCAAACCGGCAACCGCCCGGAACGCCTGACATGGTTCCAGGACCAGGCCCTGGGCCTCTTCATCCACTGGAGCGTGGATGTCCAGCTGGGTTCGGTCATCAGCCACTCCCTGGTGGGCGCCTCGCCCGACTACTGCCACCGCTATTTTAATGAGCTCCCCCGCACCTTCAACCCCACCCGCTTCGACCCGGACGAGTGGGCGCGGCTGGCCAAGGTGGCCGGCATGCGCTACGTGGTCTTTACCACCAAGCATCACAACGGCTTCTGTATGTTCAAGACCCAAACCACCGACTTCAACGTCCTGAACACGCCCTTCGGCCGGGACGTGACCCGGGAGGTGGTGGAGGCCTTCCGTCGCTGGGGAATCGCCATCGGCTTTTACTTTTCGCCCGACGACTTCTGGATGCTCCATCGCCAGGGCCATGAGATCAGCCGGGACAGTGCCGAGGCCGACCCCCGCCATAACCCCGAGCTCATGGCCCACAACCAGGCCCAGGTACGGGAGCTCCTGACCCAATACGGCCCGGTGGACATCATCTTTTTCGATGGCCAAGCCGAGGGGCTGAAGCAACTGGCCTGGGAGCTCCAGCCGGACATCGTGGTCACCCGGGGCGACCTGGCCACGCCCGAACAGCACATCCCCGACCAGGCCATTCCCGGGCCGTGGGAGGCGTGCTTCACCCTGGGCACCCAGTGGGCCTATAAACCCACCAACGAAGTCTACAAATCCGGCACCCAGCTGATCCAGATGCTCATCGAAACCCGGGCCAAGGGCGGCAACCTCCTGCTCAACGTGGGCCCCAAGCCCGACGGCACCATCCCCGTGGAACAGGAGGCTCGCATCCAGGAGATGGGCCTGTGGCTCTTTGTCAACGGCGAGGCCATCTATCAGGTCCGGCCCTACAACCCCATCCGGGAAACCCTCACCCTGGATCATACCGCCTGGTACACCCAGGCCCGGGATGGCAGCGCCATCTACGCCATCATCACCGGCTCCCCCTGGACCTACGGCGAGCGCAAGGTCCTCACCCTGAAAAACGTGCGGGCCAGCAAGCAGAGCATGGTGAGCCTCCTGGGCCAATCGGGCCGGGTGCTGGAATATCGCCCAGATGTCAACCCAGAGACCCGCTGGGAGCAGGACGAGCAAGGCCTGCACATCTCGGCCATGCGCGCCCAGCGGCTCTACAACGACCGGCGCTGGCCCAACCCGGTCACCCTGAAAATCACCCACCCAGCCACCTCCTGAAGCACCCCGGGACGTATTTGGTCATCCTGGCAAATGGCGCGACAATGGGAGCCCACAGCGATTTCACCCTCAACGCATTCCCAGAACGGTCTCACTCACAACCATCCAACCCCACACAGTGTCACGGAGAACCAAAGGAATATGAAGCCAAAAGTTGTGATGCAATTTGAATTGCGCATGGGCGCCGCCGATGTGGTGCGGCAGGTGGCAGACGTGATCATCGACCCCACCCTGGAACAGGCCGTGGGCGCGGACGCAGTGGTGGTGGGCGGCATCCACGCCGACGCCGCCTTCATGGACCGGGTCGGCCCCAACCTCAAGGCCATCGCCAAGCCCGGCATCGGCGTGGACAATATCGACGTGGACGCGGCCACCGAGCGCAACATCCTGGTCATCCACACCCCCGACGCGCCCACCGAATCCACCGCCGAGCACGCGGTGGCCCTGCTGATGGCCGTGGCCAAACGGGTCATGGTAGGGGACATGCACCTGCGCCACGACCGCAGCATTGGCCGGGAAGAGATGCTGGGCACAGAGTTGCTGGACCGCACCCTGGGCGTGGTGGGCTACGGGCGCATCGGCCGCCGGGTGGCGGAGATCTGCGCCCTGGGGCTGCGCATGAACGTGCTCGTCTTCGACCCCTTCGTGGACAAGAACCTGCCCACGCCGGAGCGGGTCACCCTGACCGACAATCTGGATGAGCTGCTCCGTCGCGCCCACTTTGTCACTGTCCACGTGCCCCTCACTCCCGCCACCCGCCACCTCATCGGCGAGCGGGAGCTGCGCCTGATGCAGCCCGGCTCCTACCTGATCAACGCCAGCCGGGGGCCTGTGGTGGACGAAGCCGCGCTCATCCGCGCCCTCCAGGATGGGCACCTGGCCGCAGCCGGGCTGGATGTCTTCGACCCGGAGCCGCCGGCGCCGGACAATCCCCTCCTCTCCATGCGCAACGTGGTGGTGACCCCCCACATCGCCTCCAACACGGACCGGGGCATCCGGGCCATGAACTATGGCGTGGCCGAGCAGTTGGTCCAGCTGCTGCGGGGCGAACGCCCCCCCTTTATCGTCAACGCCCAGGTCTGGCCAGGGCGGGTGGTCCAGGCGCCATCCCGGCCCGCCTGACGCCAAATAGCCTGATCCCATCCAACCGCAAACCACAGAAGGATACAGCCATGCGCGCAGTACAGATCCTCGCCCCGGGCGAGGCCACCTTTGTGGAGGTGCCCAAACCCACCCTGCAGCCGGGCCATGTCCTGGTTCGGACCCGGCACCTCTCCCTGTGCGGCAGCGATATTCACACCTTCTACCACTCGCCCCGGGACCGGTACCCCCTGCCGCCGGGCGCCAGTGGCCACGAGATGGTGGGCGTCGTCGAGGCGGTGGACGGCGCGGCCGGGTCCCTGAAGGTGGGGGACGTGGCCTTGACCCTGGTCCGGGACAACCGGGCCATGGCCGAATACTACCTGGCGCCGGTGGAGCACGTGCTTCCCCTGCCGCCCGGCAAGCCGGTGGAAGAGCTGCTCCAGGCACAACAACTGGGCACGGTCATCTACGCGGCCAAACGGCTGCCCAACCTGGTGGACAAGGACGTGGCCGTGATCGGCCAGGGCTCGGCTGGCCTCTGGTGGACCTTTCTGGTGCGCCGACTGGGCGCGCGGCGGGTCATCGCCCTGGATCTCCAGGCCCACCGCCTCCAGCTCTCCCCCCGCTACGGCGCCACCCACACGGTCCACAACGGCGAGGTGGATCCGGTGCAGGCGGTGGCAGCCATCACCGGCGGCCAGATGGCAGATGTGGTAGTGGAAGCCGCAGGCGAGGTCGACTCCATCAACCTGGCCGTGGAGCTGGTCAAACGCTACGGCTTCATCCTCTACTTCGGCGTCCCCCGGGTGGGCGAACAGATGCCCTTCGACATGATGGGCCTGTTCCGCAAGTGCGTCCAGTGTCAGACCATCGTGGGTGCCATGGCCGACCCCGGCCAGTCCTGCACCCACATGGCCTTGGAACTGCTGGCCAGCGGCATCGCTGACGCGGCACCCATGCTCACCCACCGCTTCCCCTTCGACCAGGTGCTGGATGCCTACGAGCTCCAGCGCACCCGGGATGAGGGGGCCGTCAAGATCGTCATCGACATGCCTGTGCCGTAAGGCGCACACCCCCGAGGCAGCCCCAAGACGGGCAGACCAAGGAGCTGAACCATGAACATCCGCTTTGGCTATCGGGACCTGGCCTTTCCCAGCCCAGAGCTGGGCGAACTCCGGGATAGCAGCGGCTTGCTGGGTGACCTGCCCGCCCTGCAGGCCCGCATGGCAGAAGACGGCTACCTGCTGCTGCGGGGCCTGTTGCCCCGGGCCACCGTGCTCCAGGCACGGCGGACGATCCTGGAGTACATGGCCGCCCAGGAAGCCCTGACGCCCGGCGAGCCCGTGCTGGAGGGCGTCATGCCCCGGGGCGGCCGCACGGTGCCCATGATGGGCCGCAAGGGCATCGCCCACCACCCGGATGTGCTGGCGGTGGTGGAGCACCCCCGCCTCTTCGACTTCTTCGCCGCCTACTTCGGCGAGCCGGCATTGACCTTCAACTACAAGTGGCTGCGGGCCGTGGGCAACGAGCGCTACACCGGCGCGCACTACGACTTCGTCTACATGGGCCAGGGCTCGCCCCGCCTCCACACCGTCTGGATCCCCTTTGGCGACATCCCGGTCCATCAGGGAACCCTGGCCATGTGTGTGGGTTCCCACAACCTGGAAAGCTTCGCGCTGCTACGGGAGACCTACGGCCGCATGGATGTGGATCGGGATCGTACTGAGGGCTGGTTCACCAAGGATCCCATGGAGATTGTGGAAAAGTTCGGCGGCCGCTGGCTCACCGCGCCCTTCTACGCCGGGGACGTAATTCTGTTCGGCATGCACACCATGCACGCTTCCACCACCAACCTAACCCACCGCTTCCGCCTGAGCTGCGACGTGCGCTTTCAGCCGGCCAGCGAGCCGGCCGATCCCCGCTGGGTTGGCGAAGGTACCGGCCACACAGCACTGGGGAAGGAGCCCCTGCGGTCCATGGAAGAGGCGCGCACGGCTTGGGGGCTGTAAGGGGACGGTTCAAGATGGGAAGATTGGGAGTTGAAGTTACGGGAAGGATTGTTGCCTGATGGTGAGTCGACGCTTGTCGCCAAGTGAAATGCCCGAACTGCAGCCGACGGTGGAGCTGGCTGCCCGCGCCCAGGGTGCGGCCCGCTACGCCTTCACCGCCACCGACCGGAAAAGCGCCCAGGCCTGGCAGCAGGCCTGCCGTGGGGCCCTGGCCGAAACGGTGGGCTTCCTGGACGATCCACCCGTGGACCCGGCACCCAGCTGGATCGAGGAGGTGGATCGAGGGGACTTCATCCGCCGCAAGGTGGTGATCCATACCTCGCCCCACGCCCGGATGCCCGTCTACTTGCTGACGCCCAAGGCCCCACGCGACCCCCTCCCAGTGGTCATCGCCTACCACGGCCACGGCTACGGCGCCAAGGACGTGGTGGGCCTCTGGGAAGACGGCACCGAGCGCCTGGAGCCAGATGGCTACCACAAGGACTTCGGCGTGGCCCTCTGCCGGCGGGGTTTCCTGGTGGCCGTGCCCGAGATCGCCGGCTTCGGCGAACGGCGCACCGACTACAGCTACCTGGACCGGGAGCTGGGCCAGCCAGAGCCCACCACCTGCCACAACGCCGCCACCTACGCCTTCATGCTGGGCAAGTCCCTGGTGGGCCTGCGGGTGCGGGACGGCATGCGCCTGGTGGATTTCCTGGCCACCCTGCCGGAAGCGGACACGGCGCGGCTGGGCGCCATGGGCATTTCCGGCGGCGGCATGGTCACCTTCTTCCACACCGCGCTGGATGCCCGCATCCAGGCCTGCGTGGTCAGCGGCTACTACAGCTCCTTCCGGGAGAGCATCCTGGCCATGCACCACTGCACCTGCAACTTCGTGCCCGGCCTCCTCAACATCGGCGAGATGGCCGACCTCGTGGGGCTGATCTTGCCCCGGCCCATGCTGGTGGAAGCGGGCACCCGGGACCCCATCTTTCCCCTGACCGCGGTGCGCCGCAGCGTGGCCCGCGCCCGGGAGATCTGCGCCATCCTAGGGGGCAACCCGGAAACGGACGTGGTGCTGGACGAGTTCGAGGGGCGCCACCGCATCAGCGGCCGCCTGGCTTACGATTTCCTGTGGGAGCGGCTGGGCGCCGGGGTGTGAAGGACAGGCGGGAACCAGGGCCGCCGGGATTCCGTCTCTTGGGTGTATCCTTCGTGCCCTATGGTGAATCATCCCGGGGGCGGGCATCCCCCTGGCTACCTGGGATAGAAAGGCGACGTAACCATGCATGCCATTCCACGGGGCCTTGGGCTCGCCTTGAGCCTGCTCCTGCTTCTGGCCGCCTGTCAGCCCATCCCTGCGCCCGGTGAAGAGGCGACCACACCGGCGACGGTCCCAGCTACGGCCGCGGTCAGCCCGGCTCCCCAGGAGCCTACACCCACATCTCAGGAGGCGCCCATGCCCACTTCAGCTCCTGTGTCGAACCCGCTGATCCAACAGGCCATGGCCGACCTGGCCCAGCGGCTCTCCATTCCAGCCGAGGAGATTACCCTGGTCTCTTTCGAGGAAGTAGTCTGGCCGGATGCCAGTATGGGCTGCCCTCAGCCGGGCATGGCCTACATCCAGGTCCCCCAGGACGGTGCCCGCATCGTCCTGCAGGCCGGCGGCCAGACCTATGTCTACCACAGCGGAGGCACCCGTCCACCGTTCCTCTGCACCCAGCCGCCGACGGGCAGCGCCAAGGAGGCGCCCGGCGGCAACCTGGGTACACCCAACCAGTAGGTCCGGTCTCCCGGCCAATCCAAAGAGACCCACCGGGATGGCGGGTCTCTTTGTTGTTACAGGTTGTGATACCGTTTACCGGTTATCCACCTCCACCAGGGTCAGGCCCATGAGGCCACTGTCGCCCGTGTGGGAGACCGCGCCCAGGTACCAGTCGGACAGGGTGCCGGTGCCCGCGCCGGACCAGCTCACCTGGACGGTGCCGGTGGTGCCCAGGACGGCAGCTGCAGGAGCTGCATCCACGGTCAGGCTGCCACCGCTGGCCAGGGGCACTGCCCACGTCCACATGTTGTAGTCCGAATCGCCACCCGGCGTCGACCAGCCGTGGACCCAGACGGTCCAGGTGCCGTCCATGGGCAACGGAATGTCGATCAGCTCGTCGGTGCCGCCGCTGGTGCTGGAGGCCACGATGGCGCCGGTGGGATCCTGGACGAAGATGTCCAGGTCTGCGTCGGGCTCGGTGGCCTCTGGCGGCATGGCAATGCGGAAGTGGGCCACGCCGGAGAGGTTGAAGGGATGGGCATTGCTGAAGCCATCCGCCGGGTCAAAGGTCTGATCCGGGTCCTGGACCACCGTGGCCGAAGTGACCGTGGCCGGCTCCAGGCCATGGGGCGCGGCGCTGTAGGAACCGGTGTAGCCGAAGCGAATGTCAAAGCTGGCCGAGCCCGACTCGCCGCTGCCGGCGATCTCGGCCGGGGCGCTGAAGAGCGCAGCCCGCACGGCGATGGGGCTGTAAACGTCGTAGTGTTTGTTGTCCGCCGTCCAGGTCAGGGAGCCAAAGCGCCACTCGCCGATGGGCGCATCCACGGTGGTGATGGTCACCGAGTACGTGGCGGTTTCACCACTCTTCAGACGCAACCTAGGCGGATCCACCGTGACCTCAAAGCCGGGAGGCGCCTCCACCGACACCTTGTAGTTGCGCCAGCCCTGCTCGCTGGCCACGCTGGTGACCGTACGCCGGACCGTCTGGCGGCCGGGCAGCTCGGCAATGCCGATGGAGGGCAGGTTCAGGTCGCTGGCATCGGTGGGGATGCCGATGGACTGGAGGGACGCGCAGGTCGCCGCAGGATTGGCGAAGACCTCGGGCGCCGCGTCACACAGGAAGCCCAGGTAATCCAGGAAGCCGGCATCGTAGACCAGACCGGGTTCGAAGATTGAGCCCTTGCCGGCCTTGTTGCCCGGGTCCACGTGGCCCGCGCCCATGTCGAAGGGATCGGCCGGGCTCACCCGGTCGTTGTCCCGCACATCCTGGTAGGCGGTGGTCATGAGGGCCGATCTGGCCATGGCCGGCGTCCAGTCGGGGTGGGCCTGCTTGATCAGGGCGAAGAGGCCAGCCACATGGGGGCTGGACATGGAGGTGCCGGCGATGGCGGCGAAGAGCTGGCCGGGGACCTCGCCCACGTCGCCGAAGGGGGACCAGGCGGCCAGGATCTGCATGCCCGGCGCGGTCACATCCGGCTTGATGATGTCCTCGGCCACCGGGTCCGGCCCCCGGGAGGAGAAGATGGTCATGGACGGCGCGCTTTCCCAGACGCCCCGCTCGCCCGTGGTGATCTTGGCCATGGGCTTGGCTGTGGAGGCGATGTACGCCTTGATCTCCAAGCCCGGCGTGTTGTCCATGTGGACCGAAGGCACCCAGTGGGTGTCGGTGAAGAGGTTGTCGTCGTCGCTGTTGTTGTAGAGGATCATGCCGGCGCCCCCGGCCTGATAGACGGCCAGGCTCTTGGCCGCCCGGGCGATGGCCCCCCGCCGGCAGAGGACGATCTTGCCGGCAACGATGTTGGGATCCAGGGTGCCGGGAATGCAGAGATCCCCGCCGGCGAATTCTGCGTCCACCGGGGGCCGGGCTTTGACGCCGGGCGTGATGGACGCGCCGGAGAAGCTGCGCCCATCCGCGGTGTGGACCGTCCCCTGGAAGAAGCGGCGCTGGGTGCTGGCGCCCACGGTGGTCAGCCAGGGGGCGGAGGCCGGGCCGCCGATGGTGCCGGGGCCGGGGCCGGAGTTGCCGGCCGAGGTGGCCACGAAGACGCCGGCGTCGGCGGCGAAGAGGTAGGCGATCTCATCGGCGCCGGTCAGGCTGGCGCCGCCGCCCACCGAGTAGTTGATCACGTCCACCCCGTCAGCCACGGCCTGGTCGATGGCCGCCGCCAGGTCCGAAGTGAAGCCGCCCAGATTGCCCAGGCCCTTGTAGGCCACGATGTGGGCGCGGGGGGCAATGCCCGAGACGGTGCCCAGGGGCATGCCGAAGATGCTGGCGGGTACGCCGGCGTTGCCGGCCGCGGTGGCTGCCGTGTGGGTGCCGTGGCCGTTATCGTCCCGGGCCGAGTCGAATTCATCGGGGTCGGCGCCGATGAGGGCCCGATAGGTGGCCAGCATCTGGCGGGCACCGATGAGTTTGTTGTTGCAGGTGAAGGGGGCGTCGTTGGGGTTGTGGGCAGTGTTGCCGAATTCGCAGGGGAGGGGGCCGGTGTGGGGCGGGGCATAGCTGCCGTCATCGGCAAAGCTGGGGTGCTCCGGCCAGATGCCCGTGTCGATGACGCCCACCACCACGCCTTCGCCGTTGTAGCCCTTCAGCCAGGCGCCGCCGGGCGCGGTCAGGCCCAGGAAGGTGGGGCTGCTGTCCGTCTGGAGCTGGAGCAGTTCATCTCGCTGCACCAGCACCACCCCGTCCTGTTGGGCAAGCTGTCGGGCCTGCTTTTCCGACATGCGGGCTGCGAAGCCGTTCAGGGCCACCGTGTAGTCGTACAGCTTGTTGGTGGCCGGGATGCCGGCCGCGGCCAGGGCCTTGTCGTGGGTTTCCTTGAGGAAAGCCTGGTACCGTTTGACATGGGCGCTGTTGGGGTTGATCTTTTGGCCTTTGCCCGGTTTGGTGGCCGTGAAGGAGGCGTTCCCCGCAAACGCGATCACCGGATCCAGGGCCATCACCACGATGTACGAATCGATCTGAACGTCATCCAGGGTGCGGGTAGGTGCCGTGGGTACCGGCCCATTGTCCCCCACCCCAATGGGCTGGCTGCCCGAGGAAACGAAGGGCAAAAATATGTCCGACCCGCCCGATTGGGCGGAGACAACGGTGGTGGAGAGGAGCATGGCCACCAGAAGCAGCGCGGTCAAGCTCCAGAGACGTCTTCTGGCTTTTCCACTGACTTTCATGGGTCACTTTTCCTTGTAGGAGTCGACGGGAAAATCGGCCGAAACTGCGGAACAGGTCGCCATAGAACAGGACATAGAACAGATCGACATAGAAGAGCACAGATCGACAAAGGCACCATGGGAAAGCCCCAAAACGGCGCGCACTCACCGGAAACGCTGTGTTTTCTTGGTACAAAAAGCTGGTGCGAGAAGCCAGGTGTGGGCTGGAACCCGGCGTGGATCCACCCAGGTGGGATAAAAAATTACGTGTACAGGGAACTTGTAAAGGGAAAACGAATGGCAAAGCGCGGCTTAAACCACTAACGGTCAGAATAGTACACAATACGCCTGATGAGAAGAAGAAATCCTTACAATTTGCTGTCAATTTTCCAGCGACGTCGGGCGGGTACGGGGGGCTGCCCACCGGCCAGGGACAACGGGCGGGCACGGGCACCCGCCCCGACGAAAAACAGTGCCCCGACGTAGGCGCAGCTCGTAGCTGCGCCTACATCGCCGTCCCTTCACCCACCCCTATGAGGAGCCGCTGCTGCGCTCCTGGCAGGTGACGCAGAGGGTCGCGTACGGCAAGGCCTCGAGCCGCTCCGGCGGAATCGACTCTCCGCAGGACTCACACCGGCCATAGGTGCCATCGTCCAGCCGCTGCAGCGCCTCGTCGATCTGGGCCAGCATCTTCTGCTCCATGGAGAGGAGCGCGGTCCGGCGTTCCCGCGCCAGGTAATCGCTGGCCAGGTCGGTACGGTTCGGGTTGCGCCCCGCGCCGGTGCTATCGTTGCCGTTGCGGGCGCGCACTTTTTCCAACAGCCGCTCCCGCTCCTCTTCCAGCTGGCGGCGAATTTCATTCAAATCCAGTTGAGACGTCATCACATTGCACTCCTATACGAAAAAATCCCCGGTCTCTGCAACCGGGGCCTGGAAGCTACGCACAGGGATCAAGGCCAACCTCCTGGGATCCAGCTACTCTTCAGGCACCTTCAACTTAGCCCATCTGGCAACTTAACCCATCTGGGCGATGAAGTCGATAGAACCCGATACAGATTTCAGATATAGACCAGGAT
>FWPU01012027.1_pt1 | contig 11721 bp, 12 predicted proteins | sample 2228361 | NCBI WGS metagenome assembly FWPU01 (sample SAMEA103939777, study PRJEB20133) | metagenome | reverse complement strand
CAAGACACAATGTTTTCTTGGTGTCTTGGTGGTTTCCCCTTTTGGTTCCGGCTTGTCCGGGTTAGGGACATACCCTAAGAACTTTTGGAAACGTGCTCTAGTCGTTGCGAGCCGCCCGAAGGGTGGCGAAGCAATCTCCTGACGGCGTCCAGAGATTGCTTCGGGCGCCTCGCGCCCTCGCAATGACACTGAAGTGTCGAACTGCCCGCAGGGTTGTGCGGAATTGCCATTTTACAAGTTGCTACTCAGCCTGATGGCGGAACCGTCGCCAACGAAAGGCGTCAAGCACCCTGAGCCTGTCGAAGGGTGCGGGTTCTGCAAAGCCGTCATCCTTCGACAGGCTCAGGATGACTATCATGGCCGCCAGCCTGAGCAGTAACTGTTACAAAATGGTATTGGAAGTGACGGACGCCCGGCTTTAGCCGGGGCATCCTCGCTAAAGCGAGGCGTCCAAGCAACAGCCTTTACATTGGTTTGGCTCCCGAAAGAGCCGAGTGTTAAAGGTGCAAAACTACTATCACCGACAACCTGTGTTGTTGCAGGAGGTGGGCTTTGCGGCTCAAGTGGTACGGCTGGCTGGGACTGATTATCGTCATCGTGGCCGAGATCGGCCTCTTTGCTCGGCAGCCTTTCGTCGCCCAGTGGTTCACCCCCATCGTCTGGACCGGCTACATCCTCTTTGCCGATGCGCTGGCGTTGCGGTTGCGCGGTCACTCGCTCATCCACAATCGTCCCCGCGAGGCGCTGATGATGGCCTGGATCTCCGTGCTTTGCTGGCTGCTGTTTGAGGTCTACAATCTACGTATTCGGAACTGGTACTACGTGGGCGTGCCGGAGAACCCGCTCGCGCGCGACTGGGCCTACTTGTGGTCCTTCGCCACCATCATGCCGGGGATGTTCGAGACCGCCGATGTACTGGAGGGATTGGGCCTTCTTCGCAACGTGAGGACCAGGCCAACCCGGTTTTCTCCGACGCTGCTGGCGGCCTCGTTCGTGTGGGGGTTGGCTTGCGTGGTGATTCCACCGCTGCTGCCTGCCCACATGGCTCCCTATACCTTCGGTTTCGTCTGGGTCGGTTTTATCTTTTTGCTAGAACCGCTCAACATCTACCTGGGGGTCGAGTCGCCGCTGGGCAAGTGGGAGCAGGGCGATCCGCGTCCGGCGTTGCGCTTGCTGGCAGCCGGGCTGATCGCCGGCTTTCTGTGGGAGTTCTGGAACTACTGGGCTACCGCCGGCTGGCGCTACACGCTGCCCTGGCCGCTCGACTTTGGCGTGCGGTACTTTCGCATGCCGGTGCTAGGGCTTTTGGGCTTTCCACCCTTCGCGTGGGAGTGCTGGGCAATGTTCCAGTTGCTCAAGCGCGCGCTGCGCGGTGACGTGCTCTGGAAGAGCTGAAATTGCCAGGTGGGCCGATGAAACTACATCGTGATACCGCCGAGATATTCGTTCCCGATGGTCTTGCTTTTGAGGAAGCGCTGGCGCGGACCACGCATATGGGGATCGGAGCGCACCAGGACGATATCGAGATCATGGCGTTCGATGGTATTCTCAAGTGCTTCGGGCGAGACGACAAGTGGTTCACCGGGGTGGTCGTTACCGACGGTAGCGATTCTCCGCGTGATGGCTTCCGCAAGGACCATACCGCCGAAGCGATACGAGATGTCCGCCGCAAAGAACAGAAAAAGGCGGCAGCCGTGGGCGAGTATGCCGCGCAAGTGCTGCTCGACTATCCGAGCGCGGCGGTGAAGGACGCCGCGAACGAGGCCCCTGTAGCGGATCTCATCTCGCTGCTCAACGTGGCTCGCCCTGAGGTGGTCTACACCCATAACTTGGCCGACAAGCACGACACGCACGTGGCTGTGGCGCTCAAGGTGATCGCGGCGATTCGCAGCCTGCCTGCAGCCGAGCGCCCACGGCACCTCTACGGCTGCGAAGTCTGGCGCGACCTCGACTGGCTGACCGACGAGGACAAGGTGGTCTTTGATGTTTCCGCCCACGAGAATCTACAGGCTGCGCTCTTGGGGGTGTTCGACTCGCAGATCTGTGGTGGGAAGCGCTACGACTTGGCGACGATGGGGCGGCGGCGCGCCAACGCGACCTATTACGCTTCGCACGGGGTAGACACGGCGACCGGGATGATCTATGCGATGGATCTCACGCCACTGATCGAAGATCCGTCCAGAAACATCAAGTCTTATGTCGAGGAATTCGCCAGCCGCTTCGTCGAGGAGGTGATGGGGCGTCTGGTCAAGTTACAAGGGGACCCTGGATGGGCCTGAGACTCAACACATGTCCTATGGGGTTGTCGAATGAGTAACGGTTTCGCCGATGTGCTCAAACACTTTCAGTTCGAAGGCACTTTCCTGGATGGCGCACCTTGTCCGCTGGGGCATATCAATGATACCTACATCGTGCGTTTTGAAACGACCGGAGGCGCTATTCGGCGCTATGTCCTCCAACGGATCAATCACCATGTCTTTAGGGACCCCGAGAGGCTGATGCAGAATATCGAGAAAGTGACCGCTCACTTACGGACCAGGATCATCGCGTTGGGGGGTGATCCACAGCGAGAGACGCTGAACCTGGTGCCGACAATGAACGGTAGGAACTTGTTCAAGACACAGGGTGGCAACTATTGGCGTGCCTACGTTCACGTTGATGGCGCACAGACCTATGAGACGGCACAGACCCTCGATCATTTCTGCAGCGCGGCCAGGGCATTCGCCAAATTCCAGCAGTTACTGAGCGACTTTCCGGCCGAGCAATTGCACGAGACGATCCCTGATTTTCATCATACTCCCAAGCGCTTCGCTGCGTTTCTTGAGGCGGTCGAGAGAGATGCCAGAAATCGGGCGCACTCCGCCAAGACCGAGATCGAGTTTGTGGAAGAGAGAGCCGCCAACATGTCGGTCCTGGTAGACCTGCGTGCCCGCGGGGAGTTGCCCGAGCGCGTTACACATAACGACACCAAGTTCAACAACGTGATGATTGACAACGAAACTGGTGAGGGGATTTGTGTGGTGGACCTGGACACGGTGATGCCTGGACTGGCGCCGTACGACTTTGGTGATGCTGTGCGCTCTGCTGCAAACTCGGCTGCTGAGGATGAGTCGGACCTGACGAAGGTCTGGTTTGACCTGGATGTGTTCGATCGCCTGGCCTGTGGTTATCTGGAAGTTGCGCGAGGCTTTCTAGCCCCGGCTGAGGTGGAGTATTTGCCGTTTGCAGCCTGGCTGATGACACTCGAATGCGGTATGCGCTTCCTGACCGACCACCTGAACGGCGACGTGTACTTCAAGATTCATCGGGTAAATCACAACCTTGATCGTTGTCGCACTCAGTTCAAGATGGTTTCCGATATGGAGAAGCAATTCGGGCAAATGGAGGCCGTTGTCAGGAAGTATCGTTGAAGGATCAGGCCGATGTGCCACGGCCCAGGATCACACCGCCGCGTCCGGCCCCCTGTCGCCTGTCCGGTTCGGCGGGTGCTTCTGTCTCCGATTGCACCACCGCCAGCAGTCCCTCAACATCCTCCAAGTGCAACCCAAACTCTTCACCCCGGTCAAGGAGCGTGCGTGCCAGTCTCAGGGTCGCGTGCCCTTTGAGTTCGTGCGGCGACTCGAATTCGATCCATGCGATGTCCGCCTGATGCACAAATCGTTGAGCGGCAGGGCTGTGAAGCACGCGCTTGCGGTAGGCCAGCACCGGAATCGTCGTTTCCTGGAGGCGCAACCACTCGGCGCCCATCGGCGCGGCAAAATCGGCTCCTAGCACGATCAGATAGAGATCGCATCGCCCGACAAAATCAAGCGCTTCGTGAACATCCTCGCCTGGTCGGGGCGTATGTTTGATCTCCCAACCAGTCGAGATGGGCAGTTCGGCGACGGCCTGTCCGAGCGCCTCTCGCTCTGCCGCCAGTTCGGGACTGCTGCTCACGAATAGACGGATCGCCCTAGACATTGTCTGAACCCCCTAGCGCACTTCGACCCCCTCTCCCTCCACTACCTCACCTACGACCCAGCAAGGCACACCTTCGGCGGCGAAGCGGGCGGTGAGGGCGTCCACGCGAGCGGGTGGGATGGCGGCGAGCAGGCCGCCTGATGTCTCGGGGGTAAAGAGCAGCAGCCGCATCTCCTCAGAGAGCGTCGGCGCGAAATCCACATGGCCGGCGTAAGCGTCTCGGTTGCGGCATGCACCGCCGGGGAAGAGGTTGAGTTCGGCGTACTCGCGCGCCCCGTCGAGGAACGGTAGACGCTTGAAATGGAAGCGTAGCCGTGCCTTGCTGCGCTCGGCCATTTCCCAGGCGTGGCCCAGAAGCGAGAAGCCGGTGATGTCGGTGCAGGCGTGTACCTCGGTCTCTTGCAGCAGCCGGGCGGCCTGCCGGTTCAGTTGCTTCATGCTCGCCACCGCCGCCGCCACGTGCGCGGGATCGGCGGCATCCCCCTTGAGCGCCGTGGTGATCAGTCCCACGCCCAGCGGCTTGGTCAGCACGAGCACGTCGCCGGGACGCGCTCCGCCTTTGGTGAGGATACGCTCGGGATGCACCAACCCCATCACCGCCAGGCCGTAGGTCGGCTCCTTGGCGTCAATCGTGTGGCCGCCTGCCAGTGCTCCTCCCGCCTCGGCCACCTTCTCCGCGCCGCCGCGCAGGATCTCGGCGATGATCTCCGGTGGCAGGTCCGGGGGAAAGCCGCAGATGTTGAGCGCGAGTGCCACTTCGCCGCCCATCGCATACACGTCGCTCATCGCGTTGGCGGCGGCGATCGCGCCATAGTCGTAGGCGTCGTCCACCACCGGCGTGAAGAAATCCACCGTCTGGATCACGGCGATCTCGTCCGCGACCTTGTAGACGGCAGCGTCGTCGCTCACTGCCAGCCCGACGAGCAACTGCGGGTAGCGGGCGGCGGGGAACATGTCTTGCAGTGGGCGCAGCACCTGCGCCAGAGCCTCGGGCCCGCGCTTGGCCGCTCAACCCGCGGCGCTGGCGAGTGCCGTCAGGCGGATTTGCCGATCGTTCACGCCGATGCTCCTTCTGCGTAATACGTAATGCGTAATACGTCCATCACATCAACGCTGTGCTGAAATACCGCTCGGCGCGGTCGGGGAGGACGGTGGCGACATTTCCCGCGATGCGCGCGGCCAGTTGTCGCGCCGCCCACACGTTGGCCCCCGAAGAGATGCCCACCAACAGCCCGTAATCGCGGCCCAGTTGGCGCGTCGTCTCGATCGCGTCCTCGTCCGAAGCCTCGATCACGTCATCCACCAGCGCCAGGTCGAGAATGGCGGGCACGAAGCCATCGCCGATGCCCTGGATCTGATGCAGCCCCGGCTCGTGGCCCAGGATCGCCGAGACGTTCTTCGGCTCGACGGCGACGACGCGCACGTCCGGCTTGTGCTCCTTGAGGAACTTGCCCACGCCCTGGAGCGTGCCGCCGCTGCCGACGCCGGCGACGAAGCAGGCGATCTCGCCGTTCAACTGCTCCCACAACTCGCGCGCCGTCGTCTCATAGTGGATGCGCGGATTGTCGGGGTTCTCGAACTGCTGCGGTACAAAGATGCGCGGGTCCTCGGCCTGCATCTGCCGCACCCGCTCGACGGCGCCGCGGATGCCATCCTCTCCTGGCGTGAGCACGAGTTCCGCGCCCAGCGTGCGGATCAGTTTCTTGCGCTCCTCGCTCATATTTTCCGGCATGACGATGCGCACGCGATAGCCCTTGAGCCGCCCGACGAGGGCGACGCCGATGCCGGTATTGCCGGAGGTCGGCTCGACGATGATCGAATCGGGCTTGAGGCGACCGGCGCGCTCGGCGCCTTCGATCATCGCCAGCGCCACACGGTCCTTGATGCTGCCACCGGGGTTGAGGAACTCGGCCTTGGCGTAGACGTTCTCGCCGTGCAGGCGGATCAGCGGCGTGTTGCCGATCAAATCCAGGACATTATCGGTTACCATTGTCCTTACAAACTTACCACCTTTCCGGCTCGTAGCATCGTCTCGGCAATGGTGTACATATTCGAGATTTCGCCTACGGCGATTTTCTCCTTGAGGTTGTAGTAACCCAGGCACGTGCCGCAGGCCAGGATGGTCACACCTTGATCGCACAAATTGCGCAGGTCGTCCAGCGCTGGCGATCCTTCGACTACCAGTTTGACCCCGCTGTTAAAGAAGATGATGGTGTCGGGCAGTGGTTGCACCTCGCCCAGCGTGTGCAAAAAGCCGCGCACGAGCACCCGGCCCAGTTCCTCGTGTTCACCGCGCCCCATGAACTCGCTGGGGATCACCACCACGAGCGGCCCTGCGGAGGTCTGGCAGGCGACCTCGTAGCCGGAGACATCTGATTTCTCGGATGTCTGGGCCTTGCGGATGTGCAGGTAGATGCCGTCGTCATGCTGCTCGACTTGCACTGTGCAGCCGGCCTTTTCCGCCATACGGGTGACGTTCTCTTGCGCCGTCGTGCTGTCCACGATAGTAGTGACCTCGCTGCTTTCCTGCAGCGCGTTGCGGGTCAGAACCACAGGTTGCGGACATGGCAGTCCACGTGCATCAACGGTTTTGTGGGTCACAGTTATACCTCCGGTCAAGATTATACGCGGCGGGTCTGACTAAGGCAAGCCGCGTTCACGGTGTTTGTAGGAGACGGTTAACGTCGGTGCTGACCTGTTGTGCCGCGTACAGCGCTGCCCCCAGCGCTCCAACGGTTTGTGGTTCCTCCGGGACGGTGGGTGTGACTCCCAACTCATCGGCCAGGAGTTGGCGCAGACAAGGATTGTGTGCCACGCCCCCGGCGAAGACGAAGCGCTCCGCCAGGCCGACCCGGCGCACCATCGCACCGATGCGGGCGGCAATGGCCTGGTGGATGCCCAGTGCCACGCGATGGCTATTTTCGCCCCGCCCGATGAGCGAGACAACCTCGGATTCGGCAAACACCGCACATGTGCTCGACAAGCGCACCGATTCGCCCGCTGCCGCCAGCGCGTGCGGACCGAGTTCTTCGACGCCCAGTCCCAGTGCCAGCGCCATGTGCTCCAGAAAGCGCCCCGTCCCGGCGGCGCAGCGGTCGTTCATCTCAAAACGCGCCACTGCGCCACCGGGGGCGACCAGGATGACCTTGCTATCCTGCCCGCCGATGTCGAGCACGGTGCGGACATCAGGGTACAGATGGTGGGCGCCGATGGCGTAGGCCCTGATTTCGGTGATGACCTCGTAGGCCATTTGGCGCTCGACCGCCAGCCGTCGGCCATAGCCGGTGGCAACCAGCCGGTCATAGACGCGGCCCTCGACCAGCCGGCGTGCATTGGCGGCCGCGTCTACACCGGTGTCCACGACTTCCTGGCGTACCACGCGCTCGCCGTCCCATTCCACCAATGCGATCGTACGCGATCCGATGTCCAACCCCGCGACCAGCATGTTAACGGCTCTCCAACAATGCCTCGACGCGGGTGCGGATGCGCTCGACATCGCTATCCGAATAGTCCGTCTCGATTTTCAGGAACGGCAGCCCATGCTTCTCTTCTACATGGCGCTGGACCTTGTGCGATTCGATGTTATACGAGTGGCATGCGTGCAGGATTACATCCACGACGACATCTGGTTTGAAGCGTGTGATGGTTTCGCTGATCTTTTCGAGCCGGCGTTGGTTAGGCGTCATACACGAGCAGGGGATCTTGAGGTACGCGCGGGCGATGGCGGCTACTGGGTTATCGCTGTCCTCCTCGATTTGCAGCGAGAAGCACTTGAAGCCACTGCACGCATCGAGCGCGACGATGATGCCGCCGGCCTCCTCGATGATGCGGAACACCTTGGTCGCGTCGCCGCCGATCGGGCAGCCGCTGACCATCACACGTGGCGCATCGGGTTGTCCGAAATAGATTCCCTGTGCACGGCGGGCTTTGAGTTTGCCGAAGAGCGGATCGAGCAGTGTCTCCAGTTCCTCCGCTGTTGACACGAATGCCAACGCAATCACGTCGTACATTTCGCTCCAACTGATGACCGGCGGAGTGAGCGCGGCATATTCAAAGATTCGGTTCATCAGCCGATTCTTGGCATTGGTCTCTTTGATTTGTACCTCGATGCTCTCGTCGGTAATCGTGGTGTCGAATGTGGTTTCCAGGAATCTTTGCATTTTGCGAAGCATGTCGGTCCAGTTGCGCTGTGCTTCGGGCTGATCGGGTAACTGAGGTAGGTCCATCACGTGCGTCGGCTTGATGTGTGCGATGAGTTCGAACATCTTTTTCTTGCCGTCGCACGTCGTCTCGCCGATGATGGCCTCTGAGAGAGCGTAGAAGGGACATTTATCCGTCTTGATGAACCCATAACTCGACTTGATCAGCGGGCACAGATTAGCCGGCAGAACCGTCTCGGCGTCGGCGATAGGCTGATTGGAAAAGGCACACAGTGTAATAGGTACTGCTCCCATTGCCCGAATCAGTTCGAATGGAGCATAGCCGCAATATATCCCTACCCCGCGAACACCGCTTTCCCGTTTTCTGAGGATAAAGTCGAGTGTCCGCTTGGTAGGGATCGCGGTATATTCATCGTTGATCAAGGGCTCGATAGTTGCCATCAGGTATCTCCTTTGCAAGGGTATGAACGCAATCGGCTTTCTACAAAGTTTCGATGAATGCCTCGATGCGCGTTTTCAGACGCCCGGCCTGTTCCTCGGTATAGTCGCCTTCCAGGAGTAGCGCGGGCACGCCGGCCTTGTGGAGCGCTTGCTGCACTCGCATCCCCTCCAGATTATACGGCTGGCAGAACGAGAGCGAGAAGTGGATGACTCCATCGGCCTCGTATTCCTTTACCATACGCAAGATGTCTTCGACGCGCGCATCGTTGGGGGTGAAGCAGGCGCAGTTGGTCTGCAACTGGCGGTCGGCGATGGCAGCCAGCTGATCGTCTAGGTCATTGCCGGGGATGGTTGTCTGTCCGCCTGCGAGGAGACGCGTGCCGGTGCAACTCTCTTCGGCCACCACGACCGCGCCGGTTCCTTCGATGACGGCCGGGATCGTCCAGAACGGGATGGGCATGGGAGTGCCGGCGTAGAGTATACGCTTGGCGTTCTTGTCGGCGACGCCCTGCCCGGACTTGACACGCGCCTCCAGTTCATCACACAGTTCGTTGGTCTTTTGTGTAAAGCGCGCCGGGTCGTCGTAGAAACTGATCTGCACCACCAGCAGCGCATCCAGCCCGCTGATGGGCGCCGGGCGTGCCTTGCGCAGTGCGAACAACCGCGCCAGTGCTGCCCGCTTGCCGTTGATGAGCGTCGTGGCTGCGGCCAGTTTCTCCGGTGTGACTTTGTTTCCGGTTACTGCTTCTACCTTGCCGATGAAACGCTTCAACTCGGCGATCCACAACTCGCGGTCGGCCGGCGTGCGACTGTTGGGCAGGTCCATCACGTAGGTGGGGATGTACTCATCGAGGATCTCCCAGGTCTTTTTCTTGCCGTCACAGGTCGTCTCACCGACGATCAGATCGGAAGCCTGGAAGTAGGGGCAGATATTGCCCAACTTGAACCCGACTGCGCTCTTGATCAGCGCACACAGGTTGCGGGGCAGAATCTGCTCGGCGGTAGGCACGGAAAAGTCAGCCCCGCCGCACAGGCCCACGCAGATGCCGCCGGCAGCAACGATGACCTCTTCGGGGACGTAGACACAGAATGTCCCGAACACCTTGCCACCTTTGGCCTTGTGCTCCATCAGTTCCTTGACCCGCAGGCCGTGGATTTCCGAAACCACAAAGTCGTAAAAACCCATCGCCTGCGGTCGTCCCTGTTGGCTCAGGTAGACCTGCTCGTAGATGGCGGGCAGCGCCGCCAGCAGGGCATCGTGGCGTTTCATATTGATGCCCAACTCTTTCCACATGGCACGATACTCTTCGCTCATTTTGTCCCCCTTGAGATTGGCTCCACGCGCCCCATGAAAGGCGCGGCGTGGGCAACGAAAAGCCGCCGTCAGCACACGCTGGCGGCGGCAGTAGCCTCGAGGATTGACTCAAGGAGCGGGCATACCCCCACTGTCAGTCGTGTGCGGGCCGGCATCGGAGCGCCAACCGGCGCTCAATACCCTCTGTCAAATTTGGCGATAGTAGACGATCATGCCTCGTGAATCCCCTCGATCGCGATATGGGCTTTTTCCAGTTCCCGACGTGCCTTTTCGGCGTCCGCGCGATCGATCTGCAGGCAAGTGCCGCAGTTGGAACTGAGGTGGCGCGGGACGGGGATCAGTTTGGCGCCGATACCGGCCTTGTACAGGATCTGCTCGGCGCGGATGGCGTGGCTGGTCGAGTAGACCAGGATGATGGCTTTTTCGCCGTTCATCTCAACTCCCGGCCAGTTTGCTCACGGCAGCGAGCGCAATGTCTATTTCCTCCGCCGTGTTGAATGCCCCCAACCCAAACCGTACCGTACCATCGGGATACGTGCCAAGCGTCCTGTGTGCAGCAGGGGCGCAGTGCAGGCCCACGCGGCACATAACGTCGTACTCCTCGTCGAGCCGCTGCCCCACCTCCGAAGGCTCTTTCCCGGCGATGTTGAACGAGACGGTGGGCGTCTGGCGTGCCGCGTCCAGCCCGCCGTAGACGGTGACACCCGGAATGGCACGTAAGCCGTCAATGAGTCGCTGGGTGAGCGCCGCCTCGTGGGCGCGGATGGCTTCCACGCCCTGCTCCAGCACCCAACGCACGCCGGCCTCCAGCCCCGCCAGTCCCACGGCGTTGGCGGTGCCGCTCTCGTAGGCGTCGGGCAGAAAGTCGGGCTGCTCCTCGTGCTCCGAGCGGCTGCCCGTACCGCCGCGCTTCAGGGGCGTCATGCGCGCGACGTCCACCCGCTCGCCGACGATCAGGCCGCCGGTGCCGGTCGGCCCGTAGAGCGATTTGTGGCCGGTAAAGGCCAGCAGGTCAATGCACTCGGCCTGGACGTCTACCGGATAGGCGCCGCCGGTCTGCGCGGCGTCTACCAGAAAGAGCAGCCCGCACCGGCGGGCGATACGTCCTACCTCGCCCACCGGCAGCAGGCTGCCGACGACGTTGGAGGCGTGGTTGAGTGCGACGAGCACGGTGTTGGGCCGGATCGCCGCCACCACATCAGCCGGGTCCAAAAAGCCCTCCGGTGAGCATGGCACCACCGTCAACTCGACCCCCTCGCGCTCCAGCGCCCGCAGCGGGCGCATCACCGAGTTGTGTTCCATGCTGCTGGTGATGACGTGATCGCCGGGGCGCAAAAGACCGCGCAGCGCCAGGTTGAGCGCCTCGGTCGCGTTGAGGCCAAAGACCACGCGCAAGGGGTCCGGCGCATGAAAGAGCGCGGCCACTGCTTCCCGCGCGGCGTAGACCACGCGCGCGGCCTCCACCGAGAGACGATGGCCGGAGCGGCCGGGGTTGGCGCCCACTTCGCGCATAAACTGTACCATCGCCTCGGCCACGCCAGGTGGCTTGGGCCAAGAAGTAGCAGCGTTGTCGAAGTAGATCATCGTCAAATCCTAACCCGGACAAGCCGGAACCAAAAACCACGAAGGACACTAAGAAATTATCTCAAAGCCTGTAGAGCGGCATCCCTATCAAAGCCTGTAGAGCGACATCCCTATGCCGCTCGCCGGTGCGTCAGGATGCGTCAGCACGGGCCTTTTGAGATAGTTTCCACGGATACCTTTGTGTCCTTAGTGTAGCCGTAGTGTCCTTTGTGGTAAAAATCCTTGCTCATTGTGCAAGAATTTCACGTGTAACGGACTAAA
>FWPU01012025.1_pt1 | contig 11723 bp, 12 predicted proteins | sample 2228361 | NCBI WGS metagenome assembly FWPU01 (sample SAMEA103939777, study PRJEB20133) | metagenome | reverse complement strand
AATTTTATCAGAAACTATTGGTAATCAACCTATTGTATGAAATGCCAGCAACAAACTTGAAAAGGCTTCGTTTTTCTTAAAAGAATTGCTACAAACCATATCAGAGCCCTGATTATAGAGACCTTTCTGTAAGGACTTATTGAAGAGTTGTTAGAGGTAAGTTTATAACTATAATAGATATCAAATAGTTAAGACAAGGCAGGTGGATAATCTAAAATATTTTCTATGCTTTTAAGTATAAATTCTCTTGAAAGAAATAAAAAAGGCATACCCTTAATGCTGGTGGCAAAAATAATAACTCTTCACCAGGCCTTAACAGCCTAGAAGGGAGGACCTGCCCCCCTAAAAGCCTGAACCCCTCAAGTGATAATTTAGCAATTCAATGGCAATAGGTAAAGAGGAGTTTAAGAGAAAGTGGGCTTTTGGATAATTTTGAAGACTTCGAGCCTCAGGCGCACTGTATTATGCAAAGACTAATGCAAAGCTGTATCAACGGATCCCCAGGGTAGGCTATCCGCAAGGCCTTTATCGCTTGAGGCCATAAGCCATAGCAGTGCCTCTAAACTTATAAAGACCCTTGAGGATGCCCCCCGGCCTTCCGGACTAAACCCAGAGAAGATAAATACAAATACCTGATTATCGATGGCTTCTGGATTAAGGCAAGAGGCGGCAATAGCCTTAAAGAAAAGGTGGTTCTCTCTGTCTGGGGTATTACCCTGGATAACAAAAGGGAGAGCATCGCCTTTAGACTTGCAAAGAGAGAGCAAAGAAGCAACCGCCCTTTTAAATGATTGCTGCAGACGCGGTTTAGAAGGTAAACATTTAAAGCCCCTCTCTTCTGCCGGGGCAAAGGGAATACCTGCTGCCATAAATATGGTTTATCCTTATGCTAAATGACAGCTCTGCCCTACCCATAAGCTCAGGGATCTCTCCCCGTATATACGCCATAAAACAAAAAACCGAAAAGCCCTTATGCCTCAGACAAGAGGTATTTAGCCGGCTATCTCTAAAAGGCAGGTGACTAAAAGATTCAATAGCTTTGTCTTAAAATGGCAGGATATTGAGCTACAAGCTATATCTTGTTTTCGCAGGATTTCCTTGAGGCCTTACATTACTTTGACTTTATTGATGATAAAAACTATCAGTACAACTAACCATCTCGCAGGGGACCTTAAAGAAATTAGAAGACGGTCTAAGGCCCCGGGTATTTAAATCAGGGAGGAGCGTAAATCTTTGGATTTATGGCATTATAAGCCTTTTTAGGCAAGGACAACAACTAGAGTTATGCCTGAACAGATCGTTGCTTTTTTGAAAACACCTAAATACGAAAGCGTACAATTATCTTGAGAGGACTTAAAATAAGAATTTTGACAAAAGCTATAAAATATGGTATCCTTTAAAAATGGAGGATAATAAAATGTCTAACGAAAAAAACTCTAGCGATAAATGGGTGGTATATATAAGATTAAACTGGATAAAATTACTCGCCATCGCTCTTATAATCATCTCTCTCGCCATCCTTATCTATCTTACTATCGTAGGGTTATACCACTTTTCTACCCTGGAGGCTTTTTATAAAAAGAATACCTTTGCACAATTACCCTTTACTATTTTTTTATGGTTGATAGTTGGGTCTATCTCTGCTGCTATACATACCTTCATCTGGATATATTTTGTCTTTGGAGGAGGCTTTGCTAAATTAGGTCAGAAAAGGATAAAAACAAAGGAGGTAAACGTACGCTGGCAAGATGTAATAGGTATGGAGGCCCTTAAAAACGAGGTATGGGAGGCAATAAATCTTATAAAGGATAGGGCAAAATTAAAAAAGGTGGGTGGAAAAATAATTAAAGGTATCCTGATGGTTGGACCTCCAGGCTGTGGAAAAACCTATTTAGCAAAAGCAATCGCTACAGAAACGGGATTGCCCTTTTTAACAGCGGTAGGTAGTGAGTTTGTAGGGATGATTGTAGGTTTAGGGGCGGTGAGAATAAAAGCTCTATTTAAAGAAGCGCGTGTATTGGCACAAATCCATGGAGGCTGCATTGTCTTCATCGATGAAATTGATAGTATCGCCAGGCCACGGGTCGCAGAATCAGGTTTTGGCGCTGCAATGAGCCATAACGCTACCATTAACCAATTGCTCACGGAAATGGATGGTTTAAGACAAGAAGAAAGTAATATTGTGGCAATTGCAGCTACAAACGTATCTGAAGATGAGTTAGATCCTGCTCTACTAAGAGCAGGCAGGTTCGATAGGAAAATCTACTTCACTATGCCTAAATTGCAAGACAGAAAAAAGCTCTTTGACTATTATCTAAAAAAAACCCAATACGACCCTTCCATTGACACAAATATTTTGGCAGGAAGAACTATAGGATTTTCTCCCGCAGATATTGCCGGTATGGTAAGAGAAGCCTCCCTTATCGCTGTAAGAGATGGTCGGGAAAAAATAATCTATAAAGATTTATCCGAGGCTTACGATAGAATACTCTTTGGTCTAAAAAGCGAAATCGTTCTAAGTGAGGAGGATAAAAAATGGGCTGCCTACCATGAGGCAGGACATGCCATTATTGCCTATCTAACCCACCCTACTGATGATGTAATTAAAGCTTCCATTATTCCCAGAAAAAGTATCTTAGGTATGATAGGACACCGACCAAGGCAAGAAATATATGTAACCCCAAAAGAATACCTCTTGGCAAATATAAAGATATCTTTAGCTTCTTATGTGGCGGAAAAAATGAAGTTTGGAACCACCGGCACCGGAGTTAACCATGATTTTACCTATGCGCTCAAGCTTGCTCATCGTATGGTATGGTGCTGGGGTATGGGTGAAAGTGGCTTACTGGGTAATTTTGATGAGTTAGTAGATGAAAATAGAAATCCTTATTGGCAAAACAAATATTCCCTTATTTCCGAAGCTACCAAAAGGCAATTAGAAGAAGATGTGCAGAAGATACTGAAGGGGTGTTTAAAAGAGGTAGAAGATATTTTAACCCGCGAAAGGGGGCTTTTAGAATATTTTGCCGAATAGCTCCTCAAAAAAGGTGAGCTGGAATATGATTAGATAGAAGAGATATTTAGAAAATACGGTAAGGAGAAACTCCCGTCTCGGGGGAATTCTCCTCTTTAAATTTAACCACCCCTTAACATAAATGAACTTCCCCTTATTTAACGATGCTAAACTTAATCCCAAAAAGAAAGATTATTATTCTGGCAATTTTTCTTTTTTCTAGTTGTTTCTCCTTATCCTTTTACTCCCGTCAGGAAATATCCAAAAAGATTAAAGAGATATGCAAAGGGGAGTTTAATTTAGAGGTAAAGGTCTGGGATGTAAAGGATACCATCTGGGTTTATGCACCTTTTGAAAATATAGCTGATGAAGCTGGAAAATGGGACCAAAAAATTTCTGACCAGGTAAATAATATCTATCTCTCCTTAAAAAGGGTAATCCTAAATACAGAAGACAAACCGAAATTTTACTGCTTCGTAGTTTCGGATATAAAGCAAGGGATTGACCTTTACAATATATGGTTTATCCCTGACCTGGTAAGATTAGAATTAGGCGTTATTTCGCGGGGAGAATTCTTTGAACGTCATTTCTCCTTTCCTTTCCTTAACCCTTCAGCAATAAACGATAAGGAAGGAACCCATATTCTTCCTTACGATATAACTTTGGGGGAATTCGTTTCTTATCTAATCAGACAGGCTCTTTCCAATAAATTTAACGAAGAAAAGATAAAAAACAAAGTAAAAATAAATGAAATCTTCACCCTCTATGAAAATAAAAGACTGATAGTCAAGGTGGATATAGAGAGCGAAGAATACCAACCTCATCTTCTTGACCCTTTTATAGAAGCAAAAAAAGCAATCAAAAAATTTATAGAGATTTACGGCAAGGAAAGTGAGATTCACGAAATAGAGATAAGCGATACTATTAAAACTACCCTTTATTCTCGGGAAGGTTTACTGAAAGAAAAGATCTAAAGGGGGACAGCCTTTTCGATAAAGGGTAAAATCTTGCGTTTGTCCTTCAAGGGCTCTCCGCTTACCACAATCTTAAGGGGTTTACTTTTAAATACATAAGCGCCGTCGCGGATGCTTATGCCCTCTAAAATAAATTCTCCTGGCTTTAAGGCGAGAAGCTGATATTTTAAAACTAAGCTTAAGTTGAATTTACTGCCCAGAAAGGAATAGTTCTGGGACTGCGTCTGCGCCACCACATAAAAATCCTTAAACTCAGGCAGGCTAAATCTTGGCGAAGAAAACTCTCCGTTAATTTTAATAGTGTAATTAAAAATTTCGCCTACCCTTAACCTTTCCTTATCTACCTGAACCTCAATAGTCTCCTCTGCACAGAAGGCTTTAGTTACAAAAAAACCTACCAGCAAGAACTTAACCCAGCAGCCAGACATGCCTACCCCTTAATCTTATCTTTTTCTCCACCACTAACTTTATCGCCCAAGGATAAAGTTTATGCTCTAAATTATGCATTGCCTCCTCGAATTCCTCCAGAGACATACCCTCTTTTATCTTTAGTGCTTCCTGTAAAATTATAGGGCCGTGGTCAACCCTCTCGTCTACAAAATGCACTGTTATTCCGCTTACCTTACAGCCATAAGAAAAGGCGCGCCTTATCGCCTCCTTCCCTTTAAAGGCAGGCAAAAGTGCCGGGTGGATATTTAGAATTCTATTTTTAAATTCTCGCACAAAATAAGGGCTGAGAATCCGCATAAATCCTGCCAGAACCACTAAATCTATTTTTTCCTTTTTTAAAATCTTTATAATGGCCTTTTCGTAATCCAGTCTAGAGCTAAAATCCTTTGGATTAATAAACAAATCCTTTACTTTAAATCTCTTTGCCCTTTGGCGCGCAAGGGCATTTTCTCTGTCGGTAATGAGTAGTTTCAGGATTGCCTTTATATATCCGCAACGGACAGCCTTTGCAATTGCCTCAAAATTTGTTCCCCTTCCGGAAGCAAATACTGCAATCCTTACCATTTTATTTTTCGCATTTTAAAAAATCAAATTCTAATCGCATTATACCTTCAAAATGCATTTAGTCGGGCACCTTTTCTTGGCTTCCTCGAAAGCCTCTTTATCTTTAGGTTGGGAATAATCAATCCGAGAAAGGTTATCCTTTAAATAAAAGCTTGAGCCCTTAACCTTGGTGCATACCCCGCAGGCAATACAGCCTACGCTACAGACCTTTTTGGTCTGAGCGGGATTATCTAAAGAGCTACAGGCAACATAGTAGCTATCTATAGGCGCTAAACTAAAAAGGTGTTTAGGGCAAACACTGACGCATCTTCCACAGGCAGTGCATTTATGCTTATCAATTCTCGGGAGCGCCTCTTTAGACATTGAAATTGCTCCAAAAGGACAAGCCTCTACGCAGCTCCCTAAACCCAAACAACCCCAAAGACACTCCTTTTGCCCACCTAAAAGTAGGCCTGCCATCCGGCAGTCCTTTACCCCCGCATAAAAAAACCTATCCTTTACCTTTATACCCCCCTCACAGTGTAAAACCGCTACTACTTTAGTCGTCTCTTTTAATTCCTTTCCTAATATCTGAGCAATCTTTAATTTTACCTCCTGAGCACTTACCCTGCAAGCGCAAGGGTCTAACCCTTCACCTATTAGAGCCTGGGCAAAGCCAAAGCACCCTGCCCTACCGCAGGCACCACAGTTTGAACCGGGTAAAAGCTGCAGAATCTCCTCTAGGCGAGGGTCTACCTTTAGCGCAAAGACCTTGGCGGCAACGCCCAAACCCAAACCAAAGATTAAACCTAACCCTGCTAGAAACAGAATGGCAATAAAAATCTGCATCTTTAAAAACGAAAGCCGCTAAAGGCTAAAAAGCTCATACTCATTAGTGCTGCCACAATAAAGGCAATAGGAAAACCCCTTAAACTTTTGGGCACATCACAGACCTCTAAACGCTCCCTAATCCCGGACATTAAAAACATCGCCAGGCTATAGCCCAAACTTACACAGAAGGCTTGAAAGAGAGAGTAAAAAAAGCTCCCCCTTATGGGCTGACCATTCACAAAAAAACTTTCTACATTTAAAACCGCTACGCCTAAAACCGCACAATTGGTGGTAATTAAGGCCAGATATATACCGAAGCTACGATAAAGCGCTGGGCTAATCTTTTTAATTGCCATCTCGATAAACTGCACCCAGCTGGCAATCACCAGAATAAAAAATACCGTGCGTAAATAAACTAAATCAAAACGCACCAGTAAAAATCGGTAAACACACCAGGTAATCGCTGAGGAAAAGATAATCACAAAGCTAACCGCAAGACTCATCGCCAGGGCAGGCTTGCTTTCCTTAGAAATAGCAATAAAGGGACAAAGCCCTAAAAAACGGGAAAGGATAACGTTGTGCACAAATACCGCGCTAATAAAGATACTGATAAGCTGAGCGATATCCATGACTAAATCCTTCTGTTTTTAAGCAGATTAAAAAGACCCAAGAGAAGCCCAATCACTAAAAGCGCGCCGGAAGGTAAAGCAAAAAGGAAAATAGGCTCATACTTTAATAAAGGAAAACCAAAAAAAGTTCCCAAGCCCAGTATCTCTCTTATCCCTGCAATAAGTAAAAGCGCTAAACTAAAACCCAGACCCATCCCTAAGGCGTCTAATATAGAAAGGAGGACATTCTGCCTTGAGGCATAAGCCTCTGCCCGGGCCAAAACAATACAATTTACCACAATCAAAGGAACATAAATCCCCAAGGCGCGGTTTAGGCTGGGGCTATAAGCCTTCAATAAAAGCTCTACCAGGATAACAAAACTGGCAATCACCACAATAAAACAAGGAATACGCACCCGCTCAGGAATGATCCTTCTTATTAAGGAAATAATAATGTTGGAGCCTAAAAGGACAAAACTTGCCGCCACCCCCATGCCTAAGGCATTGGTTAAAGTAGTAGAGATAGCTAAGGTAGGGCAGAGCCCCAGCATCAAGACAAAGGTGGGATTTTCTTTAATTATCCCTTTAAAAAATTCTTTAAAAGCTTTAGGCATTTCTTATCCGGGGGATTTAAATTCACTCTGAGGTATGAGTTACTTCATTTTGAATCTAGCCCTTAAATCATCCCCAAAAACCCGATTTTTAGTATACCGGTCAATCAGGGGAACAAAGGCGTTCATAATCAAAATAGCAAAAGACACACCCTCTGGATAACCACCCCATAATCTAATCACAGTGGTAATTATTCCACAACCCACCCCAAAGATTATCTGGCCCTTTGGGGTAAGGGGTGAGGTGACATAATCCGTGGCCATAAAGAATGCGCCTAAGATTAGCCCTCCGGAGAAAATATGTAAAAGCCAATCCCCACTGAAAAGACCTCCTCCACCAAAAAGATAGATAAATAGCCCTACCGTAGAAATATAACTTAAAGGAATACGCAAAGAGATATAACCCTTAAACCAAAGAAAAAGTGCGCCGGAAAGTAAAGCCGGAATACAGGTTTCTCCCAAGCAACCCCCCCGATTTCCTAAAAATAATTTTAAATAAGTAATATCCGCCAAGGGCTTTGCCTCTTTCAGTAAAGATAAAGGGGTAGCGCCAGTCACTGCATCTAAAGAAAAAATGCTCCACCAGTTACCTTTTAAGGGAGCGGAAAATGTAGTCATATGCTTTGGCCAAGAAGCTAAAAGAAAAACCCTTCCCACCAGTGCGGGATTAAAAATATTCTGGCCTAATCCTCCAAAAACCTCCTTTCCAATAGCAATAGCAAAAATGCTTCCCGCTGGCGCTAACCACCAGGGGCTATGGGGGGGTAAATTGTAAGCCAATAAAAGTCCAGTAATTATTGCACTGGCGTCTTTTAAGGTAAATCTTTTTCGTATAAATTTTTCGCAAAAAAACTCCGTAATTAAAGCCGAAACTACCCCTAAAACAATTAACTTTAAAGCGCCTAAACCAAAAAAGAAAACCCCCATTATTCCGGCGGGAAACAGGCTAAAGACTACCGCCCACATTATCTTTTCTAAAGACTGCTGGCTATGTAGATGCGGTGAAGAAGAAACGATAAGTTTCACGGCAATAAACCCTTAAACCTCTCCAAATCCCTCTTTATAGCCTCGATTACTGCTTTAGAGGAGATAGTTGCTCCACTTATAGTAGAGACGCCACCTAAATCTTCTAATCCTTTTCGCGCAAACTGGCTTAAAAAAGCCTCCTCTTTTATGCGGGTACCTAAACCGGGGGTTTCGTTCTGCTCAATTATCTTGACGGCAGTAATTCTTTTTCCCAAATCTAATCCTACTACCATCTTGATGCTGCTACTATAACCCTTTGTCTCCAGATAAAAAGCAAAACCCTTTAATTTATCCTGGTAATAACCTTCATAATATGTCAGGCTATCTTTTTTTACTTCCTTAAAATACTCTACCTCTGGCAAAACCCCTTTTAAACCACTTTCTAATTCTTTTTCTTTTTTGCTCTGAGCTAAAATCTGGGGCTTCACAAGAGAGTAAATCCCCGCTAAAACAAAAGAAGCCACCAGACAAATCAAACATAAAATAAAGGCTTCCTTAAATATCCTCATCATTTGATTAGTTGCATCTTGGCATATTTTATAGTTTGTACCAAGCTGCGCTGCGCAGGACATACATAACTACAGATTCCGCACTCAATACAGCTACTTACCCCCAAGTTCTTTAACTCCTCCTGGAGGCCCTTACGGCTGTATAAATCCAGAAGACAAGGCATCAAGCGCATCGGGCAATGCCTTACGCATCTGGCACAACGGATACAGTTGAGCTCCTCTTTTAAAACTACCCCTTTCTCTAAAAACAAAAAACCGCCTGTTCCTTTTAAGATGGGATAATCCAAGCCATCTAAGGCCACACCCATCATTGGTCCGCCGCAGATAATCTTTTTAGGTTGACTTTTAAAGCGTAAAATCTCTTTTTCAAAAAGTTCCCTCAAGGGGGTACCAATCTTTACCCAGAGGTTCTGCGGGCTCTCTAAGGCATCGCCCGCAAAGGTAACTAAACGGCTAATTAAAGGCTTATTCAGATAAACCGCCTCATAAATAGCAAAACAGGTAGCTACATTTTGCACCAGACAACCCACTGAAAAGGGCAAGGCTCCTGAGGGGACTATCCTTTTCGTAAGAGAATAAATGAGTTGTCTTTCCCCTCCTTGCGGATAGAGGGTTTTTAAAACCCTTAAGGTTATGGGTAGTTTAAAACTTTTTATCCAGAACTGGATATTCTTTATTGCTTCCTCCTTGTTATCCTCAAGAGCAAAAAGAATTTTACCGGGGGTAATGATTTTAGCAATTATCTGGATACCCTTAAGGATCTCCGCAGGTTTTTCTACCATCAACCGGCAATCCGAGGCTAAATAGGGTTCGCATTCACAACCATTAATAATTAAGGTCTCAATTTTTTTAGGCGGGGTGAGCTTAACATGTGTAGGAAAAGCCGCCCCGCCCAGACCCACTATCCCGCTTTCTTTAATCTTTTTTAAAAGCTCCTCCTTAGAAAGTCGCTCTATATCTATATCCTTTTTTAAAGGATAGTGCTTTTCTTGCGGTAGACAATCTATCACTAAGGAAAGGCTTTCCCCTAAAAGATGGTGCCTGGTCCTCTGAATAGCCACGATTCTACCTTTGCAAGGAGAATGTAAACGGCTGGAAATAAATCCCTCCTCTAGGGCTAAAACTTGCCCTTCCTCTACCTCCTGGCCTAGCTCGACAATGGGACGACTGGGTTTTCCGGTATGTTGAGCCAGGGGTAAATAAAGCCTTTGCGGAGAAAGAAAGCTCTCTGCCTTAAGATGATGTTGGGGTTCTTTATACTCCTTTAGAGAAATCATTGCGCATAAATATTAAAACAAAAAGGGTATTTATTATACCAACCACCATAAGGATTGTAAAGGGACTGAACAAATCCGCAAGATAAGCAAAAATAAACATAGCGCATAAAAAACCTAAATGAGCAATAAACTCAAGGCTACTGAAAACTCTGCCCAAAAGGCTTCCCTTACTTTGACGATGAACCAAAGCTACCACCGCAATAAAAATAGGAGAAATAAGTATACCCATTGCTATAGAAAGGCTTATTGCCAGAAAGCCGTAAGGAAAACTTTTTAAAATAAAACTAAAGGCAATCAGGAATAAAGAGCAAAACAAAATAGAAAGGTTTGATATCTTTTTTATAGGAAAATAACTGCCTATTCTTCCGTAAACCAAAGAGCCCAAAAAGATCCCCCCGCCTAAAGAAACACCAATAAAGCCTAAATCCCGGGTAAAAGAACCCAAAACTTCTTGAATAAATCTGGTAAAAGCAGGAAAGACCGCCCCCACAGAGGCAAAAAGAAAGAAAAAAATCCTAAATGCGTAATTGGTTTCTCCTGAGGTGAAGATATAGCGAATACCATCTTTTAACTCCTGAAGAAAGGTTCTCTTTATTTTTAAGGTGAGGTCTTTTCCTAAGGCAAAGATATCCTCCCCACCAGATTCTATTTTCTCTTTTACATTAATTAAAATAATCAAAAAGCCAGAAATGAAAAAGGTTAAAGCATCTATAAAGAAGGCCACCTCTATTCCAAAGCCTTCTACGATTATACCGCCTAAACCGAATCCTAAGATAGAGGCGGTGGTCGCGGTAATGGAAATTAAAGAATTTGCCAAAAATAGTTCTTCTTTTTCTACAACTTGAGGCAAAAAGGCCATCTTGGCAGGAAGGAAAAACCTTCCAATAGTAAAGGAAAGAAAGACGCTCCCGTAAATTAAAGAAAGATAAGGAAGCTTAAGATATAAAAAGATTATCCCTAAAATCAAAAAGCCCCTTAAGGCCTCACAGACATACATTGTGCTTCTTTTGTTCCAGCGATCTACATACACCCCGGAAATAGGCGAAAACAAAATTACCGGGATAATTCCCATACTCATGGTAAAGGCTAAACTAAAGGAAGAGGGAGAAAGAGAACTAACTAAACCTATCAGGGCAATCTGGGTGAGTTTATCCCCAAATTGAGAAATTATCTGGCCTAACAGGAGAAGGAAAAAGTTTCTCTTTTTTAAGAGGTTTAAATAAGGACCAAACATAGAATAAGAATAAAGCCCACGAGTGGGATTGAACCACCGACCTGCGGTTTACGAAACCGCTGCTCTACCAACTGAGCTACGTGGGCATTTTAAGTTTAAGAAATAGATTTTAACAAAAATAAACCCATAAACAAGAAATTTTCGCTAAATAAAAACCCCTTGCGCCAAAAAGCGCAAGGGGCAAAAGGCTCTTCTCTAAAATTCAATTAATATCCAGGATATCCACCTGCTCCCGGCATGGGCGGAGTAGATTTTTCTTCTTTTTCCAACTTTTCTGCAATTACCGCCTCAGTGGTAATCAATAAAGAGGCGATAGAGGCAGCGTTTTGCAGAGCGGTTCGAGCTACTTTAGTGGGGTCAATTATCCCTGCCTCCAGCATATCTGTAATTCGATTTTTTTCGGCATCAAAGCCAACAGTAAGTTTTTCTTTACGCAATTGCTCCACAATTACCGAGCCCTCAAAACCCGCATTAGAGACAAGCTGTCTTAAAGGCTCCTCCAATGCTCGCTTGATGATGTTTACACCGATTTGCTCATCACCTTCTAATTTAATTTTTTCTAAAGCACTTATACTCCTTAAGAGTCCTACCTCTCCCCCAGGAATAATCCCCTCCTCAACCGCAGCCCTGGTAGCGTGTAAGGCGTC
>FWPU01012020.1_pt1 | contig 11726 bp, 8 predicted proteins | sample 2228361 | NCBI WGS metagenome assembly FWPU01 (sample SAMEA103939777, study PRJEB20133) | metagenome | reverse complement strand
GGATTTTATCTTAAAAGAAGACAAGGCCAATCCGCCCTTCGCCTCCGCCTTTTCCCTGAACATGCTGCTCTACACGGATAAGGGCAGGAGTTACTCCTTTAATGAGATAAAGGGCTGGCTCAAGGAAGCGGGCTTCCAGTCCATCTCCTGGCCCAGGCTCCCCCTGCCCAGGGATATTTCAATAGTGACGGCCCGGAAGCCAAAAAGTCATTCTGAGCGGAGCGAAGAATCTCCAAGAAAAAGTGGGTTCTGATAAATACGAATGTAAGGGGGCAAAAACCCCCTTACCACCCCCTAAATAGCAAAAAAAGAAAGGGACTTATTATGGAAAAGGAATCTCAATGGACGCCAGAATTGGAAGCTAGGCATCAATATGTTGAAAAACAGTACGATAACGCAAGATTCTTAGGTTTGGATGTTTTAAAAATTTGCCTTAACGCTGGACTTGCACTAAATATTGTTCCCATGATATTCAATGATAAGATACACTTACTTTTCACAGGCAAAGGTATTGGCTTTATTTATGCCTCATGGATATGTATCCTCTTTGGGGTACTATCTGGTTTTTACACATACTGTTTTATTTTTGAAGGTTATTATTTTAAAGCCCATCAAGGAAGTTACAGATGGCTTGGTGGTTCGCGAGAAGAAATAGATCGAGCCTTGAAAAAATCTAATTGGTATTTTGATTGGGCTCATTTGTCAGCAAAAATAGCTTTATGCCTTTTTACTCTTGCCATCGCCCTTATAGTTATCCCAATTGCCTTAAAGATACTACCATGAACATCCTGCTCCTCAGCATGCCTGATTACCTGCCCTTTATCTCCCCACAGAGCGCATTAAAGGCGCCCCATCTCGGACTCTGCTCCATAGCCGCCAGCCTCCCTCCGGGACACAACGTCTATATAGGCGACCTGGTAAACAGGAGGAACAGCGTGCGGGAATCTGTTATACAGGCCGTTAATACTGCGAAGCCCCACCTGGTGGGTATCTCCTCCATGACCTTCCAGTACCACACAGCCAGGAAGATCGCCCAACTGATAAAGGAATATTGTAGGGGCAGGTTTGAAACCTGCCCCTACATTTGTCTGGGGGGCTACCACGCCACCCTTATGGGGGAGGAGATATGCGCTAGCGAGGATGGAGAGCTATTTGATTTCCTAATCCGTGGCGAGGGTGAGGCCACCTTTAGGGAGTTGGTAGAGGCCCTGGAGGACAAGAAAAATTTCAGTTCCATCTTAGGTCTGTCATATAAAGAAGGTGGGGTCTGGAGGCATAACACCCGTAGGCCCCTCTTAGACCTGAAGACCTTACCCCTGCCCGAGAGGTTTAAAAGAATCTGGTCCGGCTACTCCTACCATGGTATAACGGTAGACACCCTTGAGACCTCCAGGGGGTGCACCTTCACCTGCAATTTTTGCAGTATGCACCACATGTACAGCACCAGCTTCAGGACTTACGAAATCCCCAGGGTTATAGCCGACATTGAAAATTGCAAGAGGGCGGGGGCAAGGATGGTGATGATGATAGATGATAACATAACCCTGAACCCCAGGAGGTTCATGGAACTCTGCCAGGCCATCGTAAAAGAAGGACACAATGACCTATGGTACTGGACCCAGGTCAGTTCCAGGGGCATCGCCTCCATACCCGAACTCGCCAGAGCCATGGCCCAGGCAGGCTTCAGGAGCGTCTTCCTGGGGATAGAAAATGTCTCCAGGAGAAACCTGGAACAGCTAAAAAAGGGGGACATCGTAGAGTGCAACAAGAAGGCCATACGCCTCCTGCACGATAATAAGATACTCATCGTGGGTGGCATGATAGTAGGCAACCCAGAGGACAACTATCAGGATATAGAAGAAAACTTCAGGTTCTTTAAAGAGCAAGGGGTGGACTTTTTCTTTGACCAGATTCTCACCCCTTATCCCAAGACTGGCATAAGGGAGGAACTCATGAGGCAGGGTCTTGTAACTAACCCAGACGACTTCACCAGATACAACGGCTTCTGGGCCAATGTGCGGACAAAGCACCTTTCCAATAAAGAGCTGGAGTTCGTCCGCTGGAAGCTCCACCGTGAGTACTATACCCTATCCGAACCCACCCCCCTTTACAGAGAACTCATGGGCCTGCTGGGTTCTACCTACCGTAGCCTCAGAAACCTGTGGAAAAAGGGCCAACTCCTGTTGAGCTCCGAAAGGGAGATATTTGAGAGGGAACTGGAGGGGTACAGGAGGGTGAATGAGTATCTATAATTGTAAAATGGAAATTAGAAATTTAAAATTTTAAATTTCCAATTTACACTCTACAATTCTGCAGGTTCTCAATCCACCACTCCCAGTTCGCACTCACACTCAAGGGCCAGGGCCTGGGAGATTCGGGTGGTGTCGCGGTAGACAGTAATACCCTTACAGCCCAGCTTGTAGGCAAGGAGATAGGCCCTCTCCACTTCCTCTTTCGGGGCGTTGGGGGAAAAGTTTATGGTCTTGCTGACTGCGTTATCTGTATACTTCTGGAAGGCGGCCTGCATCCTCACGTGCCATTCGGCAGGGATGTCTCTGGCGGTTACAAATATCCTTTTGACCTCCTCGGGTATGTCTGGGATGTTCTGTATTGAACCCTCCCTGGCCACCCTCTTCATTAGTTCCTCTGAGTAGAACCCGTCCCTTTTGGCCCTCTCTACAAACGGTTCATATGTCTCAGGGACACGGGTGTTATCCAGTATCTGGCGCGTGTAGTAGAAGGCAAAGATAGGCTCAATGCCACTTGAGGCACCGGCAATGATGCTGATGCTACCAGTAGGGGCAATGGTGGTGCGGGAGACATTCCTGTATCTTGGCCCACCTGGTTTGTTGTATATACTGATTGGGAAATTCGGAAAGGTGCCACGGGTCCTGGCCAGTTCTATTGAGGCCTGGTTGGCCTCTTTGGAGAAGAAGGACATCAGTTCTTCCGCCAGTTTCAGGGCCTCCTGGGAATTGTAAGGGATGCCCAGCTTTATGAGTATATCGGCGAAACCCATCAGGCCGAGTCCAATCCTGCGGTTGCCCTTGGTTATGGACTCTATGTGGGGCAGTGGATAACGGTTCACGTCTATCACGTTGTCCAGGAAGTGTACACTGTGTCTGATTACCTCTGAGAGCCTCTGCCAGTTTATACTGGGCTTATCACCCTCAGTAATCATTTTGGTGAGGTTAACTGAACCGAGGACGCACGACTCGTAGGGCAGCAGGGGCTGTTCACCACAGGGGTTCGTGCTCTCTATCCTGCCCATTTCAGGGGTGGGGTTGGTGGCATTTATGGTGTCAAGGAATATCATCCCCGGCTCGCCGGTCTTCCATGCCTCCTCCACAATCTCGTGAAATACCTCCCTGGCCCTGAGTTTCTTAACCGGCCGACCCGTCCTGGGGTTTATTAGTTCATACTCCCCGTCCTCCTCCACGGCCTTCATGAAGGCATCGTTCACCCCTACCGAGATGTTAAAGTTGGTCAGCACCCCCTGTTTGCTCTTGCAGTGGATGAATTCAAGTATATCCGGGTGCTGGACGTGGAGGATGGCCATGTTGGCGCCACGGCGGAAGCCACCCTGGTTTATGACCTCAGTGGACTCGTTGAAGATTCTGATAAAGGAGACAGGTCCGCTGGCCGGGCCGCCAGAGGTGCTGACGATGTCGTTTTTGGGCCTAAGGCGCGAGAAGGCAAAGCCCGTACCGCCACCGCTCTGGTGGATAATCGCTGCCTGCTTTATGCTGTCAAATATGCCTTCAATGGAGTCCTCTACCGGCAGGACGAAGCAGGCGGCTAGCTGTTGCAGTTCTCTACCTGCGTTCATGAGGCAGGGGGAGTTGGGGAGGAACTCCAGCCCCACCAGCATCTCATAGAAGATTTCCTCCGTCTTCTTCGGGTCCTCCCTGTACAGGGCGTCTGCCTGGGCCACGTTCCTGGCCACCCTGCGGAAGAGTTCCTCCGGGGTCTCTATCGGTTTACCCGATAGGTCTTTCTTCAGATACCTCCTCTTCAGCACAAGGAGGGCATTTTCACTCAGTTTTATTCTACCCTTAGGACCCATAACTCCTATCCTCCACTACATATTGTATATTATTGCGAAGGAAATGTCTACAGGTAGTACACTGAAACGTGTAGCAGGCAGTAGAAAGCAAGTAGTAGACAGTAAGGACTAGGAACTAGGAACTAAGCACTGAGCAGAAGCCACGTCCTTTAGTCCGTAGTGTCTAGTGCGTAGTGCTTACCGTTTATTTCAGTCCGTATCTATCCAGTTTTCTATAGAGGGTACGCTCCCCTATACCCAGGATTTTGGCGGAGACCTCTCGGTTGCCTCCCACGGCGGCGAGTGTGTTCTTTATGAGTTCCTTTTCCATCTCTTCAATGGACACAAGTGCCCTTGTGCCAAGCGGTGCCAGGGGGCCAGACACAGTTTTGCCCCTTTCCATGCGTCCACATGAGATATGCTCCGGGATGTCTTCTACCCTTAGTACCCCATCGGGGCTCATGACTATCATGCTCTCTATGCAGTTCCTTAGCTCCCTTACGTTGCCCGGCCAGGGGTAGTTGAGGAGCTTCTTCCTGGCCTCCGAGGTAATGGAGCAGGCCCCTTTTCCATGGGTGGAGGAAAACTCCTTGAGGAAGCAGTCTATGAGGAGTGGGACGTCTTCCTCTCTTTCCCTGAGCGGAGGGACTTTGATGGAGACCACATTAAGCCTGAAGTAGAGGTCTTCCCTGAACCTTCCGGTACCGACGAGTTCCTCCAGGTTCTTATTGGTGGCGGCGACGATTCTAACGTCTACCGAGACGGGCTCGTTGCTTCCAATCTTGACTATCTTCCCGTCCTCCAGCACCCTGAGGAGCTTGGCCTGTATTGCAGGGGGCATGTCTCCTATCTCATCAAGGAACAGGGTGCCCCTGTGGGCATGTTCAAACTTTCCCTTCCTCTGGCAGATGGCCCCTGTAAAGGCCCCTTTCTCATGCCCAAATAGTTCACTCTCCAGAAGGCCCTCAGGGATGGCCGCCGAATTGAGTACCACAAAGGGGCGGTTCTTTCTGGGGCTGTAGTAATGGATGGACCTGGCGATGAGTTCCTTACCCGTACCGCTCTCGCCGCTAATTAGCACGGTGGCGTTGGTGGGGGCAACCTGTTTGATGAGGCCGGTTATGCGCTGCATCCTCTGGCTCCTGCCCACTATCTCAGGGAAGGGGAGTTCTTTTACCCATGGTCTCAGGGCCTGGGGGAAGCTCTCCTGCTGGGTCTGTTTTTTTACCGCCTCCTCTACCACTACCCTGAGTTGGTGGATGTTGACGGGTTTTTGGAGGAAGGTGTTGGCCCCTTTCTGCATGGCCGCTACGGCCGCTTCTACCGTACCGTAGCCAGTGAGGAAGATTACCTGGGCCTGGGGGAGTTGCCCCCTGGTCTCCTTTAGTATCTCCATGCCGTCCACGTCCTTCATGACAAGGTCGGTAATAACTACGTCAAACCCACCCCGCCTTATATGTTTGAGACCCTCCTTGCCTTCGGTAGTGACCACGCACTGGTAGCCCACCTTCTCAAGGGCCTCTGCCGTGGCCCTTGCGTGGTGGTCTTCGTCGTCTATTACTAACACCTTTGCTGCAGGTCTCATAAAGAATTAGGTTTAAAGGCTCAAGGGTTTAAAGTTCAAGAATAGAAGGTTCAAGGGTTCAAGGGTAATTGGATAGTGAAACTGCTGCCTTTACCCTCCTGGCTCTCCACGTAGATGTTTCCCCCGTGTTCCTCAACGATACGTTTTGCTGTAGGGAGTCCCAGGCCAGTTCCCTTCTTTTTTGTAGAATAATAGGCCTGAAATATCTTGTCAAGATTAGCATCAGGAATGCCCACGCCGGTGTCGGTTACTTCTACCTGGATGTGCCCGTCTTTAAGAGAGGTGCTTACGGATAGTTTTCCCCCTCCTGGCATGGCCTGTTGTGCATTGATGATAAGGTTAAGGATGGCCTGTTTTATTAGCCCCGTATCCAGTTTAATTGCCGGTAAGTCTGAGGTATAGTTCCTGATGACTTCTACGTTATTTCTCTTTGCCTCAGGGGCTATGAAGTCTATCACCTCGTCCACGACCTGATTTGTGTCTTGTTCCGTCAGTTCCAGGCCACCCCCTTTAGCGAAGCGGAGAAAATCGCTGAGGACCTCCTCCAGCCGCTGAATCTCTTTTTGCAGGATGGAAATCCTGTTGAGGGGTTTCTCAACCTCTCCGTTCAGGAAGGTTTGAAGTTCTTCCTGAAGGAGCTGCAGGTTGAGGCTGATAGTGCTCAGTGGGGTTCTTAGCTCGTGAGCAAGGCCAGCGGCCAGTGTACTCAGGGGGGGAGAGGATTGCGCCATCTTGTCCTTTTGTCCCGGTGTGTGCCCCTTTTTCTTATAGGAGGAGTAAATGAAGAATAGGACCACGAGTAGCGTTACACCGAAGAAAACTTCCATAGTCTTCAGCAAGAAAATGAGCCAGGAAGCACATCTTTTCTTCCCGGCTCATTATGTATGGTACTACAGCCTTAAGAACTTGAACCTGCGCGAACCACGTTCTGTGCCTGTAACCCTTTGTTGCCCTCAACAAGGTCAAACTCTACCTTCTCTCCATCCTCCAGGGTTCTGAAACCTTCTCCGACGATGCTAGTGAAGTGAACGAAGACGTCCTTACCTCCGTCATGTTCAATGAAACCGTAACCCTTCTTTGCATCAAACCACTTTACCTTACCGGTGACCCTCGTTGCCATTCTAATAATCTCCTAATTTGAAAAACTTTTGAAAAATTCTAACCTTCGCCCGAAAAAAAGGCTGATTAAGCCTTTGCCAAAAGGGCGGACGAACTTCCCAAATATTTTGGCGAACTTCACTACAAAGTCAAGGACTTTTCTTCTATTACCTCACCTCCTAAGAAAGTTAAAGAAACCTGGAGGATAGCAGAATTAGCTTATCACCTCACTTACTGGAGGATTGGTGGCACGTTCTTTAAGGGCTGCCTTCCGGCTGAGCCTTATCCGTTTCTGGTCGTCTATTCCGATGACCTTTACCCAGGTCTGGTCACCCACTTTCAGGACGTCCTCTATCTTTTTCACGTAACTATCGGAGAGCTCCGATATGTGGAGGAGTCCGTCCTGACCGGGCAGCACCTCCACAAAGGCCCCGTATTCCTTGAGGGCTACAACCTTGCCCAGGTAAATCTTCCCGATGGTTACCTCTTCGGTCATGCCCTCTATGATGGCCTTGGCCTTTTCGGCCGCTTCCGCAGAGGTGGAGGAGATGACCACTGTGCCGTCGTTCTCAATCTCTACCCTGGCACCGGTGTCCTCCTGTATCTTCTTTACCGTCTTACCGCCTGGGCCGATAACTGCCCCTATCTTGTCAGGGTTTATCTTTATCCTTAGCATCCTGGGGGCATGGACGGATATCATTTCCCTGGGCCTGTCCAGTACCTTGAGCATTTCCTTCAGGATGTGGAACCTGCCCTCTCTGGCCTGGTAGAGGGCAGTCTTAAGCGTCTTTTCATCCAGCCACGGTATCTTCAGATCCATCTGCAGGGCCGTAATACCCCGCTGGGTACCGGCCACCTTGAAGTCCATGTCTCCAAAGTGGTCCTCAGTACCAAGGATGTCTGAGAGGACTACGACGTTATCCCCTTCCTTTACCAGCCCCATGGCTATCCCCGCCACAGGGTCTTTTATGGGTATCCCGGCATCCATAAGACAGAGGGTACCACCGCAAACCGTGCCCATGGAGGAGGAGCCGTTAGACTCCAGTATGTCGGATACTACACGTATAGTATAAGGGAATTTTTGGTGAGGAGGTACGACTGCCTCAAGTGCCCTTTCTGCGAGGCTGCCGTGCCCTATCTCTCTACGAGAAGGACCAAATACCGGTCTGACCTCTCCGACGCAGAAGGGTGGAAAATTGTAATGTAGCATAAACTTTTTGGAGTACTCTTCTTCCAGTGTATCTACCTTTTGCTCGTCCAGGGCCGTCCCCAGGGTGGCAACCACCAGGGCCTGAGTCTCCCCGCGAGTGAAGAGGGCTGAGCCGTGGGTCCTGGGGAGAATCCCTACCTCGCACGAGATTGGTCTAATCTCCTCAGGACGCCTGCCGTCTACCCTTTTACGTTCTTTTATTATTAACTCCCTGACGGCTTCCTTTTCAAGCCTTGCAAAGACGGCCCTGACCTCACTGTCTGGTGCCGTTGTTGTGTATTTTTCTATAAGACGTTGCAGTATGGCCTTGAGGGCCTGGCCCCTGGCCTGCTTCCCGGGGGTGAGACTCTTGCTCTTTATCTCTTCATAGGCCTCTGCCTTTATGGTGTCATAGAGTCCTTTATTTATGACGGGACCTTCAACGGCCTCCTTTTCCCTTGCACAGATGTTCATCAACTCTTGCTGGAGCTGGACTATTTCCCTGATGGCCTGCTGACCAAAGAGTATCGCCTGCACCATGTCGTCCTCACTGACCTCTTTGGCCGCCGCCTCTACCATGATGATTCCATCGTCTGTACCGGAGAGCACCAGGTCCAGTTCGCTATGTTCCATTTCGCTGTGGGTTGGATTCAGTATAAAATTCCCTTTTACCTTTCCCACCCTTACGGAACCTACGGGCCTGGCAAAAGGTATGCTGGAGATACATAGGGAGGCAGAGGCACCTACCATGGCCAGTATGTCAGGGTCGTTCTCCTTGTCGGCGGAGAAGACGTTTGCCATTATCTGTACGTCCCTTCTGTACCCTTCAGGGAAAAGGGGCCTTATGGGCCTATCTATTAGTCTCATGGTCAGGGTTTCTTTCAGGGTGGGTTTACCTTCTCGCTTAAAGAAGCCCCCTGGGAATTTTCCGGCCGCATAGGTCTTTTCCCTGTAGTCTACCGTTAGGGGAAAGAAGTCTGTTTCTCTTTCTTCTCCGGAAACGGCCGTCACTAAAACTACCGTATCACCATACCTGACTACTACTGCCCCATCGGCCTGTCTGGCCATCTTGTTACTTTCAATACTTAGAAGCCTGTCTCCAATTACCTTCTCAACCTTAAATATAACCATCTATTTCCTTCTTCCGACTCCTCAAAAAAACCTTCAAAACCTTCCATTTCCGCCTCTAGCGCCTTAACCCTAGTTTGTTGACTATGTTTTTATACCTTTCCTGGTCCTTTTCGCTGAGGTACTTCAGGAGGGACGAACGCCTTCCTACCATCTGGAGTAGCCCCCTGCGGGAGGTATGGTCCTTTTTGTGCTCTTTGAGATGTTCGCTGAGTTTATTTATCTTCTCCGTTAAGAGCCCGATCTGCACCTCCGGGGAGCCAGTGTCCTTCTCGTGAATCTTAAGTTCGTTTATCAAATTGGTCTTTTGTCCCTTTTCTACGACCATGTTACTTTTCTCCAAAGTTCAACATTTTAAGGTTTATTATATAATTTTGCAATACAAAAATCTTACCCGCATCGTATTGCTTGTCTTTATTATACCCCATAAAATTCTGTCGTGAGCAAGCTGTTTTGAGCTATTCTGCGGGTAATTCCCTGACTACATCCTGGATGTAGTGTTCAGCCCACAGTTCATCCGGGGACATAAAGGCTACAATCAGGTAGCTCCCCTTGCAAAGAGCCCCGCTAAAGCCTTCTTCACCTTTAAAACAGACGATGCCATCCATTACCTCTGAAGGCTCGCCCCATGCCTGTCTGAGCGCAATATAGTTCCTTCTGGCCTCTCTGGCCCTTTCGGCATTGGGGTATTTTACCAGAAGCAGTTTCTTTGTGGGAACGCCCTTTTCTATTAAATACTCGCCCAGGACCGCCTCCGTTTCCGCATCCAGGTCAAAGACGTTTTCTTCTATAGGTTTTTTACTTATTTTGATGTTGTCCAGGATAATCTTCTGATGGAAGAATTTTATGCTGGTGTAAATCAGCCCTTCGGTAGGGAGATACTTCAGCAGTCTGGGAGAGGCACTCCTGACCCTTGGCATCTTGTCCAGTATTGATTCGGCTATGCGTACAACGTCATCGGACCTCGCGCCGGGGCCAATAGGCAATAGACTCAGGTAGTATTTCCCCTTCCATATCCATACGTTATTGTCCGTTATAAAGGCCTCGTCACCCAGATAGTATTCCGTTCCTAACCTGTTTAAACTGTAGGCCCCGAAGGCATCTTCTGTTTTATCAAACTCCCATACTTCTACCGCAATCTCTCTGCCAGTGCCGTCTTCATAGGTGGCCACTGCTACCTGTTTAAAGGAATAAGAGAGATAGGGTTCAGCCCCGCCGTCTATGTATTCGTAGAGCCTGTCTGCACCGGAGTATACCTCCACCTTACCTTTTATGCTCCAGTCTACGCCCAGGGAGCGTACCTTCTCGGAGAAGAAGTTTACTATCCCTGGGCCGGTGTATTCTTCAAACTGCACAGGTACCACGGCCACCTGCGGCTGGAGCCCTTCCACTACGATGGCAGATTTGCCCACTACCGGGCAGGCATACTCGCAGAACCCGCATCCCGTGCATATCTCCTCCCTTACATAGGGGCGTCGCAGTTCCCTGCCCTGCTCGTCCCTGTATACGTTAAAGTGTATGGCCTTGGTGGGGACGGGACATACCTCTTCGCATACTGCGCAGTTATGGTCTTTCCAGTTCTCCTGGAGTTCTGGCAGGCGGGCGTAGGCTACCCAGGGGATGCAGCGCGTGTGGTCTATGGAGGCCCTTCCAATAGCAAGGGCCTGCTTCCCGGGGAGTTCCTGCGGCCGTATTGCCCCGGAGGGACAGACCTTGCTACACAGGGTACAGGTGTATTCGCAGTATCCGATCCTTGGTATCAGCCTCGGCGTCCATGCCCCCTCCAGCCCGGCCTCAAGCACCGTGGGGTGGAGTCCGTTGGTTTTGCACACCCTGAGGCACTCTCCGCAGCGGACGCATTTGGCCAAGAATCCTTCCTCAGGTAGGGCGCCCGGGGGGCGAATCAATCGGTGGCCACCCCTTCCTGATCGCCACGGGAAATTGAATTTCCAGAGTGGAGCGCTGCCCACGCTCAGGAGGCAGGCCGTGACCAGTCCTCTTCTTGATAGGTCTATCTCCTCCAGACTGGGCAGACCTTTACCCTTGAAGCGTATTGCATCGCTGGGGCATACCTCCTGGCAATCCATACACAGTATGCACTCACCGGCCTGGGTGGCCATCCCTTCCTGTGTTATAGCCCCCATCCTGCACTCCCTCTGGCAGATGCCACAGACTGTACAGCCTTCCATTACCCTCCTCTGGAAGTAAGAACCCATAGAGGCCAGGGATAGTATAGCACCCAGGGGACAGAGGTTACGGCACCAGTACCTCCTGTAGGCCAGCCCTAGGGAGATGATAGAAATGAACTGTATTAAAAAAAAGGAATGATTCCTGTAGAAAGGCTCCTTAGGGGCGAAGAGGAGTTTATGGGAGAGCTCCTGCACCTCCCCGACCAGGCTACCCATGCCAGGAAGCCCCTGCAAGAAATCAAAAAATCCACCAAGGAGTGCAACCAGATAAGGGTGGGCAAGCACGGTATAGGTGTTGGTGGCAAGGCTAAGGGGGTCAAACCATCCTACCATCTGCCGGCTTATAAAAAGACTAAGGAGGAGGAAGGCGAGGAAGTAGAATTTCAGTCGCTTCCCGTCGTATATTCTGAGGGCCAACCAGCTCCCTTCACCTGCGGCGCTACCACCTCGGATTCCCCTCCCCTGGTGGGAGGGGGAAGGGGGAGGGGGACT
>FWPU01010260.1_pt1 | contig 11728 bp, 11 predicted proteins | sample 2228361 | NCBI WGS metagenome assembly FWPU01 (sample SAMEA103939777, study PRJEB20133) | metagenome | reverse complement strand
GATCGGAAGCTCGCGCGCTTCTCCAACTGCTCGGCGATCGACTCGGCGACGAGCTGCGCCGACAGCTCGGGCGCGCCAAGCTCGACGATGTTGATGTTGACCTTTTTCCCCGTGAGCGCCGCGAGGTCGTCGCGGAGCTTGTCCACCTTCGCGCCCTTGCGCCCGATGATCAGGCCGGGGCGCGCCGTGTGGATGATGCAGTTCACATCGTTCGCGGTCCGCTCGATCTCCACCTTCGGGATCCCGGCGAACCGGAACTCCTTCGCGATGTAATTCCGGATCTTCTGGTCCTCGACGAGGAGGTTCCCGAACTCGCGCTTGTTCGCGTACCAGCGCGACCGGAAATTCTCGACGATCCCGAGCCGGAGGCCGATCGGACAAACCTTCTGACCCATTAGCTGGCTCCTGCCAAAGCCTGCTTCTCGGCGCGCTTCTCCGCCGCGCCCGCCTTCTCGCTCCCCTCGGCGCCCGCCGCCCTGGCCTCGCCGCCCTCCTTGCCTCCGCCGCCGCGGCCGCCCCGCGGCTCGAGCTTCACGCTGATGTGGCAGTACTTGCGAAGGATCGGATAGGCCATGCCGCGCGCCCGCGTCATCCACCGCTTGAGCATGGGCCCCTGGTCCGCGCGGACGTCGGAGAGGACCAGGTCGTCCACGTCGAGGTCGAGCTTCTGCTCGCTGATCTGGTATTCCGCGTTGGCGAGCGCGCTCTTCACCACCTTGAGGAGCAGCGCGCCGCCACGCTTCTTCGAAAACTGGAGCGCCTCCAGGGCCTTGCTCACCGGGAGCCCGCGCACCTGGTCCGCGACGAGCCGCACCTTCGACGCCGACATGCGCGCGAAGCGGTGGGCCGCCCGGAACTCCTGCCCGCGGCGGGCCTCGCGCTCCGCGCGGCGGCGCTCCTTGCGCTCGGTGTGTTTCGCCATGCTCCGAACCCTCCCTCGGCCCCGCGCCGCTACGTGCCGGGCGCCTTCGCCTTCTTGGCGGTGTGCCCGCGGAAGGTGCGCGTGTGCGAGAATTCGCCGAGCTTGTGCCCGACCATGTCCTCGATCACGAACACCTTCAGGAACTTGTTCCCGTTGTGGACCATGAACGTGTGGCCGACCATCTCCGGCGTGATCGTGCACGCGCGCGACCACGTCTTGATCGGCTCGCGGTTCCCGCTCTCCTTCTGCTTCATGACCTTCGCCATGAGCTTCGGGTCGACGAACGGGCCCTTCTTCGTGGAACGGCTCATGTCTCGCTTCCCCTCTCGTCCCGGCTCAGCCGATGTGCGGTCCCTTCGGCCGGCGCCGGATGATGAACGGGTTCGTGACCGCCTTCGGCTTGCGCGTCTTCCCGCCTTTCGCGAGCTTGCCCCATTTCGAGCGCGGGATGTTGCCCTTCGAGCGACCCTCGCCGCCGCCCATGGGGTGGCTCACCGGGTTCTGGCACATGCCGCGCACGTGCGGCCGCCGCCCGAGCCAGCGGTTGCGCCCCGCCTTCCCGAGCGAGATGTTCATGTGCTCGGCGAAGCCGATCTCCCCGATCGTGGCGCGGCAATCGACGTGCACGCGCCGCACCTCTCCGGAGGGGAGCCGCAGCACGGCGTACTCGCCCTCGCGCGCCTGGAGCTGGCAGTACGTCCCCGCCGACCGCGCGAGCTGCCCGCCCCGCCCCGGCCGCAGCTCCACGTTGTGGACGAAGAGACCGAGCGGAATGTTCTTGAGGGGCATCGCGTTCCCGACGCTCGGCTCCGCCCGCTCGTCGGAGACGACCGTCATTCCGACCGAGAGGTCCTTCGGCGCGAGGATGTACCGCTTCTCCCCGTCCGCGTAGTGTAGGAGCGCGATCCGGCAGGTCCGGTTCGGATCGTACTCGATCGTGGCCACGCGCGCGGGGACGCCGAGCTTGTCGCGCTTGAAGTCGATGACCCGGTACATGCGCTTGTGCCCGCCGCCCCGAAAGCGCGACGTGGTACGCCCGTGGTTGTTGCGCCCGCCGCTCTTCTTCAGCGGCTCGAGCAGCGACTTCTCGGGCTCCGTGCAGGTGATGTCCGAGAAGTCGGACACGCTCCCCGCCCGCCGCCCCGGGCTCGTCGGCTTGTATTGCTTGATTCCCGCCATGTCGCCGCTCCTACATGATGTCGATGCGCGACCCTTCCTTGAGGGTCACAATGGCCTTTTTCCAGTCGGGCGTCATGCCCCAGTTGAGGCGAACGCGCTTCCGCTTCCCGCGCACGTTCACCGTGCGCACCTTCTCCACCTTCACGTCGAAGAGCTGCTCGATCGCGCGGCGGATCTCCACCTTGTTGGCGTCCTTCGCGACCTCGAAGGTATAGGAGTTCTCCTTCTCCGTGAGGCGCGTCGACTTCTCGGTGATCCGCGGCCGCTTCACGATCGTGTACGGGCTGCGCTCCATAGCCTACCCCTCCTCCTTCGCCTGCTCCCCGAAGATCTCGAGCGCGCGGTCGAGCGCGGGCCGGGTGAGGAGCAGCATCTTGTTGCGGAGCAGCTCGTACGCGTTGAAGTCCCCGACGGGGAGCACGGTCACGTCCGGAATGTTGCGCGCCGCGCGGACGAGCTTCTCGTCGTAGGCCGGAACTCCGATCAGGACGCGCCGCCCGCCCAAAAGCCCGAGCTTCTTCAGCGCCGCGGCGACCTCCTTCGTCTTCCCCTCCGCGATGGGAATGTCGTTCACCACCACGACCTCGCCGTCGCGGAACTTGGAGAGCAGCGCGGACTGCGTGGCCCGCCACCGCGCCCTGGACGGGAGGCGATAGGAGTAGTCGCGCGGGAGCGGCCCGAAGATCGTGCCGCCGCCCCGCCAGAGCGGGGAGCGACGGGTGCCCGCGCGCGCGCGGCCCGTGCCCTTCTGGCGCCAGGGCTTGCGGTTCGCGAAGGCGAGCTCGGCGCGCGTGCGCGTCTTGTGCGTCCCGACGCGCCGGTTCGCCTCATACATGATGCACGCCTCGTGGACGAGGCGCGAGCGGACCTTGCCGCCGAGCGCGGCCGGGTCCACGGTCGCCGTCCCGGCGTCGGTCGCCTGCTCTCCGGCGACGCTCTTGATCTGGATCGCGTATGCCATCGTCGAGCGCCCTCCTCGTCGCGCGCCCTGCCTCTTACTGCTTCACCTTCGTCGCGCGCGCCTTCCGGACGACGACGTAGCCGCCGTTCGGACCGGGCACCGCGCCGTGGACGAGGATCAGGTTCTTCTCCTTGTCGACCTTCACCACCGCGAGGTTGCGGACGGTCGCCTGCACCGCGCCGAGGTGCTTGTAGAGCCGCTTGCCGCGGTGCGTGCGGCCGGGAAACGTCTTCTGCCCGACCGACCCCGGACGCCGCGTGTTCTTCGAGCCGTGCGAGGTGCGCCCGCGGTTGAATCCGTGCGCCTTGATCGTGCCCGCGAAGCCGCGCCCCTTCGACCTCCCGATCACGTCGACGACCTTCCAGCCCTCCGCGACCTCCAGCCCGACCGTCTGGCCCGGCTCGAAGGACTCGCCCTCGAAGTAGCGGACCTCGCGGACGAACCGCTTCGGCGAGACGCCCTTCGCCGTCTGGAGGCAGTGGCCCAGCTCCGGCCGCGTCACGCCCTTGAGATACCCCTTGAGCTTCCCCTCGGCGAGCTTCTGCTTCACGCGCTCCCACTGCCCGCCCGTGAAGCGGTCCTCGAATCCGAGCTGGATCCCGCGGTAGCCCTCCTTCTCCGGCGTCTTCACCTGGAGGACGGCGCAGGGTCCCGCCTCGATGACCGTCACCGGGACCATCGCGCCCTTCTCGTCGAAGATGCGCGTCATCCCCAGCTTCTTTCCCAGCAACCCTTCCGGCATGTCGTCCTCGCCTCCCCGAGATCGCCGCCCTCGCGCTCGTGCCCGCGGGCAGAGGAGCCCGGCCGCGATCTCTCGCTCGATCGCTACGCCTTGATCCGGATATCCACCCCCGCCGGCATCGACAGCTTGCCGAGCGCGTCCACCGTCTTCGCCGTCGGCTCGGTGATGTCGATCAGCCGCTTGTGGGTCCGGATCTCGAACTGTTCGCGCGACTTCTTGTCGACGTGCGGCGAGCGCAGCACCGTGTAGCGCTCGATCCGGGTCGGAAGCGGGATCGGGCCCGCGACCTTCGCGCCCGTCGACTTCGCCGTCTCCACGATCTCCTGGGCCGACTGGTCCAGGATGTCGTGGTCGTACGCTTCCATCCGGATGCGAATCCTCTCGCTGATCATCCTTGCCTCACCTTTCCCTGCCCGCGCCGCGCGCGGCGCGCCGTCCCCGGGGCCGGCGCGAAAGCTCGCGATTTTATTTCCTCGCGACCAGATGTCAAGAATGCGCCCGCGGCCTCCGCTCCCTCGCCACCTTCACGCCCATTGCGGCCTCGCGCTCGCCGGCGCCTCCGCGTAGGCGTGGGGCTCCATGGTGAAGCTCGCCCGCCCCTGCGAGAGCGACCGGATCGTCGTCGAGTAGCCAAACATTTCCGCGAGCGGAACGATCCCGCGGATGACGCGCATGTCGCCGTGCACGTCCATGTCCGTGATCTCGGCGCGCCTGCCCTGGAGGTCGTTCACGATGTTGCCGTAGTACTCGTCCGGAGTCTGAATCTCGATGCGCATGACCGGCTCGAGCAGCACGAGCCCCGCCTTCTCGCACGCCTCGTTGAAGGCGAAGGTCGCGGCGGCGTTGTAGGCTACCTCCGACGATTCGGCCGGCCGGTACTCCGCGTCGAGCACCGAGATCCGGACGTTGATAATCGGGTAGCCGAGCGTGCCCCCGCCCGTCGCCGCCGAGCGGGCGCCTTCCTCGATCGCCCGCAGCATCTCGCGCGTGAGCGCGCCAGTCTTGAGCCGCGACGCGTCGAAGGCCACGCGCTCCTTCGTCCCGGGCGGCGGTTCCCAGTGCTCGACGCGCAGCGTCACCGCGCCGAAGAGTTTGCGCTGCCCCACCTCGCGCTCGAAGAGGCCGCGCCCCTCCGCCGCCCCGGCGATCGTCTGCCGGTAGCTCACGCGCGGCTTGCCGATCCGCGCGTCCACGTGGAACTCGCGGGCGATCCGGTGGGCCAACACGTCCAGGTGGAGCTCCCCCATCCCGGAGATGATCGTCTGCCCGGTCTCCTCGTCGACCTTCATGTCGAAGGTGGGGTCCTCGCGCTCGATCTTCTTCAGCACTTCGAGAAGCCTGTCGCGATCGGCCGTGGTCTTCGGCTCGATCGCCATTGAGATGACCGTCTCGGGAAAGTCCATGCGCTCGAGCACGATGGGAGCGTGCGTGGGACAGAGCGTGTCTCCCGTCACGGTAAACTTGAGCCCCACCGCCGCGACGATCTCGCCGGCGCCGGCCTCCTCCACGCGCGTGCGCTCGTTCGCGTGCATGAGGAGGAGCTGGTTCACGCGCTCCTTCTTTTCCTCGCGCGGATTGAACACCATGTCGCCGGTCTTGAGGCGCCCGGCGTACACGCGCAGGTACGTGAGCTCCCCGTGCGGGGAACTCTGCGTCTTGAAGGCGAGCGCGCAGAGCGGCTCGTCGAGCGACGGCTTGCGTCTGATTTTCCTTTCTGGATTCTTCGGGTCGAAGCCTTCGACCGGACCGACATCGAGAGGAGAGGGGAGGAAGTCGACCACGCCGTCGAGCAGGGGCTGAATGCCCTTGTTCCGGAGCGCCGCGCCCGCGTACGTCGGGGTGACCTTCCCGGCGAGCGTGGCGCGGCGGATCGCGGCGACGAGCTCCTCCGAGGACGGCTCCTCGCCCGCGAGGACCTTCTCCAGGAGGCGGTCGTCCACCGCGGTGAGCCGGTCGATCAGCCGCTCGCGCCAGTGCTCGAACGCAAGCTCCTGGTCCTCGGGGATCTCCGACTCGATCACGATCTTCCCGAGCGACGCCTCGTCGAACGCGAGGAACTTCTTCCGCACGACGTCGACGACCCCGCGGAAGTTGCGCTCGGCGCCGGCCGGAAACGTAATCACGAGCGGATTCGCGCGGAGCTGCTCCGCGATCTCCTCGACGGCGCGGTCGAAGTCGGCGCCGGTGCGGTCGACCTTGTTGACAAAGGCGAGCCGCGGGACGTGGTAGCGGTCCGCCCGCCGCCACACCGAATAGCTCTGCGCCTCGACCCCGTTCACGCCGTCGAAGACGCCGATCGCGCCGTCGAGCACCCGGAGCGAACGCTCCACCTCCGCGGTGAAGTCGACGTGCCCGGGCGTGTCGATGATGTTGATCCGGTGCTGGCGCCAGTACGCGGTCGTGGCCGCGGCCGTGATCGTGATCCCGCGCTCGCGCTCCTCCTCCATCCAGTCCATGGTCGCGGTCCCCTCGTGGACCTCGCCCATGCGGTGTTCCTTCCCGGTGTAGAAGAGGATTCGCTCGGTTGTGGTGGTTTTGCCCGCGTCGATGTGCGCGATGAGTCCAATATTGCGCATGCGATCGAGCGGTTCGGCCATGACCCACCAACCGTTGCGCGGCCCTCGCGGCGCCGCCCGTGGCGCCCGGGGTCCTCCGCCCGGGCGCGCCGGATCCTCCGTTGCGCGCCGCGCGCGTCCTTCGCGCGGAGCGCGTGCAAAGCGCACGGCGCCGCGGCGCGGGCGTTCGCGCCCGCGGCGGCGCGCGCCGTGCGGTCGGACCGGCGGTTCCTCCTTCAGGCAGGAGGCCTTCCGGCCCGGAAGTTGTCGGTTCGGGGCTGAACGAAGAAACCGACGAACAGGGTGGCTATTATAGGCGACCGCCCCCCAAAGTCAAGCGCGAGCGGCCGCCGCGGCCGCCGCCGCCCGGCCCCCGGTTCGCCCGGCTCGCGAGCCCGCCGCCGATCCTACCAGGCGAAGTGCGCGAAGGCCTTGTTGGCCTCGGCCATCTTGTGGACGTTCTCGCGCTTGGCGATCGCCGCGCCTTCCTTCTTGTAGGCAGCGATCAGCTCGTCGGCGAGCTTCACGTGCATGGGGCGGCCCTTCTTCTCCCGGGAAGCCTCGATGATCCAGCGGATGGCGAGGCCGAGCTGCCGCTTCTTCTCGACCTCCTTCGGGACCTGATACGTCGCGCCGCCGACGCGCCGCGAGCGCACCTCGATGAGCGGCTTCACGTTGTTGATCGCGCGGTTGAACACCTCCAACGCGTCCACGTCCTTGACCTTCTCGGCGACGATGTCGAGCGCATCGTAGAAGATCCGCTGGGCGACGGTCTTCTTCCCGTCCCACATGAGGCAGTTGATGAACTTGGAGACGAGCTTGCTCTTGAACTTCGGATCCGGCTTGAGAAACCGTTCGGTGCTCTTGAACTTCCGCGGCATTTTTCTCGATCCTTTCGTCTCAATCCACGAGCTCGCGCCCGCGCGCCCGCCCCGCTCGGGCGGGCGCCGCCGGCGGCCCGGATCAGGCGCGCCACCCGCGCGCCTTACGTTGCCCGCGCCCGCGCGCGCCGCTCACTTCCCGCGCTTCGTTCCGTACTTCGACCGCCCCTGCTTGCGGCCCTCGACCCCCATGGCGTCGAGGGTCCCGCGGATCACGTGGTAGCGCACGCCCGGAAGGTCGCGCACGCGCCCGCCGCGCACGAGCACGATCGAGTGCTCCTGAAGGTTGTGCCCCTCGCCGGGGATATAGGCGGTGATCTCCTTCCCGTTCGAAAGCCGCACGCGCGCGATCTTCCGGAGCGCGGAGTTCGGCTTCTTCGGGGTCATGGTCTTTACCTGGAGGCAGACGCCGCGCTTCTGCGGGCACTTCTCCAGCGCCGGGTACTTCGGCTTCGACTTCTGCACGACCCGGGGCTTCCGGATCAGCTGGTTGATGGTCGGCATCTCTACTCCCTTTCGGTTTCTCGAGCTGCGAGCCCGAGCATTCTATCCCGCGACGGCCGGCGATCAAGCGTCCTCTCACATGAGGTTGCCGCCGCCCAAAAACGGCGACGGCAGGCCGGCCTTCTTCTTCTCCAGCTCCATGTTGAGGGCGAGCCCCTTGATCTCGTTCGTGAGGACGTCGAAGGACACGGGGGTCCCCGGCTCCAGGATATTCTCGCCCTTCACCATCGACTCGTAGATCTTCGTGCGCCCGTCCACGTCGTCCGACTTCACGGTCAAAAGCTCTTGGAGGATGTTGGCCGCGCCGTACGCCTCGAGCGCCCACACCTCCATCTCCCCGAAGCGCTGCCCGCCGAAGCGCGCCTTTCCGCCGAGCGGCTGCTGGGTGATCAGCGAGTACGGGCCCGTCGCGCGCGCGTGGATCTTGTCGTCGACCAGGTGGTGGAGCTTGAGCATGTAGAGGTAGCCCACCGTGACCTGCTGGTCGAAGGGCTCCCCGGTGCGCCCGTCGTAGAGCGTCACCTTGCCGGTCACGCCCTTCCACTTCTCGCCCGGGATCCTGTCTGTTCCGGCCAGGATCTCGTCCACTATGGCGTCGGCCTTCTCGCGGGAGATCCGCTCGGCGCGGACCTCGTCGGCGAGCCACACGAGCTTCTGAATCACCTCCTCCGAGACCCCGTCGAAGACCGGCGTGATGGCCTGGAACCCGAGCGCCTTTGCGGCCCACCCGAGGTGGGTCTCCAGGATCTGGCCCACGTTCATGCGGGAGGGCACGCCGAGCGGATTCAGCACGATCTGGACGGGCGTGCCGTCCTCGAGGAACGGCATGTCCTCCTTCGGGAGGATCTTGGCGATGACGCCCTTGTTGCCGTGACGCCCGGCCATTTTGTCGCCGACCGAAAGTGTCCGCTTGGTGGCGATGTAGACCTTCACGAGCTCCAGGACCCCCGGCGGCAGCTCGTCGCCGCGCTCGACGCGATTCACCTCCTGCTGCTTGCGCGCGTCGATTTCCTCGACGCGATCGAGCCGCCGCCGCACCGCCTCCACATAGCGGCGCGGGATGTCGTTCTTCGAGGGAAGGTCGAGCCGGGTCGGCCGGAAGTACTCCTTGAGCTGCTTGAGCGCGAGGCCCTTCGCCTCCGCGCGGTCGAGCCGCTTCCCCCTCTCCTCTCGCAACTTGGGAAGAAAGCCGACGATCTTCTCGATGTCGTCGAAGAGGCCATCGATCTCCTTCGCGATCTCCTTGTCGAAGCGCTCCTTCGTCGCGGCGACCTCCTCCTTTACCGCGGCGCGCTCCTCCTCGGAGAGGTGCGACTTGCGCGAGAACTTCTGCGTCTCGATTACGATCCCGGTGACGCCCGGCGGAACCTCGAGGGAGTCGTTCTTCACGTCCTCGCCCATGCGCCCGAAGATGGCGTGGAGGAGCTTCTCCTCGGGCGTCAGCTCGGACTTCGACTTCGGAACGATCTTCCCGACCAGGATGTCCCCCGGCCCCACCTTCGTGCCCACGCGGACCACGCCGTCCTCGTCGAGATTGCGCAGCGCCTTCTCGGACACGTTGGGGATGTCGCGCGTGAACTCCTCCTTGCCGAGCTTGGTCTCGCGGATCTCGATCTCGAACTCCTCGATGTGGATGCTGGTGTACGCGTCCGTCTCCACCAGCTCCTGCGAGACGAGGATCGCGTCCTCGAAGTTGTACCCGTCGAAGGTCATGAAGGCGACGAGCACGTTCTTCCCGAGCGCGAGCTCGCCCTTCGCCGTGGCCGCGCCGTCGGCGATGACCTGCCCCTCCTTCACCTCGTCGCCCACCCGCACGATGGGCCGCTGGTTGAGGCAGGTCCGCTCGTTGAGCCCGACGAACTTCCGGAGCCGGTAGACGTCGTCCCCGTCGATCCGGATCTCCAGGGCGTCCGCGCGCGTGACCTTCCCGCTCTTGCGCGCGGTCTCCACCATGCCGGAGTTCTTGGCGACCTCCCGCTCCATGCCGGTCGCGACGAGCGGCGGCTCCACGCGCACGAGCGGCACCGCCTGCCGCTGCATGTTCGACCCCATGAGCGCTCGGTTCGCGTCGTCGTGCTCGAGGAACGGGATCAGCGCCGCCGAAACGCCGACGAGCTGCTTCGGCGATACGTCGATGTACTCGACCTCCTTCGGGTCCGCGAAGAAGAAGTCGCCGTGGCGGCGCACCAGCACGTGGTCGCCGAGGAGCTTCCCGTCCTTTCCCACCTCGGTGTCGGCGGGGGCGATGACGCGGTGATCCTCCTCGTCGGCGCGGAGCTTGTGCACCTCCCCGGTCACCTTTCCGTTCTTCACGACGCGGTACGGCGTGACGAGGAACCCGTACTGGTCCACCTCCGCGTAGATCGAGAGCGACGAGATGAGCCCGATGTTGGTGCCCTCCGGCGTCTCGATCGGGCAGATCCGCCCGTAGTGCGAGATGTGGACGTCGCGCACGTCGAACCCGGCGCGCTTGCGGTTGAGCCCGCCCGGACCGAGCGCGGAAAGCCGGCGCTCGTGGGTGAGCTGCGAGAGCGGGTTGGTCTGGTCCACGACCTGCGAGAGCTCGCCCCGCCCGAAGAAGTAGTCGATCGCGCTGCTGATCGTCTTGGAATTCACGATCGAGCGGGGCGTGAGCTGCGCCGGCTCCATGAGCGACATGCGCTCCTGGACGGTCCGCCGGAGCTTGAGGAAGCCCTTGCGCAGCTCCTCGCCGGCGAGCTCGTCGATCGTGCGGATGCGGCGGTTCCCCAGGTGGTCGATGTCGTCGAGCTCCCCCTTCCCGGCGCGGAGCTTGAGCAAGTAATTGATGCAGTCTACGAGGTCTTCCTTGCGGAGCGTCTGAATTTCTTCGGGGGTGTCGAGTCCGAACTTCCGGTTGATGCGGAAGCGCCCGACCCGTCCCAGCCGGTACTTGTTGATGTTGAAGAACTTGTCCTCGAAGAGCTCCCGCGCCTTGGCCTCCTGCGGCGGGTTTCCCGGGCGCAGGCGCACGTAGATCTTGAGGAGGGCGTCGACGTGGTCCTTGGTGATGTCCTCCTTCAGGGTGTTGAGAATCGCGCGGTCGTCGATCTTGGTGATGACCTCGACCTCCTCCACGCCGAGGTCCCGGAGGTTCTTCGCCTGCTCCTCTCCGATCTCCTCGAGCGCCTCGACGACGGTCTCCTTCGTCTGCGGGTGGACGACGTCGCGCACCGCGATCTTGTGGGCGATCTTCTTCAGCGCCTGACGGTCCGAGAGCTTCACCACCTCGGTCGGATAGAAGAGGCGCACGAGCGCCTCGTTCGTCCCGTAAGCGGGATCCATGGCGCGGAGGAGGCACGTCACCGGGAACTTCCCGGACTGGTCGATCCGGACGGTGATGACGTCCTTCTTGTTGACCTGAATCTCCACCCACGAGCCGCGCTCGGGGATGATCCGGCACTTGTACAGCCGCTTCTCCTGCTGAATCTCCTCGTCGAAGTCGACGCCCGGCGAGCGGTGGAGCTGGGAGACGACCACGCGCTCGGCGCCGTTGATGATGAACTCCCCGCCGCCGATCATGCGCGGGATCTCGCCGAGGTAGACGTCCTCCTCGATCGACTCGGTCGGCCGCCGCAGGCGCACCCGGATCTTGAACGGCGTCCCGTAGGTGAGCCGGAGCTTGCGGCACTCGTCGGGGGTGTAGCGCGGCTTGCCCAGCTCGTACTCGATGTACTCCAGCGCGAGCTGCCCGTCGTAGCTCTCGATCGGGAACACCTCGCGCAGAATCGACTCGAGCCCCACGTCCTCCCGCTCCCGCGGGCTCACGTCCTCCTGGAGGAAGCGCTTGTAGCTCTCCACTTGGAGGGCCATAAGGTTCGGGACCGGCAGGACCTCGTTGACCTTGCCGAACTTGCGCGTCTTCGTGAACGGCTGCATCAGGGCCCCTTCAGTCACGGATCACGGCGCGCCGGCGCCCCGCACGCGCGGGCGCGACCGCGGCCGGACGGCCGGCGCCAGGCGCCC
>FWPU01012019.1_pt1 | contig 11729 bp, 5 predicted proteins | sample 2228361 | NCBI WGS metagenome assembly FWPU01 (sample SAMEA103939777, study PRJEB20133) | metagenome | reverse complement strand
AACCAAAACCGGCAAGGTGCAGTGGAAAGGCGAGCAGCGCACCTTCATCATCCCAGGCCTGGGCGTTCTGCAGCGCGTCGGCGGCAAAGCCAAGAACAGCGTGGCCAAACTGATCTACGCCTTCGAGCGCCGCCCGCACCTCAAGGCCCTGCTCGACTTCACCGAAATCGCCCTGCGCACCTTCAGCCACAAGTTCGCGCACGAGTTTCGGAAGGCGTTCAATCGGAGGAGCGGCCGGTAGCGATGGCCTTTCCCGAACCTATGGCTTTTCCCGACGCGGTTGTTCTCGATCAAGCTGGATATCAGTACAGCGACTTGTGACGGCGGCCCTGAGTATCGAGCCCAGCTCCTTGCCCCTTCGGTAGTCAGGAGAATGCATACTGATAACGCGGTCTGTCTGCAGGAATTCCTCGAGCGCTTCCTTCGTCTTTTTCTCTTGCTCGGGATCAAAGACACCGAAGCCCTTACCTCCACTCTGTTTGAGGAGTGAAAAGCAGGGGATGTCTGTGAGTCCGTCTCCGACATAGATCATATTCTTTAGAGGAATGCGGCGCTTCTCGGGCGGCACGAATTTGTTCACAAGGCCGGGGTTTTTCCAGGTTTCGTCGGGATCAAGCCCCTTGTGGATTTCGAACACGTAGCGCGTTTTCTCAGTGAACGTGACAACACGCTTGATGTGTTTGAGCAGACCGTCAGGGGAATCAGAGTCCAGGTGGCAACCATAGACTGCTTTGAAGTACTTTTGCACGATCTTGCTGCCCTTTATTAGCTCACACAGACCACCTGAGACGATATAGAACTCGATTTCGATGTTCTTGTAGTTGTCCGCAACGTTTCCCCTAACCTCGTCGAAGAAATCCGGCAAGCCAGGGTAGAAGTCACCGTCTAGGGAAGCGCCAAAGTCCCTTAACTTCTGATTTGTAAGATTACCCAAGGGCTTGTCAGGACCCACGAGTTCTAGCAGGAGGCGCAGCCAAGCATTTGGGGGGTCATATCCTTGCTCGACCAGCGCCCTGACGTCTTTCTGCCAGAAAGCTGCTGTGTCAACGCCATGTTCCCTCAGGAGTTTGGTCGTCGAATCCGGCGCTAAAGTATCGTCGAAGTCGAAAATCAGCGCGACAATATCCTTCTCTATAACTTCGACCACAACTCGACTCCGCGGGCAAGGGCAGCCTCATGCCCTTGCTTCACTTGCCAGGTTTTTTCTCAGCTGCTTGGGTGGGAACTTCTCTCGCGGGCTTGGATTCCTTGCTCAGGGTGATTTCCGAAGCCAAGGTCAACATGTGCTCCGTAACTTTCTCCCATTGGTTAGGCGTAAGTGAACTCCGCGTTTCCTTCGGTTCGGTCGCCATGCCTATCACCCCCAACGGACGCACACTCTAACATTAGGACTTGGGCTGCGCAAGTGATTCCTGTGGACAGCTGTTCGTGCCCAACGTTGAACCGGCTGGCCAGATAGTACCTCACGGGTTAGAATCTGTGCCGCTTGTCGGGGGAGCCGTTTCTATTGTCGATAGCTGCAAAACCGGGCGATATTCTACGCGGGGACTTCTGGCCCGAGCCGGTACGCGTGCTCACCATTCAGGTGCTTGGCCAGAGGATGAAGATCGAAGCCGTCGGGCTTCAAACCCAGCAGTTCTTTTCGCAGATTCTGTCCCCCGACGATCTGGGCCGCGTCCGCGTCGCCACAGAGACTGCTCGCGATTTCGCAGGACGCAGCGAGGCGTTCTTCCTTGCTATCGAGGGTTTCCGCGTTCGGTACGCCTATCAATTCGACCCCCTATACGCCGTGAATGTATCGCAGGTGGACCCGCTGCCTCACCAGATCGAGGCGGTCTATCACTACGTGCTGCGCAACCCGAGGCTGCGTTTCCTGCTAGCCGACGATCCGGGTGCTGGCAAAACGATCATGACCGGGCTGCTGCTCAAGGAACTCAAGTACAGAGGCCTGGTTCACCGAACGCTAGTGGTCGTGCCCGGACACTTGAAGGACCAGTGGCTGCGGGAAATGAAGGAGCGCTTCGTCGAGACCTTCACCGTCGTGGATCGCGCCGTTATGAACGCGACGTGGGGTCGCAATGTTTGGCAGGAGCAAGCGCAAGTCATCACCTCGATGGACTTCGCCAAGCAGGACGATGTGCTGGCCGTCCTTGCTGAGGCGCAGTGGGACTTCGTGGTCGTGGATGAAGCCCACAAGATGGCCGCATACCGCTACGGCGACAAGACCAGTAAAACCGAGCGATACAAGTTCGGCGAGCTGCTTTCGCGTAACAGCCGCTTCCTGCTGTTCTTGACTGCCACGCCGCACCGAGGCGACCCCGAAAACTTCCGACTGTTCCTCGATCTTCTGGAGCCGGGCTACTTCGGCTCAACGAATCTGTTGGCGGAATCCATCCGCAATCACGACAACCCGCTTTTCCTACGACGGCTCAAGGAAGACCTCAAGGGCTTCGACGGGTCGCCCCTATTCCCGCCCCGGCATGTGACCACGAAACCCTACCGCCTGAATGACGACGAGAAGCGCCTGTACAACGCTGTTACTGAGTACGTGGAGAAGTCGTATAACAAAGCCCTTGCCGCAGAGAAGCGCAACGTCGCATTCGCTCTGTTGATCCTCCAGCGCCGCATGGCGTCCAGCGTCCGGGCCATCCGACGGTCCTTGGAACGCAGGCGTGACAAGCTCGAAGAGCTTCTCCGGCTTGGCCGTTGGTTGGCTGAACGTGGGTGGGTAGATGAGGACTCCCTCGAAGACTCGCCCGAACTGGAGCGGTTCCAGCGCGAAGAAGAGCTGGTCGAGCGGCTGACCGCAGCCGAAACGCGCGAAGAGCTACAAGCGGAAATCGCGCAACTGAGCGACTTGATCAAACTGGCCAAGGACGCTGAGCGCCATGAACTCGAAACCAAGCTGACCGAGCTTCGCAAGGTGATGGAAGCCGAGCACATGCAGCGCAAGAGTGAAAAGCTGCTTGTGTTCACCGAGTCACGAGAAACCCTCGATTACCTCGCTGAGAAACTCCGGGCCTGGGGATATTCGGTGGTGGTGCTGCACGGCGGGATGAACCTAGATGCCCGCATCCGCTCCGAGCATGAATTTCGCGAACGGGCACAGGTGATGGTTTCCACCGAGGCCGGCGGCGAAGGCATCAACCTTCAGTTCTGCGCCCTGATGGTGAACTACGACATTCCCTGGAATCCGAACCGCTTGGAACAACGCATGGGCCGCGTTCATCGCTACGGCCAGACCCGCGAAGTTCATATCTACAACCTCGTTGCCGTGGACACCCGCGAAGGCAAGGTGATGGAAGCGATCTTCGAGAAGATCGAGCATATCCGCCAGGCGCTCGGCAGCGACCGCGTTTTTGACGTAATCGGAGACATCCTCCCCGGTGTCAGCCTGAAGGATTTGATCGTAGACGCCGTGGTCCACCGCCGCTCGCTCGAGGAGATCGTCGCGGCCATCGAGCGCGTGCCGGACACCGAGGCTATCCGCCGAACCCGCGATGCAGTGCTCGAAGGCCTGGCCACACGCCACGTGGACCTGCAGAAGGTGCTTGGCGAAACGCGCCGGGCAAAAGAGAACCGCCTGGTGCCTGAGTACATCGAGCGCTTCTTCTCGCGGGCCTGCCACTTCCTCAGTGTTCCTTTGGAGCAGCGAAAGGACGGGCTCTGGCGCATCGCCAACGTCCCTTACCAAATCCGCGAGGTGTCTCCCGGTTTCAAGATTCGTTTCGGCGAAATCTTCCGCGAGTACGGCAAGCTGGCTTTCGACAAGGACACGGCGCGGAACCAACAAGCCGTATTTATTGCACCAGGGCACGCCCTGATCGAGGCTGTGATCGAGCGTCTGCACGCGGAAAGCAGCCCTGACCTTCAGAAGGGTGCAGTCTTTGCTGACCCTGACGGACGGCTGGACGGCTACCTGTGGTTTGTCGAGGGCGAGATTCGGGACGGGGCCAACACCGTCGCTGGCAAGCGGCTGTTTGCTATCTTCCAACCCGCGCATGGCACCATGCGCGTTGTGCCCGGCTCGATTCTGTGGGACCTGAAACCCATCGCCAGCGAGGGCGGATACGGTAGCGACGCCAATCACGGAGCGGTAGTAGCTTTCGCTGTGGAGAACGTGCTGGAGGCCTACCGTGACGAGCTGCTCCAGCAGCGCCTGCGCGACGCCGAGATCAAACGCAAGTACGGCGTGCGCTCGCTCGATCAGATGATCCTCGAATCGGAAGCCAAACTGATTGACTACGAGACGCGGCGCAGCCGGGGTGAAGAAGTTCCCGAGCCGACCATTCAGAACGAACTGCGCACCAAGGAAGACTTGCAGGAGAAGAAGCGCAAACTGGAGGAGTCTATCCGCTGGGAGACTAGTCTGCTGCCGCAGGAGCCGCGCATCGTGGGCGTAGCCCGCGTGCTCCCGGAGCCGGCGGCAGACAGCAATCTGCGCGAGGACGAAACCATAGAGCAGGTCGGAATGCAGGTCGCTATGGAATACGAGCGCTCGCAGAATCGCGTACCGGAAGACGTGTCGCCGCAGAATCTGGGATACGATGTTCGCTCCACAGCGAGCCAAGAAGTGCGCTACATCGAGGTCAAAGCCCGTTCACGGACGGGTGCCGTTGCGCTTACGCCCAACGAATGGCTCATGGCACATCGCTTGGGCGACGAATATTGGCTCTATGTGGTAGAGAATGCGGCCAACCAGCCGACCCTCTATCGCGTCCAGAACCCGGCGGCCAGGCTGAAGCCGAACGAGGTTGTGGAAATCGTCCGCTATGTGGTCAGCGACTGGAAGCAGACAGCGGAGCGGGATAATTGAGCGGACAACCCCAAACCGACAAGAAAGTCGTTTTCGGATTCCCTGAATTCTGGGAGCGAGTCCACGCCGAGTACTCAGTATTCTTTGAAGCCGCATTCGAGCTTGAAGGACTGGCCAAAGGAGTCTTATCGGCTGCGGAGAAAAAAGCCGCTGAGCCTGTTGAGAAAGTCGTGTTAATGCTTACGCGAGTCACCGTAATCGGCATGAATGAGCTTGTTACTCTTGCTGGAAACGGTTGCGGTCCAGGAGCGATGAAAATTGCTCGCGGAATGTTTGAATCGGCGCTTTTTGCAGAATATCTTCGGCAGAACCCAACCGAGGTCAACGACTACATCGACTTCACCCATGTCATCCATTGGCGGCGCTATCAATGGCTTCTAGAGGCTTCGCCGGAGATGGCCAGGGAACTAGCGCCTGAAGAAGTCAAGGAATTCGAAGACAACTATAACAGGGTAAAGCCTCGCTTCGCCGACGCCGATGGAAGAGTTCGTAATCGCTGGAATCAGAAATCTATTGCCCAAATGGCGAGGGAGGTAGGACGAAACGAGCTGTACAATACTCCATACCGTCTTGCCACATCGATTCACCATGCAAATGTCGAGGGGCTGCTTGCATACATCGAGCTGACTGCAGATAAGGTGACTCTCGATGCGCCGCCTTCGATGGCGTGCATTCCTGAAGCGCTCATCGCAGGTCATGTGTACGCAATTCAAGCCCTCGATACCCTGAACGAATGCTGCAAACTTGGTTTCGATGAGAAGATCAGGGATGCGGGCGAGAAATTCAAGCAGGTTTGGACAGAGCTGAGGGCTAAGAGAGACGCGGGAAAGAAGGTCGAGGCTCAGCAATGAGCGAGGGTCGGAAGCGGCTCATCGAGGTCAACTTTCCGTTGCGGGAAGTGTCGGAGCAGTCCGCGCGCGAGAAGAACATCCGGCATGGGCATATCTCGACGCTCCACATCTGGTGGGCGCGGAAGCCGCTGGCGGCCTCACGGGCGACAGCCCTTGCTGCCCTCTTGCCTGACCCTGGAGACGACGCTAAGCGGGAGGAGCTTCTTCAGCTCATCAAGGACATGTCCCCCTGGGAGGTTGTTTCCAAAGACACGCCGCAGAACCAAGCACTTCTGGAAAAGGCTCGGAAGCTGATCCTCGAAGCCAATGGCGGCAAGCCGCCAAAAGTACTCGATTGTTTTGCGGGGGGCGGGGCGATTCCCCTAGAAGCCCTGCGCCTCGGCTGCGAGACCTATGCCCTCGACTACAACCCCGTGGCAGTTCTAATTGAAAAGGCAATGCTCGAATACCCCCAGCAGTTCGGCAAAGCCGTACCGCTCAGGGAAGCAATACGGACGATGCCCTGGCTCAAGCAATCATCGGCTGGACAAGGCAGCTTCGGCGACGGCGACCGCATGATCAATCCCCTGTTGGAAGCGGTTCGCCACTGGGGTAACTGGGTGCTCGAAGAAGCGCGCAAGGAACTGGAACGCTTTTACCCCAAAGACAAAGACGGCTGCATCCCTGTGGGATACATCTGGGCCCGCACGCTGCCGTGCCAGAACCCCGAATGCGGCGCAGAGATTCCTTTGATGCACCAGACCTGGCTGGCCAGGAAAGACAACAAGAAAGTTGCGCTGCGGATGATCCCTGATAGGCGGCGCAAGCAAGTTGAGTTCGAGATCGTCGAAGGTAACAAGATTGATTTCGACCCTGAAGAGGGCACCGTCAGCCGTGCTCATGTCCGATGCCCTATCTGCGGCAGCACCTCGGATGATCATGCGACCCGGAAACTCTTCCGTGAAAACAAATCCGGTCAGCGGATGGTCGCGGTCGTGCTGAGGCATCCCCACCATACGGGCAAGACGTACCGCCTGGCGACCGAACGTGATGTGGAATGTTTCAACGCTGCCGAAGCCGTGCTCGAGAACAAGAGGCAAAAACTTTGGGCTGCGTGGGGAATTGACCCTGTGCCAGACGAGCCGCTTCCCTTGGAACGCCCCTCGCCAAACGCGCGCGGACTATCCGCCATCACGCGATACGAGATGAAACGTTGGGCTGACCTTTTCAATCCCCGTCAAAAGTTGGCTCTAATAACTTTTGGTGAGAAGACCCGCCAAGCACATCAACAAATGCTCGCCAAATCCTGGGAGGGCGATTTCGCAAAAGCTGTAAGCACCTACCTGGCTCTGGCCCTCGATATGTCAGCGGCGTTTGCTAACACTCTTGCAAGGTGGGAGAACACTTCTCAGATTATCAAGCACCTGTTCTCTCGCCAGGCCCTTGCGATGCTCTGGGACTATGTGGAACTTAATCCCCTCAGCGGTTCGACGGGAAGCTGGGAGGGTGGATGGGACTATTACCTAGAGACTGTAGCGCACTTGACTGCTATTCCCAGTCCTCAGTCAGCGCCTAGCCAAGTGTTGCATGGGTCCGCGAGAGCCCTTCCCTGGCCGGACAACTACTTTGACGCAGTGCTCACTGATCCTCCTTACTACGATAATGTACCGTACAGTGATCTTAGTGACTTCTTCTATGTCTGGCTAAAACGCACGGTCGGAGAGCTATATCCCCAGCTATTTGCCACACCGCTGACTCCCAAATCTGAAGAAATCATCTGGCACCAACGTCATGGGGGAAGCTATGACGCAGGCAAGGAATTCTTTGAGCACGAGATCGCGACTGCATTTCGAGAGCTTAGAAGGGTCTTGAAGCCAGGTGGGATCGCCGTGGTCGTGTTTGCCCACAAGACCACGGAAGCATGGGAAGCAATTCTGAATGCGCTGCTGGGTGCTGGGATTTACATGACTAGCTCCTGGCCCGTTCACACAGAAATGGAAGCTAGGGTCAACGCGCAGGAAACTGCATCGCTCGCGTCTTCTGTTTACATGGTCTGTCGGAAGAGAGAAAACAGTGAGGTTGGCGAGTTTCCCAGCGTGAAACTCGACATCGAACGACGCGTCCGGGAAAAGCTAGAAAAGTTCTGGAGTGAAGGCATCCGAGGGGCTGATTTCTTCATGAGCGCCATCGGTCCAGCTGTGGAGATCTTCGGGCGTTACGAACGGGTCGAAAAACTATCAGGTGAGCCAGTTGCTGTGGCGGAACTCCTAGATCATGTAGAAAAGGTCGTGAGTGAGTTCGCGCTCGAACGCATTCTCGGTTCTGCTGAACTTGGGGGAGTTGATCCTGAAACGCGATTCTACCTGCTGTGGCGCTGGACATACAATCACGCCCGCGTGAAGTTTGATGAGGCTCGCAAACTTGCCACAGCTGTAGGCACAGAGTTAACGACCCTGTGGGGGCCGGGGCAGTTCGTCAGCAAGGAAAAGGAATGTGTCCGCGTCCTGGGACCGAAGGACCGGGAGAAGGACAAGAAGTTCCTGAATCAGGTTGGCTTCAACACAATGGTGGACGCGCTGCACCGTGCCTGCATCCATTGGGAGCGCGGCGAACGCCGCCAGCTCAAGGAGCATCTCGGCCAGACCTATGGCGCGAACAATATCTTCTGGCGCGTGGCGCAGAACATTGCCGACGTTCTGCCGTCTGGTGATAAGGAGAAGCAGCTGCTTCAGGGTTTGCTGAACATCCCGGAGGCTCGCACTCCAGCGCCAGCGGGAACCGGGAAGCTTTTCGCGGAATAGTGGGGACGAGCAATGACAAACGAATTGCGTAAGAAACAAGAGCAGGCGCGTGTTCTGGTCAAGCAAGGAATCTACGACCAGGCCGTAGTCGTGGGCGGTCAGATTCTGGAGGCCCTCTACCGCTGGCTCTACAAAGAAGTGCAGCCGCGCCTGAGCCCTGCCGAACAGCAGAATGTCTCGAAAGCCCTTGAGAAACGGCGCAAATCCGTGGGCGAGCTAACGATGGGCGAGCTGATGGGCCTGTTTGAGGAAGCGCGGCTTTATGACATCGCCGGGCGCGTGCTCAAGCGCGACTTCTCGTTCCTGAAAAAGGCCCAGTTGTGGCGCGAGCTTCGGAACCGGGCCACGCATCCCGGTGATAAGCCCATTACACGTCAGGAGGCCGAGACCTTCCTTTCCACTGTCGATCTCTACCTCAGCCGAGCAGGTCTGGCGGAAGAAGAACGCCCGGTGCCCGGCGCGGTCAAGCCGTGGCATCAGGTTGCCGTCCCGCACCGCGACATTCGCGAAGGAAAGTTTGACGAGTCGGTCTTTGCCGCCGACCTGAGCGACGTGGTCGCAGATCGCGGCCCGATTGAATACCGCGACGCTGAGACATTCTTCCGAAAGACCTACCCAACCCAGGGTTTGCTGAAGCTGCTTTCTAGCGTCCTTTCGCGCCTGGCTGCATCGGGCAAAGGCGAAGCGGTCATTCAGATTCAAACGCCCTTCGGGGGCGGCAAGACGCACAGTCTTGTGGCCCTGTACCACCTGCTGAAGCACGGCCAGAGCGTGAAGCATTTGGAAGCAGCCAAGGCCGCGTTGAAGGAGGCGGACACGTCCGAAATACCCAGCGCGCGGGTGCTGACGTTTGTGGGGACGGCCGCAGACCCTGTGAAAGGCAAGACTCCCTGGGGCGAACTGGCCCACCAGCTTGGCCGATACGATCTGCTGAAGGAACAGGACCAACGGCGTCGAGCACCAGGGAAAGACTTGCTTCACAGTATTCTGGCCGACAAACCGACGCTCATCCTGATGGATGAGATTGCTGAGTACTGCGTGAAGGCCCGTGATTTTCGGGACCAGGTCGTAGCCTTCTTCCAGGAACTGACCGAGGCGGTAAAGGTGCTCGACCGCTGTTCGCTGGTAGTGACCTTGCCTTCCAGCGTTCCTTACGGAGAGGAAGGCGAGCGGGCGCTCGGGGAGCTACAGCGCGTCTTCAGCCGAATTGAGACCATACACACGCCAGTCGTCGGCGAAGAAATCTACGAGGTGATCCGGCGGCGGCTGTTCGAGGATGTTGGCGACCCGCAAGAGGCTCGGCGGGTTGCGGAGGACTACTGGCAGCTCTATCAGCGTCTGGCCGAAGACGTGCCTTTGGATGTCCGCCAAGCCGCCTATCGGGACAAGATTCGCAAGGCGTATCCGTTCCATCCCGAACTGATTGACACCCTCTTCGAGCGATGGAGCACCATTCCAAGTTTCCAACGCACGCGCGGCGTCCTTCGCCTGCTCGCTGAGGTCGTGGCAGATCTCTATAAAGGCAGGTATCACACACCTCTGATTCAGCCAGCACACCTGAACCTTGTGGAGTCTGCGATCCGGCGCGAGTTCATCAAACACATCGGCAACGAGTTTGAAGGCGTCGTGGCATCTGACATCGCGGACGGAAACGCCAAGGCGCAGAAGATCGACCGTGAGATGGGCTCCGAGTACGCCCGTTTTGGTGTGGCATCTGGGCTGGCATCGGCAATCTTCTTCTATTCCTTTAGCGGTGCGACGGAAAAGCGCGGGGCGGGAGTTGGCCGCCTCCGTGTTGCGCTACTGCGGAGCGAAATCCCCTCTGCCGTGGTGGGCGACGCCGTCCGGCGGCTTGAGGAAGACCTATGGTATCTGCACGCTGAAGCCGGCCTCTACTACTTCACGAACCAAGCCAACCTTAATAAGGTAATCCTGGAGAAGGAAGAGGCAGTGCGGGACGACCAGATTGCGGATGAAATCCAGACTCGACTGGAGCGGATTGCAGGTAGCGAGCTCCGTGTGTTCCTGACACCTGCTGCGTCTAACGACCTGCCAGACAACCGCGAGCGCAAACTGGCGTTGCTGGCCGGGGACCACACGAAACAAAATGGCGCAACGGTAAAGCTGACAGACGAATTGATCAACCGTTGCGGTCAACCGTTCCGCAACTACCGAAACACGATTCTGGTGCTGACAGCGGACAGCAATGAACTCTCCGGGCTACGGCAGCAGGTCAAGCGGCTGCTGGCCCTGAAAGCGATTCATGGAGATAAAGGGTTGAATCTCTCCCAAGAGAACAGGCAAACACTCGAAACGAAGCTGCGAGATACGGATGGCGGGCTGGCATTCCGCATCCTCACCACGTATAGGCACCTGGCCAAGGCTACGGGGGAAAAGGTCGAGTGGTTCGACCTGGGCTTGCCTACCGTGGGGGAACGGGCCTCGCTGGCAAAACGCGTTGTGGAGTACCTGAAGGCCCGGGAAATGTTGCTGGCGAAGATTTCGCCGCGACAGGTGCTGCAAAAGACGCTGCGCGAAGACGAAAACGAGAAGCCGCTGGGTGAGATCTACGAGGCCTTCCTAAAGTATCCCAACCTGCCCATGCTCGAATCCGAGACTGTCTTGCATAACGCCGTACAAGACGGCGTCCGCGATGCCCTGTTTGGTCTGCGAAGCGGGCCGCTCTACTTTGAGGAATCGTTGCCGTTTGGCGCGATGGACGCGGCTGCGCTGCTGGTGCGTAAGGAAGTCGCCGAAGCCGATAAGATGGCCGCTGCTGGCGCGGCGGATGGCGGTACAACCGGGATAACGCAACCCGCTGGCGGAACCCAGCCCCCCTTGCCAATCCCAGGCCCAGCAGCACCCACTCCACCAGACACCAGAGTGCGCCAACTGAGCCTCAGGCTAAAGCTGCCTTGGGACAAGCTGGCCGATTTTGTGCGCGGAGTCCTGGGCCCGCTGAAAGAGGACGGAGCCGAGATCGAGGTGGAAGTGGCGCTCACAGCGCGGTCCGAAGACGGTCTGAAGAAGTCCACACTCGACCACAAGGTCAAGGAAACCCTGAACCAGATCGGCGCAAAAGTACTCGAAGAGAATCAACAGTAACGCCAAGCCGGAAACGAAAGATGCTTATTGGTGAGAGGCTGCGGGCGATCCGCGATGCGAAGAAGCTGAGCCAAGGCGATGTGGAACATCGCACGGGGCTGCTGCGCGTGTACATCTCCCGCCTGGAGAACGGCCACACCGTGCCGGCCGTCGAGACGCTGGAGAAGTTTGCGCGGG
>FWPU01011177.1_pt1 | contig 11731 bp, 10 predicted proteins | sample 2228361 | NCBI WGS metagenome assembly FWPU01 (sample SAMEA103939777, study PRJEB20133) | metagenome | reverse complement strand
GTCTTTGCACGGGCTTTAAGCCGTCTTCAATCGCAGGAACGGCACGCTCTAAAATTACATAGGAAGCATAATCTAAAAACCAATTTTCAAATAAATCGCTGATAGGTACTAACTCTTTCGTCATAGCTTATGATTTTGCTTGCAAAGTTAATGGATTTTGGGAAATAGAAAGTTTTTTATGCAAAAAGCACTTTTTCTGCGAAAATTTTATCTTTGACGACCACGACGGCAACTAGGTTGAGCATTTCTTTGCTTTGCAGGATAGCATCGTTTTGGTAGTAAAGCAAGATTTGATTTTTAGCTTCTTGCATAGTTTGAGAGAGTTTGTGTTCATCTTCTTTTTTGAGGTATTTGAGTTCAATAGCGAATTGTTGGTGCTTGAAAGGGTTGTTGGGAGCGATACAAAGCTCAATATCAATGTAGTTGCCATTTTGGGTTTCTCTTTCAGAAATTACGTTGAAAATATTGGCTTGAATGAGGTAGGCAATGATAGCCATTTTGATATGTTTTTCGTCAAAGCGTAAGAAATCTCTGTTAGAGAGGTTTTGCAGGAGTTTTTCTACGAGGGAGAAAAACTTTGAAAAATCGCCTGAAAGAGCCATATCAGCGACAGCCATTTGAATATCATCAGGGAAGGAATAGAGGAGTTGAGCATTTTTATAGAGTAATTCTGCGTAATAGTGCCAGTAGAGTTGGGCAATGACTTTGTTGGGCATTTTGAAGCGAATGATTTTATTGAAAGCGGTTTCCTGAATGGTCAGGTTTCCGAGGTAAAACAGGAAGTTGATGAAATCTTTTTTGCTGAAATCATTTTCAAAGTTAAATTGATAAATGATTTCACTTTGCACGAAACCATTTTCAAGAACCTCTTGCAAGACGGTGATATTATTTTGCCAGTTAGCGACTTTGAACATTTGTTTGAGTTTTCCGTAGTCGGGGGCGATGTTGGGGTCAAGCATTTGAAAGGGGTACATTTGTTCATCTTTGAAATGCTTTAAGAAGTAGAGTACCATATCGGAGTTGTAGATGCTATTGTTACTGAAAGGATAAAATTTATATCCATTGTAATATTCACGCAAGTCATTCAAGATAGCATCTTCTTGCTTAGGGTTTTGTAGGGTAAGATTAAGCAAATATCTAACTTCTGCTTCTTCAAAGCCCATCATTGTTTCAAAATCTTTGTGTAAAGTAAGATGACTAACGATATTGAAACCACTGGTAAGGCTATCCATAGTCATAGGGGAGACGCCTGTGATGAAAAATCTTTCAATTACACCCAATTGTGTGGCATTTTTGAGTGCTTCGTAAAATTTGCGTACATAGCCATTTGAGGAAACGGTTTCTTTGAATTCTTGAATACTTCGGATTAAAATTTCGTTTGTGAAGTGGTCATATTCGTCAATGAGCAAGTAAATTTTATTTTCAGAATGATTGATGGCATAAAGTTCAAACAGACTTTTTACAACCAAATCAGGACTGCTTTGTGAGCCAATTTCGTTGATGATTTCATCATTGAATAAATGGTATTTCATACAAAAAGCCCTGACTTGCAAAGAAATTGTTTTGAGAAACTCTTGATAACTTTCTTCGGGAGTAGAAGTGCTAATAGCACTAAAATTAAAAAACAAGATACGATAACTATTGGCAAGTGGAGTAGGATTTTTTCCGATATAATACTTACTGAAAAGCTCTTGGAATTGATTTTTTCGTCTAATATCGTAGTAATGTTCAAGCAGAGAAACAAATAGACTTTTACCAAAACGGCGAGGACGCAAAAAAGATACATATCGCTCTTGCTTTTTTTCTAGCAGTTCAATAAAACGTGTTTTATCTACATAGACATAGTTTTGGGTGGCTATTTGTGCGAAATTGCTAATACCATAAGGAAAAAAAACTTCTTGCTTGCTCATAAGTCGGCTTGTTGGAATATCTACAAAATTAGGCAAAAATACTGATATGCTGAAACAAAATTCGCCATCTTGTTCATAATAGTTTTACACTAAAAATTTTGCCTTGAATGGATATTTTCATAAGTTTGGCTAAACTCATTGTATGGCTACTCAATTTTCTAAAAATAATCCTCGCATACTCAATGCCTGGACAATGTACGATTGGGCAAATTCGGCTTTTTCACTTGTAATTGCTTCGGCGGTATTTCCTGGGTACAGCGAAAGTGTTACCCGAACCCCTGATGGTTCAAACATTATCAGTTTTGCAGGTTTTACGCTGAAAAATACCGTACTTTTTGAATATGCGGCTTCATTGGCGTTCTTACTGATAGCTATTTTAAGTCCATTACTTTCTGCGATTGCCGATTACAGCGGAAAGAAAAAAGGGTTTATGCAGTTTTTTTGTGTAATGGGTTCGCTGGCTTGCTTGATGCTATTTTTTTTCAAAGATACGCAATTTTTACATTGGGGTGTATGGGGGTATATGCTCGGTTTGATTGGTTTTGCAGGAAGTATCGTTTTTAATAACTCCTATTTGCCCGATATAGCCACCGAAGATAAATTTGATGCTCTCAGTGCCAAAGCCTTTGCTCGTGGGTATATTGGCAGTGTGATTTTGCTAATTTTCTCGCTTGCTCTCATCATTTTTCGTGAAAAATTAGGTATTCAAGATGCTACACTTGCACCAAGAATTTCTTTCGCTCTCACAGGAATTTGGTGGTTGGGTTTTGCTCAATACAGCTTTTATTTTATGCCTAAAAATGTTTATCAGAAAAAAGCAGAAGGCAGTTGGTTGCTCAATGGCTTTAAGGAACTCAATTTGGTTTGGAAAAAACTGCAAACGTTGCCCTATCTCAAACTTTTTATCGTGGCTTTCTTTTTTTACAATATGGCTTTGCAAACCGTAATGTATTTAGCTACTTTTTTTGCCAAAGAAGAAATCAATTTAGAGCAACAATCGCTCATAATGGTAGTTTTAATTATTCAACTGGTGGCGGTGGCAGGCTCTTATTTGTTTTCAAAAATTTCAGAAAAAAAAGGCAATACACTTTCCTTGCGAGTAGCCGTAGGAATATGGATAATCATTTGTATTTGGGCTTATTTTGTAAAAGCTGAGATGAGTTTTTATGCACTGGCAGGTGTTGTAGGGCTTGTAATGGGGGGCATACAATCGCTTTCAAGAGCTACCTATGCCAAACTAATGCCCGAAACCACCGATACGGCTTCTTTTTTCAGTTTTTATGATGCCACTGATAAAATATCCACAGCCTTGGGCATTTTTGTCTATGGGGTTGTTCATCATCTTACAGGTTCTATGCGAAATAGTGTGCTGGCACTGCTTTTATTTTTTGTTGTAGGTTTGCTGATACTTGTCTTTATTCCTTCCAGAAAGTCTTACAAGTAAAAAGTCTACAAAACAGGGTTTTCATCACAGAAAATAGCCGTTTTGTAACAGATAACTTGAATTTGTTTTGCGGAATAATTTATTTTGAAAAAAATCATTTTGCGTATGAAACGATACATTCTATCAATTGTTTTATGCTGTGGCTTGCATTTGGGCTATGCTCAGCAACAACAAGAAATGATGATTATCACTACTGTTGAGTATATGGACTTTCTTGATGGTAGTTTTTCTAAAATGTATGTAAATTATCCCGATGGGAAAACCGAAGAGATTGATTTGAAAGGACTTTGGTCTTTTGGACGCTACATCAGCGAAAAAAAGGTAAAAGCAAATGATAAAATTGTGATGAACAAAATCAATGAGCTTTTGAAAATGGGCTGGAAAATTGCAATGGTAAGTTCTTCTACACAACCCCGAACCAGCGAAGCAAATGCTTCTCCCAGCTCCATACTCACTCGCTATATTCTGATAAGATAAATTTGATATTTATGCCTTTTTTCTTAACTTGCAGGCAAAAATAATCGTGCCTGCACTTTTTTTACCTATACACCCCAAAAATCCTGAACCTCGCAAAATCAAGCAAGTGGTAGATTGCTTGCGAGAAGGGGGTATCATTATTTATCCTACGGATACCATTTACGGATTGGGTTGTGATTTGCACAACAGCCGTGCCATAGAGCGAATTTGTCAGATAAAGCAAATCAATCCTAAAAAGGCGAACTTGGCTTTTATTTGCCACGATTTGAGCCATATTTCGGAATATGCTCGCAATTTGAGCAATGCTACTTTTCGCTTGATGAAAAAGGCTTTGCCCGGAGCCTTTACTTTTGTACTGCCTGCAACTAATAAAGTCCCTAAAATTTTAGATAACAATCGCAAAACCGTAGGTATTCGTATCCCCGACCACCCTATACCTCGTCAAATTGTTTTAGAATTGGGTAATCCTATTATTACTACTTCTTTGCACAACGACGAAGGTGAGAGCATCAACTATATCAACGACCCTGAACTAATTTACGAAAAATTCAAAAATCAGGTGGATATTGTCATTGATGGCGGCATAGGAGGCATACAACCTTCTACTATCGTAGATTGTACCAGCGATGATTTTGAAATTATACGTGAAGGAGCAGGCAATTTGGAAGAGTTTTTGTAATTTTTTTCAGTTTATTGTTTCCTTTCTCTTGCTTCTTTTTTACAAATTGATTTCTGCATTATCGCCTATGCTTAAAATATAATTTTCACCTTTCACGGAGCTATCATTGCCAATGATAGAATCTTGCAGAAGCACATTGGTTATTTCGCTATAAGAGCCTACAATTGAGTTTTTGACTATACTATTTTCCAAAATACTTTCCTCACCGATAGCTACATTGGGTCCTATGATTGAACCTTTGATAATACAATTTTTCCCAATACTCACGGGTGGGATTATCACACTTTCAGGGAATTGAAGGTTTTGATGATGTTGAAATTCGGGCTTATTGAGCAGAATAGCATTAGCTTCCAGCAAGGTTTCACGTTTGCCACAATCGTACCAATGGGTTACAGGCATACTGAAAACTGCTTCGCCTGCTTCTATCATATTCATTATGGCATCGGTGAGATAGTATTCGTTCTGATTTTTCTGTTTGCGTTCAAAAAGTCGTTCAATGCTCTGCAAAAAAAGAGGAATATTTTTGATTTTATACACCCCCACAATCGCCCAATTAGATTTAGGAATTTTAGGTTTTTCTACCAAACTGATTACTTCACCTTTTTTGCCTATTTGGGCTATTCCAAACTGGGTAGGGTTACTAACTTTTTGCACACAAATCACTGAATTTTTATGTTTGAGCAGTTTGCTATAATCCAGTGTAGCAATGGTATCGCCCAAAACTATCAATATTTCATTTTCCTTTTCGTAAGTATGCTTGGCAATCCAAAGAGCGTGTGCCGAGCCTTCACGTGGTTCTTGATAGACAAACTCCGCCTGAATTTGATTTTGGTAGTGGTTTTTGATAAACTCTTCTACCTTTTCTCCTAAATAGCCGAGTACAAAAACGAAATGTTCAAAGCCTACATTGCGTAAATCGTCAATGATATGAGCAAGTATCGGCTTACCTGCAATTGGAACAAGTGTTTTGGGTTGGGTGTGCGTATGCGGTCTCAGACGCATACCTGCTCCTGCAACGGGAATGATTACTTTCATAGCTATCAAGACTCAAATCTTGGTACAATTTGCTGTAAAAGTAAAAATTTTATCAGCAAAACAATAAAAAAGCCTCTTAATTTTAAGAGGCTTGAATAATGATTTGGGTGTTTGATTTACTTGATAAACTGAAGTTGTACTTTATCTTCACCCTCACCAGATTCTAAAACAAGTTTAGAGGCTGTAATTTCTACGATGCGGGACTTGCTTTCATTCTCTTTACCTTTCTGAACAAGCGTTTTACCGCCATCTTCCAAACGCCAGCTACCTTTTTCTGTGCTTCCCATTACAGAAGTTTCCATTTCACCGCCCTTTTTGTACTCTATGGTCATAGAGCCAAGCATAGAGCCAAGCATTTCCATACCCGATTCAATTTCACTGGCTTTTTCAGGATTGGTAGCACGCACTTTATCGGCTTCTTTTTTCATTTGTCCTTTGAAGTGTTCTACATCAAATTTCCATTTTCCTAAAAGCAGAGCCTCATTAGAGCCGCTTGTAGGAGCTGTGGTGCTTGCAGCATCAGAGTCGCCTTTTTTCTTTTTCTTTTGAGCTTGAACATCAAGAGCTGTTCCTGCTACCAGCAAAACAGCCACAAATAAAATACTGAAAACTTTTTTCATTGAGGTAATTTTTAAGTTATGCTAAAAACTTTTCAAAAGTAATGCCAAATTACTAATATTCCAATTGTTTATTGCAAAATAATTTACCAAACCTACTTTTTGGGCTACGAAATTACAAGTTTTATTTACAAAACCTGATTTCGGAACTATCTGTAAAATGAATTTATAGCGGCAATGACACTTGCTTGTTCTTGTGGGGTGATTTCATAATAAAAGGGCAGACGTAGCAAGCAATCTGCAAATGTATCGGTATGTGGCAAAACTCTACCATCGTGCTTGCTTGCATAAAATGGGGATTTGTGCAGAGAAAGGTAGTGAAATACAGCCCCAATGCCTTGATTTTTGAGATGAGCCAACAAGGCAGTTCTTTCTTCCAAACTTTTGCAAACAATATAAAATAAATGAGCATTGTTAGAGGCATATTCAGGGATATAAGGCAGTTGGATTTTGCCTTTTTGAGCCAAATCGCATAGCCCTTCGTAGTAGGTGTTCCAGATTTCTTTTCGTCTTGCCTGAATATTATCCAAATTTTCTAATTGTGCGTACAAAAAAGCCGCAATAATATCGGAGGGCAAAAAAGACGAGCCAATATCTACCCAGCCGTATTTATCCACCTCGCCACGAAAGAAAGCACTTCGGTTGGTGCCTTTTTCGCGTATAATTTCGGCTCTTTTAGCAAATTTTTCATCATTGATTATCAGCATTCCGCCTTCTCCTGAAACTATATTTTTGGTTTCGTGAAAAGAAAAAGCCGACAAATGCCCTAAACTTCCCAAAGGGATACTTTTGTAATAGCTATCAATGGCTTGGGCGGCGTCTTCCACTACCCAAAGGTTATATTTTTGAGCAATAGAAAGAATTTTGTCCATATCGCAAGCCACCCCTGCATAATGAACTACTACAATTGCTTTGGTTTGGGGCGAAATAAGTGGCTCAATTTCATCAGGATTGATATTGGGGTGTGAGGCATAAGTATCGGCAAAAACAATTTTTGCTCCTCGCAATACAAAAGCATTTACCGTGCTTACAAAAGTATAACTAGGAGCTATGACTTCATCGCCCTCCTGAATATTGAGCAAAATGGCACTCATTTCCAAAGCATCGGTGCAGGAAGTAGTGAGCAAACACTTCTGAAAACCATATTTGCTTTGAAAAAAGTGATGACATTTTTTGGTAAAAAAACCATCTCCTGAAATGTGTTCATTTTCAACAGCTTGCCGAATATATTCGGTTTCTTTCCCTGTAAAATAGGGTTTATTAAAAGGAATTTTTGGCATAGATAATTTTGGTATAAAACGCCCCAAAGTAAATAAATTTCAAAGTTTCAACCAAATTTAACAAAAAAACAACTAAAAAATTTTGAACTACTTTTATATTTTTTTTACTTTGCAAACAAAAGTAAAATCAAAAATCCTATGAAAGACCTACTAAAACAAATCAATAAGGCGTTTGATAATAAAATTCGCTTGGGCATTATGTCGGTATTGGTGCATAAAAAAAGTGCCACTTTCAATGAAATCAAAGACCTAATGGGGCTGACAGACGGCAACCTTTCTAGCAATGCATCCGTGCTTGAAGAAGGAGGTTATATTGAAATCAAAAAGCAGTTTATCAAGAAAAAATCAAATACTTCCTACCATATTACCGAAAAGGGAAAAATTTCTTTCAAATTACATTTAGATGCTTTGAGCAAAATCATACAAGGCAAATATGATACAAAATCTTGATTTGCCCGAATATCAGCACCAAATTACTCGCAAGGCAGAACAGCTCTGGATTTTTGATACTATTCGGAAAAAATATGTCTTGCTTACTCCCGAAGAGTGGGTAAGACAGCAAATTGTGTGTTGGCTTTCTGAGCAGTATCATTATCCCAAGAGCCTAATGCAAATTGAAAAGGGGCATTATTATCATCAAAAAGCCAAGCGTACCGATATAGTGATTTACGATAGAGAAGGCAAACCTTTTATGCTCGTAGAGTGTAAGGCTATGACTATCAGTCTTTCGCAAGAAGTTTGCCAGCAGGCTTTTCTTTACAATCAGACTTTGCAAGCTCCTTATGTTCTGCTTACCAATGGGCTTTCTTATGCTTTGATGTCTTTTTCTGAAAATGGTTTTGCTTTTTTGGAAAAAATCCCTGAATTTGCGTAGAAATTAAGCCTCTTGTGGCTCAACTTTTCAAACTGGTTTGGGTATGTTTAAGTTTTTCAGAAATCTTAATTTAAGTGCTAAATTTTTGCTTTTTGCAACGCTGGTACTTGTGGTGATTTTTAGCGGTTTGGCAGTTTGGATTTACAACACCGACCGACAAGGTACCATTCAGAGCGTTGATAACCGAATGTATAGCCAACTGGAAGATTTGGTTACGCTTTTGGAACTTGAATACCGTGCCAAACAGCAAGAAATGGAAAAAGCTTTGCGAGTAGCTTCCAGTAGGGTAAAAACTTTGGGAGCTATTCAGGAGCAGGAAGAAAAAGTGCAAATGGTGGCTATCAATCAGGCAACACAAACACAAAAAGTAGTGGAAGTGAGGAAATGGTTTTTGAGAGGCTCTTTGGTGCAAGAAAATAGTAAAATTGTAGATAGTATTGCGGCTCTAGTAGGCAGTCAGGTGGCTATTTTTCAGAAAATTCCCGAAGGATATATGCGAATTGCTACTACCGAAATAAGCCCTAAAAGCAATAAAAGAATGGAGGGGGTGTATTTGCCTATGGGAAATACTATTGTGCAAACCATAGAAAGAGGACAAACCTTTAAGGGAAGAGTTTTACAAAACAATGAGTATTTTATTGTTGCGTATGAGCCTTTGCGTGTAGAAGGCGAAATCAAGGGTATGATATATGCAGGCGTAAAAGAGAAAGATGTAACTTTCTTACGCAAAAAATTTAAAGAGAAGAAATATTACGTTTCGGGCTATCCTTTTGCTATGCACATTAGCGGAGAGTATGTTATTCACCCTATTTTTGAGGGAAAAAATGCTGAAAAACGCTTTATTGACTATGCTCAAAAAAATAAACGTGGAAAATATCGCTATCGTTATCCCAACAATGAGGAGGGAGTTTGGAAATGGACTTATTTTACTTATTACGAACCCTTTGAGCTGATTGTAGGAGCGACCATAGATGAGGCTCAACTCTTAGATGATTCTTTGGAAAAAGCTCGCAATACGCTACTGATTGGGTTTATTTTGGCTCTTTTGGTGTTTCTCTTGGGGTTTGGTACGATTGTAAATTATATTGCCAGCTCTATTCGTAAAATTATTGATAATTTGCGATTGATGTCCGAGGGCAGAAAAACAGAAAAAATCCCCGTAACCTCCCAAGATGAAATTGGTGTAATGGCAGAATCGCTCAATAAACTGATTGATGGTTTTGAAAGCTACAAAAACTTTGCTTTAAGTATTGGAAATAGAGAATTTGAGGCTAATTTTACACCTTTAAGCCAAGATGATGAATTAGGCAACTCGCTTTTAGAGATGAGAAACAATCTGAAAGCCGCTACCGAAAAAGAGCAACGAGAAAAGTGGCTTACAGATGGCTTTACACAATTTGCGGAGATTTTGCGTCAGAATAATGATAACATAGAAGCCTTGTGTTTGGATATTATCACCAATCTTGTCAAGAAACTGAATGCCAATCAAGGAGGAATTTTCTTGCTAAAAAACCTTAATAAACCAACCGAAAACGAAGAAGAGAGCGAAAAAATCTTGGAAATGGTAGCCTGCTATGCTTACGACCGTCCGAAAATGATGAGGAAAACCGTGAAAGCAGGCGAGGGGCTTATTGGGCAATCTTTTCAGGAAGCGGATATTTTGAATATTCGTGAAATTCCTCAAAACTATATGCACATTACTTCGGGCTTGGGCGGAGCTAATCCGAATAATATTCTAATCGTTCCATTGCGTACTAATGAAATTACACTGGGCGTTGTGGAACTCGCTTCTTTTGATTATTTTGATGATTTGAGCGTAGAATTTGTTGAAAAAGTTTCTGAAAGTATCGCTATTACCATTTTTACGGTTACCAGTAACTTACAAACGCAAATGCTTCTCAAAGAATCGCGTCAGCTTACCCAAGAAATGCGAGAAAAAGAAGAAGAAATGCGTCAGAATGTAGAAGAATTGGAGGCAACTCAAGAAGAAATGCGTAAAAATGAAAAAGAACTCAAAAGGGTACTTTTTGATGCCAAAAGTCAGAAAGAGCAAATGGATTCGCTCATCAATAATACTGAAGATTATATTGTAGCTTTGGATAAAGACTATAAGGTGGTTATTTTTAATGAAGTTGCTAAAAATTGGCATTATGAAAGAACCTATAACAAAATGACGATTGGAGTTAGCTTTTTGGGCTTTCTGCAACCTGAAGAGATAATTCATTTCAAAGAAAATTATAGTAGAGCCTTGCTGGGTGAGCGTTTTGCTGTTGAGGAAAAAATTGGAGAAAAAATCTATGAGTTTCGCTATAATCCGATGCAAGACGACCAAGGAAAGGCAGTCGGGGTTTCTATTTTTGGCAGAGATATTTCAGAACGCAAGTTTGCCGAACAAAATTTGCGTCTGCAACTGCTTGAACTTCAAGAAGCTGAGGAGCAACTGCAAAAACAACTCAAAAACCTTCAAGAAACTACCGAAGAGGCTCGTAAGAAACTCTTTGCTTTGGAGCAATACGATAAAGCCCTTGCGGAAAGCAAATTTGTAAGGGTTGAGTTTAGTTTGGACGCAGTGATTACGCAAACTAACCCAACTTTTTGCAATCTAACGCAACTGGAAAGTCAGGAAATTATTGGCAAAGTGCATAAAGAACTCCTTGAAGCCGAAGAGGCTAACTCGCCTGCTTATTTGGAGTTGTGGCGAAATGTAAGAGTGGGAATTTCGCAGATGGTTGAGCAAAAATACCAAGATAAATACGGACAAGAACTCGTTGTGTATAGCCATTTTATTCCTATTAAAAATCAGGGAGGAAAAGTATTGAGTATCTTGCAAATAGGGGTAGATATTACGCCATTCAGGTTACAAGAAAAAGCCTTGCAGGTGCGTATTGAAAAGTTACAAAAAGAAATAGACAGACTACAATCATCATAACTTTCTAGTTTTATTGTATTCATCTTTTACTTGCAGTCAAGATAGCTAAAAAATTGATTGCAAGTTTTTTAATAATTATTAAATTTGATAAACAAAAAACTTTGTAATTCAAAGTAAATAAAAACAAAATCAAATGAAAAATAAAAACAAAACTCACGCAGTTTTGGAGAAAATTTTGGAAATTTGGCAAAATTTCTACAAGACTATGGCAAGACTAATTGATTATGTTCAAATAGAAGGGTATAAGTCAATCAAAAGTCAGAAAATAGATTTGAAGCCCATAAATATACTGATTGGTGCAAATGGGGCAGGAAAAAGTAATTTGCTTTCTTTCTTTGAATTTGTAAAACATATTTACAACCAAAATTTGCAAAAATACATTGCCTTGCAAGGAGGAGTAGAGAAAATTTTGCATAAAGGTATCAAAAATACCCAAAAATTGAGTTTTGAACTTGAATTTGAAAATGAAAATAATGGCTACGAAGC
>FWPU01012016.1_pt1 | contig 11734 bp, 13 predicted proteins | sample 2228361 | NCBI WGS metagenome assembly FWPU01 (sample SAMEA103939777, study PRJEB20133) | metagenome | reverse complement strand
TGACTACACGCAAAATAACCGCCTGCTCCCCTCACTTCCAGCAAATCTTCACTCATCCACACCCTCCCCCGCCTTTACCTGCGCCATACCCCCGGCTTCGACCGGTAACTTCTGCATGCGGATTTGCTGGATACGCTGATTCAGAAAAGCAATGGACTGCTCATCTATCTGAAAATTGACCACCACATCCGCCATCCGCCCGCTCCACGCCTGAATCTGGTCGGCGCTGGTGTGGGTCACAATCAGATGATCGCACCACTCCACCAGCCGACGCACCGCCTCCGGATCTTCGGCAGCAATCGCCTCAATTTGCCATTCCGGGCGGTATCCGTATAAGATGTGCTTGATGGTGTGAGCCGTGTTCTGATTGGTGCAAATCACCGCAATGCGGTCTTTGGGCAGACGCGCAATTTTGAGCAGCGAATCCGCCGTCAGACGTGTGTCTATCCCCACGATTTTACTCGCCGGAAAGCCCTGCTCACGAATGACACTGGTCAATTCAGCGAGGTGATGGTAGGTGGTGATGATCAGGTCTTTGCTTTTCAGCACTCCCGCCGGATTTTTGTAAAAATGAGAGATGTTCCTGTACTCCACCGGCAGGTTCAGGACTTCATTGAGGCGCTTGCCCATTTCGGTGGTGTCGTAATCATTGCATTCGTAGAAGATCAGATCCACCATGCTTTGGGCATACACCTCGCAAACCGCCTTGCGTTGAATGTCCATCAACTCATCCGAAGAGAGACCCGCCGCCATCCCCTGCCAGACCATCTCCACAAATTGATTGTAGAAGTAATTGAGCAATTCACTTTTGGTCTTGGCGTGGCCGCCCTCCGTTCGCCGCACGGTATAACCGTGCCAGCCACTGGATGAGAGTTCGATCACCCCCATGTCCAGCAGCATCTGATAGGCTTTGTTGACCGTATTGCGGTTCGAGCCGATTTCCTGCGCCAGTTTACGCACCGGCGGCAAACGATCACCGGGCGCGTACAATCCGCTGTTAATGCGGCGTAATATGGCCTGCGCCACGGCTTCCGCACTGACCGGTTCGCGAGTCATAGGCCTCCTCCTTGTCTAAAGACACGGACAAATGACATCATCTCGAATAAGTATAGCCTCAGCCCGGATTTCTGTCAATCATGCAAGAGTTTCGCCGGTCAATGCCCGGCGCAGGTTTCGCCCCTCCCCTTATCCACAAAGGATTGATGGGAGAGAGTGCCTTTCCGCTGACGAGCCGGCGATTCCCGGTTGTTCCGGCACGGGGTATGACGCCGTGTGGATGAGACCGGCTTTCATCCGGAATGGCGATTGACTTCTGCACCCGGCGATTTATAATTGACATAGTTTATCAAGATAATAATTTATTCTTTTGGAAGACACCATGAAAACTCTTTCGGTGATCCTGCTCATTGGCGTGATCCTGTCCGCCTGCCAGCCCGCCCAAAATCCGGCGGTTGCTCCCAACCGCAACGGCACGCAGGCAGACTATGGCTTCATCTTTGAAACACCTGCTGATCCGCTGACAGTTACCCCCACCCCGGATACCGCTCGTCAGGTAGAGGCGCTCATTCCGCTGCAAGGCGGCTCACTGAGTGCCACCGGCGCTGATGGCACCCGCTACACACTGGAAATTCCACCGGACGCCCTGACCGGCGAAACCCTCATCCGCATGACCCCCCTCGTCGGTTTGAGCGGGCTGCCTTTCGGCAGCGGCGAGGTTCTGGCAGTGCAACTGCAGCCCGAAGGCGCCTTTTTCAACAATTTTCTCACCCTGACCATCACCCCGCCGCAGCCAATCCCGGTGGATCAGCAAATTTTATATGGATTTCACGGGAGCGGGAATGAACTGAGTCTGGCTGCGCCGGTCGTTCAGTCCGCCGAAATCAAAATCCTGATTCAGCATTTCAGCGGCTACGGGGTGACTAAGGGACTGCTGGCGGATGTCGAACCCTATCGCCAGCGGCTGGGTGGCTCAGCCGAGGCTCGCTTGCAGAGCGAAATGGGCTACCACTTGAATCGGGTGCGCCAGCAGCAGCTGCTCGGCTCCGGTGAAACCGACGAGGATTTGGCATCCATCTTCAACGATATTTTCGACCGATACCAGCGCGAGGTGGTTGAACCGCGGGTTGCCGCCGCCGGTGAATCCTGCGCGGCCGGCCGGCTGGCTCTTCAAACCGTGTTGGGTTTCGAACGCCAGAAACAGTTGCTGGGGATAAGCACAGATGAGGATATGAGCCGGATCAACGATGTATTCCAGACAGCCGGGATGGTGTGCGTACAGGAAGAGTATGAACTGTGCGCCAACGACCACATCATCCACCGCATGATACCGGTATGGCTGGGATTCGAGCGGCAGGCTCAGTTGTTCGGCGGCGGGGAGGGAGAATCGCCTCTCGCTCAAGAGGCCCGCCGTTTGACCGAGCAATGCCTGCGCTTCGATCTGGAATTTTACTCCTCCGCCACCTTCGATGCCGGCGAGGGCGACGGTTTTGATTCCGTGGTGAAGTCCAGGGTGCCCATCCGTTTCAGCGCCGCCAATATGCAATTCACCGGTCAGTCTGCCTTGATTAATGAATCGTTCGACTTTCGGGTTAAGGATTGCACTGTCAACAGTCAACGCGGCGGCAGCACCTTTCACCTCGTCCAATTCAAGTACATTTCCGACACTCACTCGCCAAACGATGAATTGGGCTATGTCCGCGATTTGGAGTTGTCCTACTTCCCGGAGCGCACCACCGAAACCTTTACGGTGACCTGTCCCGATTCGCCTTCCTTCACCATGCCTCCCAGTGGTTTATGGTGGGGCGTTTTTCTGGTACTTCATTACCCGGATGTTGGCAGCAATTCGGGGGGAATATCCGCACCACCTGCCGAATTGCTGGAAGGTCTGACCGCCGGAAGGGGCATGATCGAAGTACCGGTCAACGTGGAAGAGGGCTTTATCGCCTCGGATTGGGAAATACTGGGTGGGGAGTACTTTGCCAGAAAGGAATGGATCAAAGAAGACGCCGCAAATGGTCTCATCGAGGCTGGGACATTCAAGTTATATCACCGCCCGGGACAGTGAACCTCCCCCTCCAAACTCAGGGTATAATCCTCCCGACAGATACGGAAAACTCAACGGAGGATTTTGCCCATGGCTCAGTTCGCGTTGATCAGCGGCGCCTCTTCGGGAATTGGACGGGCGACCGCATTGCGCTTTGCCCGTGAAGGCTGGCAGGTGGGTTTGCTCGCCCGCCGCGAGGCTTTGCTCCGGGAATTGTTGAACGAACTTCCCCCCGGCAATCACTTCTTGTGCGCCGGCGATTACGCCGACCCGGCAGTCATCCGCCGGTTAGCCGAAATCATCCGGGAAAAGTGGGGCAAACTGGATACGCTGGTCAACTGTGCCGGGGTGTTTCAAACCGCCAATGTGATTGCCGACCCGCTGGAAGAATGGCGGGTTTCGTTCGATACGATGGTCAACGGCGCTTTGCACCTCTCGCGGCTGGCAGCGGACTGGATGACCGCCAGCGGACGTATCATTCACATCACCTCGATTCATGGCGAACGCGCCGAACGCGGCGCCAGCGCGTACAGCATGGCCAAGGCGGCCATCAACCAGTTGTGCCGCGCGCTGGCATTGGAACTGGCCGACCGCGGCATTCTGGTCAACGCCATCGCACCGGGTTTTGTGGATACACCGATGAGCGTGGTCAACGGCGTCAACGAGCTGGAAAGCGAGTGGTTCCGCCGCAACTACATCGAAGGTCATCACCTGCCGCTGCGCCGCGCGGCGCAGCCGGAGGAAATCGCCGGTGTGGCGTACTTCCTTGCCGGCCCGGACGCCACCTACATCACCGGTCAGGTGATCACGGTGGACGGCGGTTTGACGATTACATTTTAAGACCGTTATCGTCCTTCACCCGCAGCGGAATGCCCGCCACCATCAGCAAGACCGTATCGGCGGCGGCAGCCAGGCGCTGATTGGCACGCCCCAGCCCTCCGAGCTTCTTTCCCCCATATTCCCGGAAACGCAGCCGCTCATTTTTGGTGTTTGGCCAGCCATTTCTTGAGCGATTCTGAGCTTTCCATCGAACGGCGGCCGGCCAATATGCCCCCCACACTCAAATCCTCATCCAATTCTGGCCAATGAATGTACTCCCCATCCCCGAGAATCTCGAAATTCGCCCTTTCACTGGGGGAACCGTACCACAAGCGCGGATACCATGTCAGTGGAACGCTGATGACCCGTCCGTCGGTCAAATCAACGATGAGCGTGTCTTCGGTAACCTTTACAGCCTGGGCGCGCGCCCTTTCAATTTCACCGACCAAAGTATTCATACCAGCACTCCATCAAAAACGATTGGTTTTCCTGCACAAGTTTTGCGATTTGATTAAGTTCCTGCGCTTTAAACCCACCGGATTTTTCAAGTTGAATTGGATCGAGCCAAAACTTGGCAACAAATTTTTCCCGTTGTACGTGGATGTGAGGTGGTTCGCTGTAATCCACGGAAACAAAAAAGAAACGATAGGGACCACTCACGAGAACGGTAGGCATAAACAAAGGTTGCTTTCTAAAATTATTATAGCAAAAACCGGGCAATGGATAGTCCATTTCGTTGTGAAGCGTTTCTACATCCAAAGCAATCGCCGGGGTGGCGTACTTCCTTGCCGGCCCGGACGCCACCTGCATCACCGGTCAGGTGATTACGTGGACGGCGGTTTGACGATTACGTTTTAAGACAGACCTCCCCCTTTACCCTCACCGGGATGCCCGCCACCATCAGCAAGACCGTATCGGCGGCCGGTTTATGCCAACCACCCCATCCTTTCATACTATTTTATAACCGGTTGAATAAAGACAATTCTAATCCCGCCCAACTTCTTCGAGAAAACTAGCAAATGACAACAATTCCTCTTGAATTCGCGCAAAATGATCAGATAATGCCTGCACCAAACTGCCTATTCTTTCCGCTTGAAAAGAAAATGCGTAGATATTCCGAACCACATGCCGAAAACGGAGGTACTCCTCTAACAATTCAATGTTTGGGCGACTCAGCACCGCTGGCCTGACTTGCTTAATTTCAAATCCCATCTGGTTAAGCAATTCTCGATGCCATGTTGTTCCTGAAGGAACATTCCGATCCACAATGGCCGCAATTTGTTTGAAAAGCCTCTCAAAACCCGAATAGGCGTCATGTAAACTCAACGCCGCAGAATCCAAGAAAAGGTCAGCATCCTGGGGATTGCGCCGTGCCGCTTCCACAGCCCGCTGCGCCCGCTCCACCACCCGTCTTATTTCTTCAAGTTCGTTGCGTATACGACTTGCAAGGATCAGGTAGGCTTCAATCATAGGTCTTGCCCTTCCCGCTCAATCACCTCCACGAGCGATTCAGGACAAGTATTGATATCCACCAGGTTAATTTCAAACATGGGGGATAAGTCCATTACAGCCCCCATAGCCTGTAAGGTTTGTTCAGGAGACAACCCCCATACCGCCAGATCAATATCCGACCATTCATGGAATGAGGCTTCACGCGCCAGCGAACCAAAAACAACTACCCGGGTGGCATGATACTGATCTCGCAACAAACGCGCCGCTTGCCTCGCCACTTCCCATGCCTGCGAAATACGCGGTTTTATCTTAACTACCCGTTTACGCTGGCGCTCTTCGGCGGTACTTCGATATTCCTTAAGTTCATCCGAAGATAAATTAAAGACACGACTGCTCACAAAATAAATTATACAACACATTCGTTACTTCATTCCCCCTTCACCCGCAGGGGGATGCCCGCCACCATCAGCAAGACCGTATCGGCGGCTGCGGCCAGGCGCTGATTGGCTCGCCCCAGCCCGTCGCGGAACAGCCGCCCCAGCCGGTAGGGCGGCACCAGCCCCAGCCCCACTTCATTGGAAACAATCAGCCACTCGCCGGGGTGAGCCGCGTAAGCCGCGAGCAGCTCGTCCATCTCCCCATCCAGCGCGCGCTGATAGTCCTGTTCCTCCACTTCTTCGGGAAAACCGAGCAGCACATTACTGGCCAGCAGGGTCAGGCAGTCCACCAGCACCAGCGGGGTAAGTGGTGCGCGGCGAATGGCCTGCCCAACCCCCCGCGGGGCTTCCAAAGTCAGCCAGTCCGGCGGCCGGCTGGCACGATGATTGGCTATGCGCAGTTTCATCTCTTCGTCGGAGGCGGTTGCGGTCGCCACGAACAGCACCCGTTCGCCGCGCTGCTTGCAGTACTGTTCGGCATAAGCCGATTTCCCGCTGCGCGCCCCGCCCAAAATCAACGTCAATTGTTTACCCATGGTCACCCTCTCCCAAACCCAGCACATTCTCGATGGCTTCCAGCGAGGTGTGCAAGTCCTCCTCGCTGAATACCTCAATCGTCACCACCCCCGTAAACTTTCGAAGAATCAACTCATCCAGCACTTGCTTCAAGTCTGAGGGCGGGCAGTGTTTCAGGGAGGAATGATCGCGCTCAGCCACGCCGTGCAGGTGAACCACCCGCGTCCGTTCAAGATGCCGATGCAAAAATGGCAGCGGATCATACCCTTCCAGCCACAAATGCCCGATATCCACACACCGGCTGACCCGCCCCTCCCGGCTCAACACACCGTCCCAAAAGTCCGGCGGGTAGTGATCGAGATTCTCGACACACAAGCGGGAAGCATCCCCCGCCCATTCCATGACTGCCGCCAGCGCAACCGCCGCCTGCCGTTCCCAATCCGCCTTCTTTATCATGCCATCGCGCGCTTCTCTGCCATCCAGATGCAGGACGTAAGCAAATGGGTTGAGGGTGCGGGTGTGTTCGAAGACCCGCCGTGCCTTGACCAGCGAGATATGGACAGGCGAGCCATCGTCTGCCAGGCGCAAATCGAGGGGCAGGTGGACGGTGTAGGTCAGATCAAAATGCACTGCCAGCCGTGCCAGTTCGGTTTGAACAGATGTATCCGGCAGGTTGCTTGGGCCGTCGTCCACTTCAAAAAGCACCAATTCAACATCCTCCACCAGCGGTGCGAGGTATTCGACATTTGGCAACAGATCGGCCGGGCGGATATAAGAAGTCGTCCCCAGCCGAAAGGGAAAACGTTTTTTGAAATTCATCGCCCCTCCGCCCGGTCAAAGCGCCCAGCGCAGGTTGAACGCCAGCAAAGCGCACAACTCGCCCGTCTCGACCACCAGCCCAAAGACATCGCCGGTCACCCCGCCCAGCCGGTGTCTGGCAGCCCGCCAGATCAGCCCGGCAGCCGCCAGTGCCAATAGCAGCCCGGCCAGCCCGCGCCAGCCGTTGAATGCGATCAGGGGCAACAACCACAACGCCCCAATGAGCAGGCTGGTACGGTTGACGGACGCAGCAAACGCCGCCCCCATACCGCCGGGGCGCGCCAGCGGCTGAAAGGCAGAAGGTAGCAGCAGCCAGCGCCCCGCCGCGGCGGCCAGCGGCAGAGCCAGCAGGGCGCGGGCAGGGTCAAGCCCGCTCACCAAACTGATTTTGAGCAGCACCGCCAGCATCAGCCCCAACCCCCCGAAGGTGCCCAAACGCGGGTCTTTCATAATCTCCAGCCGCCGTTCGCGGCTGACCGCGGCCAGCATCCCGTCGCAGCAATCCGCCAGCCCGTCGAGGTGCAGGCCGCCGCTCAGCCCAAGCCAAACGCCCGTGGCAAATACCGCTGCGGCCAATGGCGGCAGCACAAAGGAGAGACCGTAGTAAACCAGCCCGCTGATCAGGCCGATCAGCGCACCGACCAGTGGAAACCACACCCCCGCCTCCCCCAGCGGGGCAGGCGTTTGCTCCGCCCGCCCGCGCCACGGGATGACGGTGAGAAAGTTGACGGCGGTACGCAGGGCATTCATGAGCGGTCACTCACGCCCGCTTCATCGAAAGTGGCCATCTCATCGAGGATGCGGGTGGCGGCTTCGATCAGGTGAAACGCCAGCACCGCCCCGCTGCCCTCGCCCAGCCGCAGGTCCAGGTTGAGCAGCGGGTGCAAACCCAGCGCTTCCCAGATAGCGCGGTGGCCGATTTCCTGTGAAAGGTGCGAGGCGATCAGATACGGTTTAATTTCCGGCTTCAACCCGGCAGCAATCAGCGCCGCCGCACCGGAGATGAAGCCATCCACCACCACCGGCACCCGCCGGGTGGCGGCTGCAATCATCACCCCGGCCAGCCCGCCGATTTCGAACCCGCCAATCCTGGCAAGCACATCCAGCGCATCCTGCGGATCGGGGCGGTGCCGGGCAATCGCCTCGCGAATCACTTTCACTTTACGAACCAGACCGGCTTCATCCAGGCCGGTGCCGCGCCCGGTAACGGCGTCGACCGGCTTACCGGTCATCACGGCGGTAATCGCTGCCGCCGGGGTGGTGTTGCCAATGCCCATCTCTCCGGTTGCAATCAAGTCCACCCCCTGCCGGATATGCTCTTCGGCAACCTCGAGACCGGTTTGAATGGCTTGCTCGGCCTGAGCGCGGCTCATCGCCGGGTGGTGGCGCAAATTGGCTGTTCCTAGGGCAATTTTGCGATGCAGAACGCCGGGCAAATCGTCGAAGTCGTAGTTGACGCCAATATCCACCACCGTTACCTGCGCGCCAGCCTGACGCGCCAGCACGTTGATCGCCGCCCCGCCGCGCTGGAAATTCAGCACCATTTGGGCGGTTACCTCAGGCGGATAGGCGCTCACCCCCTCGGCGGCAACCCCATGATCGGCCGCCATCAGGATGACCGCCTTGTGATGAAAGCGCGGGCGTGGGCATGCAGTGATTCCAGCCAGTTGGACGGAGAGAGTTTCCAGCCGGCCCAGCGCACCGGTTGGTTTGGTCAGGCGGTTTTGCCGCTGGCGGGCGGCTTCGGCAGCTGCCTGATCGAAAGGTGGAATAAGAGGCAGATTGAGGTTCATGGCAGAGTTCTCCCTGGGTGAAAATTGAAAACATCTTGTTTTTGCTACACGCAATAAGGACGTTCCCGAATGGGTGCGGCGCGCCTGTCGCAAACAAAAAAGCCCAATCCGTGCGGATTGAGCCAGATAGCCGCCTGCCTTCCCTGGGTGTTTGTTCCTCTGATAAGGAAAGCCGCGCCTTCTTGCTCGAGAAGCACGACCGGTTCACGTCCCCTCCGGGCAGGCTTTCTGGCTTCCGGCTTTCAACCGGTTACAGTTGCGGCACAGCGCTGGACTCGCACCAGACTTCCGCCTTTACGCCCTGGCATCCGGGCATCGGGTCACCCAGAGGGATTGGGGTTGGAGTGTTAAAGGGATTTTTTCCAGTTCATTTTATTATACCCAACCTCTTCGGTTATGGAATTATAAAAAAACAGTGGCTTTGACTACTTTTCAACGGTGTTGTGCAGATGTGAATTCTCAACCTTCCCTCCGCTTCTGTTATAATTTTTTATAAGAAAGGTTACAGCGCCATGTTGGGAGCCATTGCCGGCGATGTGCTTGGGTCAGTGTATGAGCACCACCCCATCCAAGCCGAAGATTTCAATCTCTTTCATCCCAATTGCACCTTTACGGATGACTCGGTAATGACCATCGCCATTGCGCACGCCATCCTTCACGGACAAAATTACGCCACGGCAATGAAGTATTACGGGCGTTTATACCCGCACGCTGGTTATGGCGGACGATTTATCTCATGGATCTTTGAGGATGAAGTGCGTCCCTACAACAGTTGGGGGAACGGTGCAGCCATGCGAGTTAGCCCAATTGGTTTTGCTTTTGCAGATATTGAAACGGTATTGAGCGAAGCCGCCAGATCAGCCGAAGTATCCCACAACCATCCTGAAGGCATTCGCGGCGCACAGGCTACCGCACTGGCGGTTTTTCTTGCCAAACAGGGCATTAAAAAGACAGTCATGCGAGAAGTCATCAGCCAGCGCTTTGGTTATGATCTGACCCAATCGCTGGCTGAAATTCGGGCAAGTTATTCTTTCGATGTAAGTTGTCAGGGCAGCGTTCCGCCGGCGCTGATTGCCTTTTTCGAGTCGCGGGATTATGAGGATGCCATCCGCAAAGCCATCTCCCTTGGAGGGGACAGCGACACCCTTGCCTGCATCACCGGCGGTATTGCCCATGCCTATTACCAACACATTCCGCCCGAGATTGTCGAATTTGTCCGGGGGCGTCTGCCGGATGAGTTTATCGAGATTTTAGAGGAATTTGAAGGAAGGTTTCTATAAAGTGTCGTCCACTTTTCGACTCAGGTTGTCTTAATTGCGAGATTGGCATGCCAGCCCCCCTCCTTCTTTACAACCCCGCCGCCTCAATCATCCCATCCAACTTCTTGCCCGGCGGCAGGGTTTACAATTTACGGTAGGCCGCGGGGGTCATACCCACGTGCCGTTGAAAGTGGCGGTAAAAATTAGTAACATTGGGGTAACCCACTTTTTCGGAAATGGATTGGATGCTCAAGTCAGTTCGGTCGGTCGTTTTGGGCGCTTGTGGATGGCCGGCACCGAAGCCGATATCCTCGCCGCCCGCGATGCGGCCGTTTTAGCCCTGAACCGCATCGAAGGTGTCGGTTAGAAGATTTCGCGGAGAACATGGTTTTCGCGGTTGATGGGTGATGTAATTTGCTTGAAAACATGGTATTCTATTAGCAAATTCCCCCGCCCATTAATTTTCGGAGAGGTAGCCCCAGCCATGGACCAAAAAATACTCGAAGAAGTCATCACCATGACCGCGGACAGCCTGAGTGTGTCTAACAGCTATCATTTCCGCGTGCCGCCAACCACGCTTGTGGGGGATGGAATTTCCGTGCGCACGGGCGAATACCTCGCTCAACTGGAATGCCGCAAAGTCCTCATCGTCACTGACAAGCAGATTGTCAAACTGGGGCTGATGAATCCGGCATTGCGTTCTTTACACCGCCATCACATTGATTATGCCATTTTTGACGAAGTACTTCCCGACCCTACCGACGCCATCGTCCGGCTGGGGGTAGAAAAACTCCACCAATGCGGCTGCGAAGGCGTTTTGACCTTCGGCGGCGGCTCGGTAATTGATGCCGGCAAAGCCATTGCGGTGTTTGCCAACAACCCCCTCCAAAGCGGTCAGGTCATTACCAACCACAGCATTCTTTCGCCTCGGGTAAAACTGGTCGCCGTGCCAACCACTGCCGGCACCGGTTCGGAAGTGACCGACATTACCGTCATTACTGACCAGAATAATCAGGTCAAAGTCCCCCATCAGCACCGACTTTTCATCCCGGATATGGCCATTATTGACCCCACCCTGACGCTGGGCATTCCACCTGCCATCACCGCGGCAACGGGGATGGATGTACTGACTCACGCCATCGAGTCCTACATGGCAAAGGGAGTTTGTACACTGGGACAGGCCCTCTCCTACAGCGCCATTCAACTGGTGGCAGCTTACCTGCCGCTGGCAGTCGGCAACGGACAAGACCTGTACGCCCGCCGCAAAATGGCGGAGGCTTCCTACATGGCTGGTATGTCCTTTTCCAACGCCGGGCTGGGGGTTTGCCACGCCATTGCTCATCAGGTAGGCGCCCGCTATAAAATTCCGCACGGGGTTGCCAATGCCCTGCTGCTGCCAGAAGTGATGCGCTTCAACATGCTGGTAAGGCAGGATGCCTTACGCGAAATTGCACGCGCCTTTAACCTGCGGGTTGAGCATTTGGATGGAAAAGACGCCGCTTTGAAAGCCATCGAAGCCGTGCGTGAACTGACTGCCTCGATTGGTCTGCCAACCCGCCTGGAACAAATCGGCGCACGCTCCGCCGATTTTGGCAC
>FWPU01012014.1_pt1 | contig 11738 bp, 13 predicted proteins | sample 2228361 | NCBI WGS metagenome assembly FWPU01 (sample SAMEA103939777, study PRJEB20133) | metagenome | reverse complement strand
GGACGGCGTCAGAGGGTGGGCCGGTCGAAGATGCCGAGCTCGAGCAGACTCGATCCGGTCTCGCTCGCCGTCTCAGCGCCCGCGTAGCTCGCGAGGTTGTCGGGCGATTCGAGCCCGTACTTCACCAACAGGTTCACGTAGTCGCGCTGATACAGGATCTTCACCTTGACCTCGGGGTGCAGTTCCTGGAGGCGACGGACCTTGCGGTTCTTCTTGGTCACCAACCTCTGGCGCAGGGTGGTGATCTCGATGAACAGGTCGTAGGCGGGAAGGTAGAAGTCGGGTGCAAACGCCTGACTCGGGTTGCCCTTGGCGTCCCGCTCGAGGACGAAGGTGGTCGGCTCGTACTGCCACTCGATGCCGTAGAAGTCGAGCAGCTTGGCGAATTGCCGCTCAGAGTTGTGGGCGAACGCCACGAGCTGGTGGGGCAGCTGCTCGATCAGGATCACCTCGCTGTTTCGTCGGCTCACCAGGCTGGCCGGCTGTGCTTGCTCCCCTCCCCGGCCTCCCGTCCCGGATCTCGTCCGACCCGAACCGCTCTCAGCTCCCGCTCGCCGCCCGCCCCGGTGGGTGCAGCTCGGTCACGACCGGCCGGAGTTCGATGATCCGGGCGTCGACCTCGTCCTTCACACCGGACAACGGCAAGATGTTCAGTACGCCCTGGCCCTTTCTCACCAGATCGATCAGATCCTCGTCCTGCTGGATGAGGACCGACCGGTTGCCCTGGATGACGAGGTTGGCGGTGGTGACGTCCTCACCGAGGTTCTCCCGCAGGTAGGAGAAGACCTCTCGCACCGTTTCGAGCTTGATGCCCGCGTCGAGCAGGTTCTTGATGACCTTCAACTCCAACAGGTCGCGGTACGAGTACCGCCGCCGGGTGCCGCTGCCTCGGGCGTCCTCGAGGGAGGGACGTACGAGGTTGGTGCGAGCCCAGTAGTCGAGCTGCCGGTAGGTGATGCCGACGATCTCGGCGGCCTTGTGGCCGCTGAACCCCTGCTCGGGCGAATCGGTCATGTCCCTGCTCCTCTGCCGGGCCTGTCCCCCGGACCTCAACCTCAACGTGAAGGTTTGCGTCTACACCCTGGACGTCGACTGCAGCGTGACCGGGAGGATCCACGGGTCACACCCGGGGAATTACGTCAGTGTGACTGGAACGTCGAGGGTAATCCCGCTCGGCGCTGCCGTCAACGATCCTGCCGGCTGAAACGGCGGCGGCGAGCCGGCTGACGCCCTCGGCGGGGACTCACCGGCCGGATTCAGGCCCGGGCAACGTCGGCCAGGGCGACCAACTGTTCCTCAGTGCCGATGGCGATGAGGACGTTTCCCGACTCGAGCCGGGTATCCGGGGTGGGGTTGGTGATGAAACGGCCGTTGGACTCGCGCACCGCGAGCACGAGGGCACCGGTGCGGTCGCGGATCTGGGCCTGGCGGATCGTGCAACCGCCGAGCGGCGACCCCTCGCCGACGACCACCTCCTCGAGGCGAAACTCGATGTTGCGGTCGTGCATGACCACGTCGACGAACTCGGCGACGTGCGGTTGGAGGGCCATCGCTCCGACCCGTGCACCCCCGAGGTACTGGGGGTTGATCGTCCGATCGGCACCGGCCTGGCGCAGCTTCTGCTCGGCCTGCTGCACTCGGGCCCGGGCAATGAGGAAGATGTCCGGTCGGAGGGCGCGGGCGGTGAGGGTCAGATACACGTTGTCGGCGTCCGTGCTGAGCGCGGCCACCAGGGTCGCGGCCCGCTCGATGCCGGCGGCTCGCAGCGTGTCATCGACGTTGGCGTCGCCCCGAACGAAGAGGTGCGCCGTGGACTCCAGCCGGCTCAGATCGGTGTCAACCACGACGACGTCCTTGTTCGCCTCGGCGATGTAGTCGGCGACCGTCCGTCCCAACCGACCACACCCGCACACGATGACGTGGTTCTCGAGTTGCTCGATCTCCCGCTCCATGCGGCGCCTCCAGAGGTGATCGGTCAACCGACCTTCGATGATCGTCTCGAGCACGACGGAGAAGCTGTACAGCACGGTACCCACCCCGAACAGGATGAGCACGATCGTGAACACCTTCTCCGCCGGGGTGTCCAGGCTGATCTCGCCGAAGCCGACGGTCGACACGGTCTCCACCGTCTTGAACAGCGCGTCCAGCGGGCCGAGTCCGAGCAGGAGGTAGCCGGCGGTACCGAAGGCCAACACCCCGACGACCAGCGACACCGACAGCCCAAAGCGCGAGCGGGCATCCCATCGATCCGGACTCGCCAGATGCCTCGAACGGCGGAGGTAACGGTCGATCATCGAGGTAACGGTCGATCATCGACGGCGCGGCTCACACCCCCAGCGGACCCCGGTCCCCGTCGCAAAAACTGGGATCCCGCTACAGGTCACGACTGGAAGTCCTCCGGGTTCACGTTCTCGATGAACCTCCGGAACTCCTCGACGACTTCTTCGCTGGCTTGCTCGTCAGACTCCTCGTCGATGGTGGTCGCCGCCTCCTCGACGACGGCCTCCTCGGCGAAGATCGCAGCACCGGTGCGCACGGCCAGGGCGATGGCGTCGGACGGCCGGCTCGAGATCGAGCGAGCGGTACCGCCCGAGTCGAGATGGATCTCGGCGAAGAACGTGCCGTCGACCAGGTCGTTCACCACGACGCGCTGCACGACCACGCCCAGCTCGTCGAGCAGGTTCTTCATGAGATCGTGCGTCATGGGCCGAGGTGTGGCGACTCCCTCCAGCGCGAGGGCGATCGCGGTGGCCTCGGGCCCCCCGATGAAGATCGGGAGCACCCGCCTCCGCCCGCCGGCCTCGCGCAGCAACACGATCGGGCTGTTGCTGGTCGCCTCGACGCGCACCCCGAGCAGCTCCATCTCGACCATCCCCTGCACCCTACCGCTTTCGGGTTCACGCCCGAGCGGTGCCCCGGTAGAAGTGGGAGACGTACGCATCGGGATCAGCCGTCAGCACATCGAGGTCGCCACCGGCGATGAGATCGAGGTTCCGGTATCTCCCCGCGAAGTCGAGGCCGTAACCGATCACGAACACGTCGGGGACCTCGAAACCACGGAAGGCGATCGGGGTCGGGAGGATGCGGCGGGCAACCTTGTCGGCGAGCGTGCACACCGCGAGCGACGCCGGTTCCCGCCGGGTGAGCTCCGCCTGCAAGAAGCCGAGGGTCAGGCCGGTGTCGACGATGTCCTCGACGAGCACCACGGCACGCCCCGAGATGTCACGGTCGAGGTCTTTGACGATGCGCACCCGGCCGGTGTCGGGCTCGTAGGTCGAGATGGCGAGGAAATCAACCTCGACCGGAACCCGGATCTCGCGACAGAGGTCCGCGAGGAAGATGAGGCTGCCCTTCAACACCGCGATCAGCACCACACCGTTCGGGTAGGCCTCGGTCAGCTCGGTCCCGAGCCGGCGGACCGCTCGACGCACTTCCGCCCGGTTGGCCAGGATCCGCAGTGGTTCGGGCATCGAACGACATCCGGCGGTCAGCCACGTTCAAGGTGATCGCGCAGGGCCTCCCGCAACAGCAACATGCGCAGCGTGTCGCCCAGGCCGACCAGCTCATCGAGGGCGGCTTGGGCCTTGCGCCGCGACTCGGTGCTGCGCTTGCGTAGCAACGGCAGGAGCAACTGCTCGAAGAAGGCAGCTTCGCGCTCCGCAGCCAGCTTGTACATCCGCAGGTGGCGAGCTTCGACCCCGTGGCGGATGAAGCTCGCGCAGGTGCGGGCAGCCAGCAGCGCGTCGCCGTCGTAGTAGGTCACCTTTCCGATCGTCTCGCCCGTGATGAGCCCGTACCGCTCGAGCTCACCCAGCTGGCGAGCGGTGAGACCCGCCGCTCGAGCCAGCTCGTCGACGGTCATGCTCACCGACGTGTCACCGCTGTCGAGCAGCGACGGCCGACGGGCCTGCGAGCTCGGTAGCGGCGCCGCGCCCGTCTCGACCGGTGGGGCGCCAACCGCCGGGGCGACAGTCCCAGGTGAGGCCGGTGCCGGGCCGGTCTCCGCCTCGGTGGGGGCAGCCGGCGGCGCCGGCTGCGCCGGTGAGGGCGGTACCGGGGCAATCGGAGGCGGGGCCGATGGTCCACCCGCGACGTTCGTGCCGGCACGATCCGCGCCCCGTCCTTCGCCGGTCCCGTTCCCGTCGTTACCCGCGCCGACGCCCGTGTCGTCGAGCTCGCCCGCCTCGAGGCGGTCTTTGATGACCTTGAGCGGCAGGAAGTTCTCTCGCTGCTGGCGCAGGATCCAGCGCAACCGCTCGATGTCAGCGTCGTAGAACTTCCGATACCCGGAGGGCGTCCTCTCGGGATCGAGCAGACCCTGGCTCTCCAGGAAGCGGATCTTCGAGATGGTGACGTCCGGAAACTCCTCCTGGAGGAGGCTCAGGACCTCACCGATCGACAGATGGGTACGCTCGCTCACGGTTCGTGCGACGCGCCGAGGAAGAAGACCAACTTGAACTTGCCGATCTGCAGCTCGTCGCCGTTGCCGAGCGGGGCTTCCTCGATTCGCTCTCGGTTGAGATAGGTGCCGTTGAGCGAACCGGCGTCTCTCACCAGGTAGCGATCACGAGCCCGAACGACCTCGGCGTGACGGCGCGACACGGTGATGTCGTCGAGGAAGATGTCGCTGTCGGGGTGACGGCCCGCGGTGACGACGTCTTTGTCAAGGATGAATCGGGTGCCGGCTTTGGGACCACGCTTCACCACCAGCACTCCGTGGTCCGCGGGCACATCGTCCAGCGAGATCGCGACCTCTTCGTCGACGGGGTCGCTCGGGGTGGTGGGATGGAAGGTGATGGTGGTGGTCTGGGGAGAGTCGGTCTCGAGCACGGCGCCGCACGACGAGCAGAAGTTCGAACCCAACGGGTTCCTGTGCCCGCAGTTGTTGCAGTAGACGTCGGCCACGGTGCTCACCTGCTCCGGGGTCTCACTCCTCGATCAGCTGCCGGTAACCGTCGGCGTCGAGGAGTATCTCAAGCTCCGACTCGTCGGACGGCGAGATGTCGCAGATCCAGCCCTCGCCGTAGGGATCCTCGTTGAGCCGTTCGGGGTGGTCGGCGAGATCGCTGTTCGCCGCGACGATCGTCCCCGAGACCGGGGCGTAGATGTCGCTCACCGACTTGGTCGACTCCACCTCGCTGATCTTGTCCTTGGCGCGGACCTGGGCACCCACCTCCGGGACCTCGACGTACACCACGTCACCCAGGGCGTCCTGGGCGTAGTCAGTGATGCCGACCCGGACGTTGCCGTCGATGAGACGGGCCCATTCGTGGTCGGGCGAGTACCGCAGGTCTTCGGGGACGATCATGCTCAGAACGCTAGCCGATCGCCCTCGGCCCACTCACCTGCACACCGGGGCGGCTACCGGGGGGCCGATCGCCCGTGCCGGGCCTAGCGGACGAGTTGGCGGATCCGGCGCGCGTACTCCTGAGCGAGGCGACGGGCATCGGCGTCCGAGGTCGCTTCGGCCCAAATGTGGGTGACGGGTTCCTCGGGGTCGGGCAGCGCCAGGGCCCAACCCACGTCGTGGTACACCTTCACTCCGTCGATCAGCTCGACCTCCCGGCCCTTCGAATGTTCCATCAGGCTGCGCATGACCGCACCCTTCTGCTCCCACGGCGTCACGACCGTCTCATGCGCCATGTGGACGCGTGGAAGCCCGTTGACCACGTCCGAGAGCCGGCGGCCGTGGAAGGCCAGCAGATCCAGTACCTTCACCAACGCTGCGGCGGCGTCGAACGCGGGAAGAAACCCGGGCAGGATGAACCCGCCCCGCTGGTTCGCAGCGAACCCGACGCCCGGCTCGGTGGCGGCATCCATCAAGGCCGCGTTCGACATCTTTGTCGGCACGAACGTGTAGCCCAGTCGCTCGACGAGCTCCACCGCGACCCTGCTCGCGGTCACCGGTAGCGCCACCCGGTCACCGTGGAGCTTGCCCTCGAGCAGAGACAGCATGGCCAGCTCGGCTTCAACGTCGCTCAGGACCCGGCCGTCGTCGTCGATGAGGACGAGGCGCTCCCCGTCGGGATCGATGACGCCGCCGAGGTGGGAGCCCGAGGTGCGCACGAGATCGGCGACGTAGCGGGCGTGGTCCTCCAGCTCAGGGCTGCGCAGCACGCCGCTCGTTGACACGAACGGGTTGACCGCGAGCACCTCGAGGCCCAGCTTGGCCAATACGTTCGGCATCGCGAACGACGTCGAGCCGTAGGTGTAGTCGATGACGACCTTGAAGCGAGCTTCGCGGATGCGTTCGATGTCGACGGTGGCCTCCATCGCCGTCGAATAGTGCTCGAGCGCCCGAGGAGCGAAGCCGATGTCCCCGATCTCACCGGGGAACACCCGACGGAAGTCTTCCCGGTTGTAGAGCCGCTCGATCTTGCGTTGCATGTCCTCGGTGATGTCGAGGCCATTACCGTCGAAGAACCGCACGATCACCGATTGCGGGTCGCCGTGGGCAAGCCGGATCGTGATGCCGCCGCTCACCGCAGGGCGCCGCACGATGAACCGAGTGACCGGCACCGACGCCACCTCGAGGTCCTCGACGTTGATGCCCGCCGCGTTCAGGCCCGCCATCAACGCCCGCTTCAGCATCCGGGCCGACCGGCTCGAGTCGCGTGACGTGATGACGGTCGTGCCCTTCTTCAAGGTGGAGCCGTACGCCATCGCCACCCTCGAGGCGAACTCGGGGGTGACGTCGACGTTCGCGAGTCCCGCGATGCCGTTGCGCCCGAACAGGCTCCGCGCGCCCCGGGACTCCCATACGATCGAGTCGTTCACGGTGGCGCCCGCTTCCACCGTCTTGAACGGGTACACCTTCACACCGGACGAGAGCAGCGCGTCCTCCCCGATGAAGCACTCGTCACCGAGGACGACACCCTCTTCGGCCCGCACACCTTTGCGGAGGTCGCAGGATCGGCCGATCACCGCGCCCCGCAGGCGTACCGCCTCGCCGAGGTAGGTGTTGTCGTGCACCACCGTGCGTTCGAGGTTCGCGTCGAGCCGCACCCGGACGTTCTGGCCAAGGACCGCATACGGTCCGACCTGAGCGTGTCCCTCGATACGGCAGTTGTCGCCGATCACCGTCGGACCTACGAGCTCAGCGTCGGGATGGAGATCGGCACCCTCGCCGAGCCAGACCCCGTGGGTCAGCTCGAAACCGGGGATGCCCACCTGCACCTTGCCATCGAGGATGTCCTTGTGGGCCCGGAGGTAGGCCTCCAGCGTGCCGACGTCCTCCCAGTACCCCTCGGCGATCGCCCCGAAGAGCGGCCCCTCGTCGGCGAGAACCCTGGGGAAGACCTCACCGGAGAAGTCGACCGGCTTGTCCGGCTCGATGTAGTCGAAGATCTCCGGTTCGAGTACGAAGATGCCGGTGTTGATCGTGTCGCTGAACACCTGACCCCAGGTCGGCTTCTCGAGGAACCGTTCGATGCGGCCGTCGTCCTCGGTGATGACGATGCCGAACTCCAGCGGGTTCTCGACGTGTGCCAGTCCGATGGTGGCCAGCGCCTTCTTGTCGTCGTGGAACTCGATGATCCGCCCGAGATCGATGTCGGTCAGCACGTCACCCGAGATCACCATGAAGCGCTCCGTGAGGTGCTCCATGGCATTTCGGACCGAACCGGCCGTGCCCAGCGGGGTCTCCTCGGTGGCGTACACCATCTTCACTCCGAACTCGGAACCGTCGCCGAAGTAGTTGCGGATGGTGTTGGCCATGAACGCCACGGTGACCACGACGTCGTTGATGCCGTGCCGTTTGAGGAGGTCGACGATGTGCTCCATCATCGGCCGGTTCACCAGCGGCAGCATCGGTTTGGGCACGTTGGACGTCAGCGGCCGCAGCCGCGTGCCCTCGCCCCCCGCCATGATCACGGCCTTCACCGGCGCGCTCCCGACGTTGGCGGCTCATCCACGGTGCCGACAACCTCGGTGCAGCAGGCGTACCGACCGCGTCCCCGCAGAGACCTCGCGTCCCTCACCGCTCGCATGGGTCTGAACCTACCCCGCCGGCGCAGCGGGTGCGCTCGGTCGAGGCCCGGTGCGCGCCAACGCGGCGGCGATGACTTAGCCGACCGCTCGCGCCTGGGAGCGGCGCTCGCGGGCCTCACGGTACGCCTGCGACCACAGGGGAATGTACCGGTACGCGGCGTAGAAGCTGAGGACCAGACCCGGCAGACCCCAGATCCAGCCGAGCAGCTGGAACGCCGGGCCAACCGCGGCGTCACTCGACCCGGCCAAGAAGCACGGGAACGCGAACATGAGCGCGAAGGTCCCGGCCTTGCCGAACCAGGTCACGTTCACCGGCTCGGCTCCCAGGACGATGAGCGTCACGGTGATCCCCGCGACCACGATCTCGCGAGCGAGGATCACCCCGGCGAACCACAGAGGCGCGCCGCCGACCGCGAGGATGCCGCCAATGCCGACGAAGAACAGGATGCGATCCGCGGTCGGGTCGAGCAACCGTCCGAAGCTCGATACCTGGTTGAGGTGACGAGCGGCGTAGCCGTCGAGGAAGTCGGTCGCGCCGAGCACGCCGAGAAGGATGGCGGCCGCCAGTCGATCGTCGTTTGACAGCAACAGCACGAGGTACACCGGCAAGAAGGCGAGTCGCCCCACGGTGATGACGTTGGGGATGGTGAGGATGCGGTCCCGCCCCGGTAGCGGGTGAAGGTCCGCTTCCTCCTCCACGGCTTCCGCCGCGGCGTGCGCGAGCTCGGCTGCAAGCTCCGTGTCGGGTGGGGGGTGCCCGGACCGTTCGCGGGAGTGGTCGTTCGCGCCGCTCATCATGGCCAGCCTACGATCTCGAACGGCGCCGAACCGTCACCGCGGCGAGCAGACCGAGGGAGGGCACATGGCCACCATCTTCACGCGGATCATCAACGGCGAGCTGCCCGGTCGGTTCGTCTATCGAGACGACCGCTGCGTCGCGTTCCTTTCGATCAACCCGCTGCGCCCCGGGCACACCCTGGTCGTGCCGCGCGCCGAGATCGATCATTGGGTCGACGCCGATCCCGAGCTCAACGCCCATCTGATGGGGGTCTGCCAAAAGATCGCCGCAGCGCAGGTCGCGGCGTTCGATCCGGTGCGCGTCGGGCTCATGATCGCCGGGCTGGAGGTGCCGCACCTCCACATCCACGTGGTGCCGATTTGGGGCGTCCACGATCTCGACTTCGCCAACGCTGACCCGAACCCGAGTGCCGAATCGCTCGACGACGCCGCGGACCGGATCCGGCAGGCCCTCGGCGACGACGCCGCGTCCTGACAGCAGGGCCGGCTCGCTCATCGACCGTCCAGGGCCGACCCCCGCACGAACAGTTCGATCCCCTGATCGTCGACCTGCCGGTCGAACCCGAGCGACTGCAGCTGCGAGCGGAAGACCTGGAGCTCCACGGCGGTCCACTCCCCTACCTGGCGCCCGTCGAGCACGACGACGTCGACACCCTCGGCGGCCGCGATCGCGTCGGGCCGGTCAGTGGCGGCCAAGGTGTAGAGAACCGGTCGCTCTTCGAGCAGCTGCAGCATCGACGGAGAGGCACGCACCGCCTTGTCCGGAGGGATCTGGTGGGCGATCTGAATCCGGGAGAAATCGACGATGTCGCGCCCACCCCAGTCCCAAGGGCGGCGGTAAGGCGAGCTTGCGCCGTCCTGGATGAAGAACACGGTTCCCGCGAGCAGCAACACCGCCAGCACTCGACGGTCGACGGTGACCTTCTCGACGCCAGTCCGACCGATCCTCCTCAGCGCGAACGCGCTGGACAGGAACATGAACGCGGTGACCGCCACCGTCTGCTGGCCGAACACCGCCTCCGAAGGCACCCGAGCGACCATGTACAGGAACTGCAGCGGCAGCACCGGTAGGAGGTAGCGGTGTGCGAGCACGGGCAGGAACAGCACCGGGGCGAGCAGCGTGACCAGCAAGCGGAAGTTCTGCTCGCTCACGAGATCCGCGACGACGGTGCCTGGGTGGGTGATCATGCCCCATGCGACCGTCCACGGTGTGTCGCCGAACTGGGAGAACGCGTTGACGTGGGGATAGCTCTCGCCGCCGAAGGCGGGCTGGATCACGGTGACGGCCAACACCGTCCAGGCCGAGCCAGTGACCAGGGTGATGGCGCCGGGACGGCGCTTGCCTTCCACGACGAGCAGGGCGCCGAGGCCGGCCACCGCCAGACCGAGATCGGCCCGGGACAGGACGGCGACGGTGCAGGCGAGCGCGAACAGGCGCCAGCGGTCGCTGAGCCCGAAGTACATCGCGGCCAGCAAGGCCGGGAGACCGATCGTCTCCGGATGGAACCCGGCCAGGTTGAGGTTGTGCATCACCGGGTAGAAGGCGTAGACGAACAGGACCGTGCCGGTGGCGCCCGTGCGCAGGCTGGCGAGCCGGCGGCAGATCTTCCACAGCGGGATCACCGCGAGGGCGAGCGCAGCGGACTGCACCGTCAGCAGGGCTCCCTCGATCGGCACGATCCAGGTGAGGAGGACGATCGGGTAGAAGATGAAAGCTGCCTGCTGGGCCATGACGTGGGTACCGGTCGTGACCGTGACGATCGGGGCTCGGCCCTCACCAATCAGCCACGCGGCCTGGCTGTAGCCCGCCAGGTCGGGGGTGCCTTCGAGCGAGCGGGCCTTGGCCAGGGCGAGCAGGAGCAGGAAGAGGAAGAGGGCTGAGGCGGTGATCCACGGCACCACTCGGTCGGCCCACTCGCTGTCGAGCCGCGCTTGCCAGCGGAGCACGAACGACTCAAATCGGCGCCGGAACGTCGCAGCCACGTGGTCCTCGGTCCTCGGTCCTCGTTGATCCTCGGGTCGGTCCTCGGTTGATGGGTCGGTCCTCAGCGGTCGGTGGTCGATCGTGGTGCGGGTCTGGCTGTGATCAGAGCAGCGTGGGTTGCATGCCGCGGCCGGTACCGACCGGGCCTCCGGGGTCGGCGGGATCGACGGGTTCGATGAGGTGGGCACCCTTGTTGCGGACGTTGTTGACCTCGGTGCTCACCGGGTGCAGCGTGATCAGCGACGAGGGCGTCGGCACCAGCAGCTTCCCGAGCAGCTCGAGATCCCGGATCTCGGGATCCAACCAGGTCTCCCACGCCGACGGCGGCAGGATCACCGGCATCCGGTCGTGGATGTCACGAACCTTGTCGTTGGGATCTCCGGTGATGATGGTGCAGGAATGCAGCTCCTGGTCGGGGTCGTCCGGGTTGCGCCACACCTCCCACAGCCCGGCGAACGCCATCAGTTCGCCATCGGCCCGGTGGATGAACATCGGTTGCTTGCGCTTCCGGCCCGGCGTGGCCTTCCATTCGTAGAACCCGTCGGCGGGGATCAGGCAGCGCTTCTTCTTGAACGCGTGCTTGTAGGCGTTCCTGGTCGCGAGGGTCTCGGCGCGGGCGTTGATCATGCGGTTGCCGACCGACGGATCCTTGGCCCAGAAGGGCACGAGGCCCCAGTGCATCACTTCCACCCGCCGCACGCCACCGTCACCGATCACGGTGTAGACGTCGTTGGTCGGAGCGACGTTGTAGCTCGGATCCAACGCCTGCTCGGGGGGTTGAGCGTCGAAGTACCTGGCGATCTGATCCGGCGGCGTCGCCGAGACGAAGCGTCCGCACATCGACGTCCACGCTACTCGGGGACCGCCAGCTCGCCGGCCGGCAGCCTTCTCGGCGCCACCGGCCGCGCCAGCCGAACTGGGGCACCTCTGTCCCGTATTCGGGACGCACGCGCCCCAGAACAGGCCC
>FWPU01012013.1_pt1 | contig 11740 bp, 15 predicted proteins | sample 2228361 | NCBI WGS metagenome assembly FWPU01 (sample SAMEA103939777, study PRJEB20133) | metagenome | reverse complement strand
TACAAAAATTAAATGGAATCTGCTTATCTGATACAATATTATAATTCCTGGATAAAGAAAAAAGATATTGGAATAAGAATTCATTTTTTGTATTAACCCTTTGCTGGATAAAGATTCACAAAAGCAATTATCTGGAAAACATTCAGCTATTCCCAGATATCTTTGTAAATCTAAATTAGAAATCAGAAAAATTTCTTCTAGATATTCGATAAAAATCAAATTAAAAATAAATATCAATAAAAAAATAAAAGAAAAAAAACGATATAATTTTAGTGTACTCATTTTTTTTATTCAATTCGAATAGCTTTCCACATTCCCGAACTATGAGTTCCAGAGTATTTCCCTTCAATCGTATTTTTGTCTATAAAATTTCCTGTATAAGTTTGTTTAAAAGAATATCCTGCACCTATTTCCTTACAATGTTCTCCCCAACAATGTCGAATGAATTTAATTGTATTCTGATTCAATTCTACGTAGCTTAGGTATTCAATCTTTCCTTTACCCCAATGGGGAAAATGAATATATCCAGCAGGCAAACCAGAAGTAGTAAGATAGATTACGAGGAATCCTTTGTGTCCTCCTGCAATGATAGAGTATTTTCCAGCAAAAGAAGAATTTAATTGGGGTTTTTGATAGAGTTCTTCTTCCATTGCAGTAGAATCACTAAAAAAAATAATTTTTTGAATTTCATTCAGGGGAAAACTCTGGAAAGGATTATCCTCTGACTCTTGTTGAATCTGGATTTCCTCTTGATTGATTTTTAAAAGAATTCCCTGTTTTAAATCAGAATTTTTAAAGAAAACAAAGGCAGGTTTATTAACTTCACAGGAATTTTGATTTTTTTCTAAGAAATGAACTGAAGCTCCTGTTATTATAGAAGATGCTAATGCCATACTGGTGGAAATCATTATGTTTTTTTTGTCCTGAAAAAAACTTTTTAAATGGTGTAGTATCATATTAGTATAATCGGAATTTTTGAGAAATGAATAATAATGATTTGACAGATTTAATTTTAAAGATTAATTAATCGATAATATACTGACAGAGGATGTTATGATATCATTTCCAGAAGAAATAGAGCATTATGAAAGAAAAATTTATGATCAGCGCCAATTACTTGAAATTTCGAGGGCATTAAATTCCACGCTGGATTATAAATATTTAATTAATGCCATTTTAGATATATGTCTTGCCCATGTACAAACTTTGAGTGCTGCACTTTTTTTAAACCCCGATTTGGATTCTGAATATCTTTCTCTGGTACCTGATTTTAAAGGTTTTGATTTAATTTATCCAGTAGAAAAGTATAATATTTCTTTTGAATCTACTATAATTCAATATTTATCTTCTCAGAATAAAGCATATACAGTTTTAGAGTTGGAAAATGTTTTTGATTTACGAGAAGAAAACCTATTGTTATTGAAAGAAATGGGAGCTCACTTAGTTGTACCTATGTTTGCAAAAAGAAAAATAGTAGGATTAATTTTATTGGGTGAAAAGATTAATGGTAATGAATATTCAGAATCAGAAAGAAATTTTTTGTTAGATCTTGCATCTCTGGGAGGTATTGCAGTTGAAAATGCAAGGCTTTATGAGCGGGCTACACAGGATATGATGACGGGGTTAAAAAATCATGCTTATTTTCAAAGTCGATTAAAAGAAGAAAGGGAGAAAGCACAAAAAAGAGGGACAAGTTTATATTTACTGCTTACGGATGTTGATTTTTTTAAAAAATTTAACGATACTTACGGACATCAGGCAGGAGATGAAGTACTAAAATCTGTTGCAAAAATATTACAATCTATGGCCCGACCTCCTTTTTTTGCTGCTCGATATGGTGGAGAAGAGTTTTGTCTGGTAATGCCTTCAGTTAGAACTGATGAAGAAGCTTATACTATTGGAGAAAAATTCAGAAAATTGGTAGAATCCAATATTGTAAATTATGAAGATAAAGTCTTAAAAGTAACTGTTTCAGTTGGTATTGCAAGATTTGACCCTAAGTTAGATGCAAAAACCAATAAAACCTTAATTGAAAGAGCTGATATTGCTTTATATCAATGCAAAACAAAAGGTAGAAATTGTGTTACAGTATATCTAAATGAATAACATTTAGATATAAGATTGAATTAAATTCATTTATAAAAAAAATATAATAATTTCTATAAAATTCATAAACTACATTCTTTTCGGTTGACGAGTTTATTTATCTCAAAAAATGATCCCAAAAATATCAAAAAGGAGTATTCATGTACTCATATGTATTTGCTGGACAAGGTTCCCAGAGACCAGGAATGGGGAAGGACTTTTATGAAAAATATGAAGAATCAAAGAAAATCTTTGATTTAGCCTCAGAAGCCCTGGGAGAAGATTTAAAAAAAATATGTTTTGAAGAAGATCCGCGATTAAACTTAACAGAATATACTCAGCCTTCTATTTTAACTATGGAAATGGCTGTTTATGAGGTTTTGAAAAAATATAACAAATCAGGAACTTACTTCGCCGGTCATAGTCTTGGTGAATATTCAGCTTTATGTGCAGCAGGAGTTTTTGAAATACAAGATGTGGTTAGAATTGTGAGGAAAAGGGGAGAACTAATGCAAAAAGCAGTTCCTGAAGGAGTAGGAGCAATGGCTGCTCTAATCTGCGAAGATATTGATAGATTTGATTATAAAAAAATTCTTAAAGAAAATGATGTGGATCTTGCTAATATTAATTCAAAAGATCAGGTAGTGATTAGTGGCAAAAAACAAAATGTGGAAAAATCTACAGAAGAGATTAAAAAGGAATTTTCGGATATACAAATTGTGTTTTTAAATGTAAGTGCTCCTTTTCATTCAAGATTGATGAAAGAAATAGAATCTGAATTCCATGATTATATTTCTCAATTTCTTGTACATAAAGAGAATTCTACTTTTGTTTTATCAAATTATACAGGGACATTTCATCAGCGTGAAAATCTAATAGAAAATTTAGTAAAGCAAATTAGTGGTTCAGTTCAATGGATAGAAAATATGAAAAATCTAATTAGTAAAAATACAAAAATTATTGAAATTGGTCCCAATAGACCCCTTGGAAAGTTTTTTTCAACTCTGGGAGTAGAAGTACCATCAATTATTAATGAAAAAGGAATGCTAAAAATATTTCCTGATATACAATAAAGGAGTCAATTATGAACTTTAAAGATAAAAATTATTGGACAATTATACTGGGTGGTTCAAGTGGATTTGGATTGGCAAGTGCAAAGCGTCTTGCAAAAGCTGGAATGAATATATGTATAGTTCATCGAGATAGAAAAGGGTCCATGCACAGAATTGAACCAGAATTTGAATCTATTCGTAAAGAAGGAATATTCTTAAAAACTTTTAATCTGGATGCATTAAGCGCTGAAGGAAGAGCTACAGTATTAAATGATCTTCAAGAAGAATTTCAAAAAAATGGAGGGAAAGTGAGAACATTATTACATTCCATTGCATTCGGTAATCTAAAATTAATAGCACCTTTAAAAAAACATAGAAACTATGATGCTGCTCAAAAATTAGCAGAAAGGTTGGGAGTTGATAAAGAAAAATTACGTGAAGAAGCAACAAAGCTTTTTCTGGAAGAAAACATTGATGAACTTATGTTCTTAGCTAAAGAACCTGAGTATAATCAGGACTTCTTTTTAACAGATGAAGATATTGCCAATACTATTTATGCGATGGGAACCAGTTTGTATACATGGGTTAAAGATCTGTTTGATAGAAAAATGTTTGCTGAGGATGCGAGAGTTCTTGGATTAACAAGTGAAGGAAATGAAGTATCCTGGAGAGGATACGCTGCTGTAAGTGCAGCAAAAGTTGCCCTTGAATCAGTTTCGAGAGCAATTGCGTATGAAATGGGACCTTATGGTATAAGAAGTAATGTTTTACAGCCCGGTGTTACGGATACCCCTGCCTTACGATTAATACCTGGCAGTACGCACATGGCAGCACATTCACGGTTGAGAAACCCACTGGGCAGATTAACCACCCCTGAAGATGTCGCTAATGTAGTTTATGTTATGAGTCTCGATGAAACAGCATGGATAAATGGAGAAATTATTCGTGTAGATGGTGGAGAAAGAATTGCAGGTTAATTTTATTCCATTAATTTAGTTAGACTATGAAGTATAAAGATTTTTTACAAAGAAATACTTTTGATAAAGTAGAAATATTAGCATTCTCACAGGGTGTTCTCATAGAAGATCCTCCAGGAGAACTGGCAAAATTACCTTCTCCTCCATTTCTATTAATTGATAGAATTATTGAAATATCATCAGATAATAGAAAAGGAAAAATAATTGCAGAGAAAAATATTTCCATTGATGAATGGTTTTTTCAGTTTCATTTTCGTAATGATCCTGTTATGCCCGGCTCATTTGGATTGGATGCTGTATGGCAGTTGATAGGTTTTTTTTGTTGCTGGAAAGGTTCTCTTGGTTCTGGTCGTGCACTTGGGGTTGGTACTGTGGAATTTGAAGGACAAATTCGTCCATATAACCAAGCTGTACGCTATGAAATAGACATTCAAAGGTACAGTGAACTTAAAGGACAAAAAACATCTATTGCTATTGGTGATGCTACTGTTTTCGTTGATGGCGAACCCATATATTTTATCCAGAAGGCAAGAGTAGGGGTATTTGAAAATATTTCATATAAAGATTATCCTTTAAAAACGCAAAATCATAAAGGAGGTATTTTAAAAAGATGAATGAAAAACGATTAGCATTGGTAACAGGTGCAAGTAGAGGAATTGGCGCGGCAATTGTAAAAGAATTGTATAAACAAGGATTTCATGTAGTTATTCATTTTAATTCATCCCGTGAGAAGGCAGAGGCATTAAAAAATGAGATTGGAGAGGCTACATTAATTCAGGCTGATATTTCCCAAATAGAAGGATGTGATAAAATCTTTGAAGAAATTAAAAATTTAAAAATGCCACTGGAAGTTCTCGTTAATAATGCTGGTATAGTGAAAGATAATCCTCTTTTTTCAGCTACTCTTGAAGAGTTTGAACAAATGATACAGACCAATCTTCGGTCTACATGGTATCTTACAAAGAAATTAATTCGTTTAATGATTCGTAATCGAAGAGGAAGGATCATCAATATTTCATCAATAATAGGAAGTATAGGAAATCCAACACAATCCATCTATGGGATGACAAAAGCTGCTATTGATAATTTTACAAAGACAATTGCTATGGAATTAGCTGAATACAATATTCTGGTAAATTCCGTAGCTCCCGGATTTATTGATACGGATATGACAAAAGAACTACCTGAAGAACATAAAAAAATGATTCTGGAAAGAATACCATTACGAAGAATGGGAAGTGCAGAAGAAATTGCACAGGTAGTAGGCTTTTTGGCAACCTCTGCTACTTATATTACAGGAACGGTAATTCATGTTAATGGGGGAATGTATGGGGTTTAGTTTGGAGCTAAAACAAAAAATTTTAGATAATATACCTCAGAAGCCTCCTTTTCGATTTATAGAGGATATTCTTGAAATTTCTGATAAGCACATTATTGGAAAATATACATACAAAGAAGATGAATTTTTTTATGAAGGTCATTTTCCAGGAAGACCCATTACTCCGGGAGTAATTATTCTGGAAACAATGGCTCAAACTGGAGTTGTAGCATTAGGAATTTATCTTTCTATTATCAATCAGAAGCCAATTGATAATCAATTAACTTTGTTTACAGAAGCGCAGGTGGAATTTAATCATATGGTATTACCTGGAGAATCAATTGAAATACGGGGCGATTTGATTTATTATCGGAAAAATAAAATAAAAACAAAAGTAGAGGTAAAAAAGGGTGATATTTTGGTTGCTTTAGGTGAACTTGCCGGTGTAGGTATAGAAAGATAAGGAGGTTAAATATGCAGGATAGAAGAGTTGTAGTTACTGGTATTGGAGTAATTACATCCAACGGACATGGTAAGGAAGAATTTGGAAATGCTTTAAAAAATGGTAAAAGCGGAATACGATTTCGTAAAGAACTGGAAGAACTAAAATTTGCATGTCAGGTTGGAGGTTGGATTGATAAAGAAATTCTGGATCAAAAAGCACAGCAATACTTTTCAGATGAAGAATTATTAGCTATGAACGAAATTATGATTTTATCTTCAATAGCTGGAATTGATGCATGGACAGATGCAGGTTTGGAAGTCCCCGACAGAAAGTCAGATTATGTAAACTGGCATGCAGGGTGTATTATTGGATTGGGGTTATCCGGAATTGATACTATTGCGGAAAAAGTAATACCCAATATTGATTCTGGTAAAGTTAAGAGACTAGGTTCTACTATAGTAGAACAAATTATGATGAGTTCCGTTTCTGCAAAAATGAGTGGATTGTTGGCATTAGGAAATAATGTTTCTTCTAACAGTAGTGCCTGTAATACAGGAACAGAAGCTATCATTATGGCTTACGATAGAATTCGAAGAGGAGATGCTGAGATAATGCTTGCAGGAGGTGCTGAATCTTCATCAAAATATGTATGGGGTTCTTTTGATGCTATGAAAGTACTTTCAGCAAAATATAATGATAGCCCCGAAAAAGCTTCCCGACCTATGAGTGCCTCAGCTGCTGGTTTTATTCCTGGTTCAGGTGCCGGCATATTGCTTCTGGAAAGTCTTGAGCACGCTCAAAAAAGAGGTGCTAAGATTTATGCAGAGATTTTAGGAGCACATTTGAACTGTGGAGGTCATCGAATGGGAGGTAGTATAACTGCTCCCAACCCTAGTTCAGTTCAACTTTGTATACGCTCAGCGGTAGAAAAAGCAAAAATTAATCCAGAGGAAATTGATTTAATCAATGGTCATCTGACTGCTACAATGGCTGATCCTATTGAAGTTAATAACTGGTCCATAGGATTGGGTTTGGGGCCCGATAAATTTCCATATATTCAATCCACAAAATCAATGATTGGACATTGTTTGGGAGCTGCTGGTAGTATTGAATCTGCTGCTGTTATAATTCAGATGGAGCAAGGTTTTATTCACCCATCCCTGAATTCAGAAGATATTCACGAAAAAATAAAACCGTATGAACACAAAGTAGTTCGAAATACAATTGAAAAGAAGATAAATTTCGTTGTAAAAGCAAGTTTTGGTTTTGGTGATGTTAATGGTTGTATTATTTATAAAAGATGGAATCAGTAATCATTTAAATTTATTTTTATAAAAGGAGAAGACTATGCAGGATAAAGAAATAATGGAAAAAGTGCTAAAAATCCTTGGACCATACGCTAAAAATAAAGATGCATTAGGTTCAGCTTCAGAATCTACCAATATTTTAAAAGACCTTGAAGTAAATTCTTCCCGGCTGGTAGATATTATTCTCGCGTTAGAAGATGAATTTGATATCGAAATTGATGATTCAGAAGCCGATAAAGTAAATACAGTAGGTGCGGCGGTAGAACTCATTAAAAAGAAGGTTGGTTAAAAAAGGGACATTTGTCCCTTTTTTGTTGTATGGTTTCGAAAAAAGAGATCTTATATTTAAAACTACAAAAATTCATTGATAATTTATTATTTATCATTACAGGATATCTAGTACTTTTCATCTTAAAATATATTGGAAGATACAAAATTCCAAATATAGAAGAAATTAGAAAATTTTATCGAGAGATCTGTAATCAAAATGAACCCATATTGATATGTCCCAATCATTTAACATTGATTGATTCTGCTATATTGCTATGGGCATTGGCAAATAATTTTTATTATTTATTTCATTTTTCAAAGTTTGCATGGAATATTCCAGCAAAAGAAAATGTGGAGAATAGTCTTTTTTTTCGTATTATTGTATATTTAACAAAATGTATATTGATAGATAGAGAAGGTTCAAAAGAGCATAAAGAAAAAATTCTTCAAAAACTTATCTACTTATTGAAAAACAAAGAATCTGTAATGATTTTTCCTGAAGGTACAAGAAGTCCAACTGGAAAAATATATCAGGAAAATATACAATATGGTGCAGGTCAACTGGTAGCTGAAGTTCCTAATACTAAGGTTTTGGTTATATATGCACGTGCAAAAACACAAATGCAGAAGAGTGATTATCCACCTAAAGGTGATGAAATCTTCATCCGTTATAAATTAATTCAGCCAGAGATAAAAGGGAAGGGTTTAAGATTATACAGAAATATTACTGTTCAAATAATGAATGAATTATTTCAATTTGAAAATGAATTTTTTTCTTCCTATTAATTATGGTATTTTTGGAAATGATATAGTTGATCTTGATGATCCAGATTGTAGCAAAGATCATGTAAATGATAGATTTATCCAAAAAATTTGTACATCTTATGAAATTAATTTTTTAAATCAAATCAGTAATTTTGAAGAAAAATATCAATGTTTATGGTCTTTCTGGAGTTTAAAAGAATCTGCTTATAAAACGTTCTCACGTATATATTTTATGCCAAATTTTCGTTATAAAGACTTTGTCATAGATACGATTTCTAAAAAGATATATTATAAAAACAATGAACTAACTTATCATGTAGAGTATAAGAATAACTATATATTTTCTTTGACATTCTTATATGGATTTTACTTTTTAAACAAAGTTATAAATAGCAATTTATTATTAGTTACATGGATTAAAGAATTAGAAAATAAAACTCTTGTATATTTAAAACACTCAGATTTAATCAGAAAATATGTGAATAGTGTTTTTTTTAAATTGTTAAATGAAGAAACCAGAATTTATAGAAAATTTATAAAAGATTTAAATATATATATGCCACCTTATTTATATTATAAAAAAAAATTTTATCCTATTTCTTTAACACATCATGGAAGATATTTAATGTTTACGATGGCATTTCGTTCTGAATTTTTAGAGATTATTAAAAATCATTATTCAGTTGAGCATACTATGTTCCATAACAATTTTTTGATTCTTTTTGACAATTAGTGTTTTTTATCATCTGAAAATCCGATATTTTAATTAGCCATGGACGGCAGTATCTTACACGGAGGTTTTATGATTGTTTTTAAAACGAAGGATAAATATAAAATTAAACTTCTGAGGAAAAAATCAAATTTTAAATTGAATTCTAAAGATAAAATTAAATATATTTGTAATTGTGACCTTAAAGATAACAAGCACGATGACAATTGTATTTATAACTTGGTATAATGCCGAAGGTCGGACTCGAACCGACACGAGCGAAGAGCCCGGTAGATTTTGAGTCTACTGCGTCTACCAGTTCCGCCACTTCGGCCTGATAACAATTTTTTTTAATTCCTTTAATGTAAAGAAAAATTTATGTTTATAGTATTCAGAGAGAAAAAAGAATTAAAGAATCAAAAGATCAAGCTTACAAAACAAGAGATTAATCATATAAAAGCCTTAAGATTAAAAAACGGTAATTCTATTTTAGTTTGTGATGGTTCAGGTAAAGCCTATAAAGGAGTAATATCAGATGAATTTGTTTTTTTTTCATTCGATGAATCTTTAGAAAATAATTTCGAAAATATAGCAATATTTTCAGCTTTACCGTCAGGGAACCGACTTGATAAAATGATAGAGAGTTCCACTGCACTGGGAATGTCCAGATTTATACCTTTAATTTTTGAACATTCAGAAAGAAAGGAATATAATATAGATAGAATGGATCGTATTGCCAGACAATCCTGCTATCAATCAAAAAGATTTACTATTCCAAAATTTGATGAACCCATACATTTTATTCAGTTATTTCAGAAAGAATTTATAAAAGATTACTTTATTTTTTTTCTGGATCCTTATGAAGATTCTATGACTGTTAAGGAATTTATGGAAATTCTTTCAAGAAAGGAATTAAAAAATATTGGAGTAATTATAGGACCGGAGGGAGGATTTTCTTATAAGGAAAAACAAATTTTAAATCAATCCTTAAAATGTCTAAAAATTTCTCCTTATATTTTAAGAATTGAAGTTGCCGTAATTTCGATCCTTTCTATATGCAGTTTTTTGAAAAAAAGATAAGAGGGGATGCTCTTATTTTTTACTCATAACTTTGATATACTATACGAATTTGAGATCCTTCTAAGGGAAGTTTACCTGTGAAAATGATTTTATTTTCAATATTGCTAATTTATTAGACATATAATTATATTTGTGTTTAAAGATAGGGAAGCTATAAAATATTGTCCAAAATGTTCAAGTAATAATTTTGTGTCTTTTAGGCGAATTAAAGCAAGAAAAAAATGAAAAATTTAATTGTTATTTTATTGACTTTTATCTAAAAAAAAATTATTATTATTATCAATTTAATAAATAACAGGAGGTTTTATGAAAAAATCCATTCCATTTACTTTATTTCTAATTTTAGTACCATTAATGAATTGTGCAATCTCTAGTTCACTGGATTCTATTTCTCAGTCTTCTAATTCAATTTCACGATCTCTTAATAGTTTGTCTGCTTCTCTAGAATCAATTTCCGGTTCATTTAAGTCTTCCAGTGAATCTCTATCAAAAGATAATGAAAAAAAAGAACAAACTTTATACATAAAAGAAGTATCTTATTTTACAAAATTTGCGATTATAGAAAATCTATCCTCTGATCAATACTTAAGAGAATTAAACCATATAGCTCGAAATCATGGAATTGTAGATTGGGAAATCAATGCGAATACATACATAGGAATAGGGAAGGGAATGAAAATTTCGAATGTTTCATCCAACCAACTACAGGAATTTCTTAGAAGTCTTTCTAATTCTTACATAAAAGAACATATTTCTTATGGATACCAACAATAAAAATCATTTTGATGTCATAGGAATTGGTTCAAATATAGGGGGATAACTTTTGCTTCTTTGTTATCCCAGCTTTTTAGAAAAGATGTTCTTATTCTTGAGCAACATTTTTAAAGTGGGGGCTTTACTTACGGAAGATTTTGAATTTTCTTCCAGGTGGAGTTTATTTATCTTTCCCATCCTCAAAAAATTCAAATTCTCATTCTCATACAGCTGAGATTATAGATTTTATTGATTATGAAATTTTTAGTAAATGGAAGGGTCAAAGGTGGAAGAATCGAGATTCTGAATATGAAAAACTCAAAGGAAATATAACAGAAAATTTAATCCATTTTGTAGATCAAAATCTTCCTGGTTTTTCTCAACTTATTGATTATATGGTATTCCTTGTAGTCCAGAGAGATTTCAACTTTCTTTTATAAAACCTTATACGCCCATAAAAAATTTTTTTCATACAGGTTCTGATGCTTCTACTCCAGGCTTTATAGGAGCAATGATGGTTGGTATTCTTACTGTTAAGACTATACAGGGAGCAAAGTATCCATTTTCAATTATCAAAATGATTCAAAAAATTAATAATTAGGAATTTCTATAAATGCAATTTTCTACTTCTTTAAAACCTTTTTTCATCTTCACATAGAATAATCAGGATATCATTGGGTTTCAGCTTTGTATTACCAGAAGGAAGAATATAATATTCAATACTACCGTTCCGATCAATTGAACCAATTCTGACTAGTTAAAATGAATTCCACCAATACCCTCTGAACCAGATAAAAATCCAATAATTAAAAAAATTAAGAGAGTAGGAAAAACAAATCGAAAAGAAGCCTTACTTAGAATAATACTGATAAAAAGTAATATTAAACCTATTAATAGAATATTTTCAATGGTTAATTTCATAAATTTTTTTTATTAATTCTTTAATTTGACTTATAATTTTTTCTAAATTTTTTCCTTT
>FWPU01012012.1_pt1 | contig 11741 bp, 10 predicted proteins | sample 2228361 | NCBI WGS metagenome assembly FWPU01 (sample SAMEA103939777, study PRJEB20133) | metagenome | reverse complement strand
GGCGTCTGCAGCTCCTCGGCCGACGAGATAAGCTCGGAGATGCGGCCGACCTCGGTGTGGTCGCCGATGGCCGTCACCACGCCGACGCCGGCGCCATAGGTGACCAGCGTGGAGGCGTAGGCCATGTTGCGCCGGTCGGCCAGGACGGTCTCCGGCGCCAGCACCAGGCCAGCGTCCTTCGTCACGGGCACCGACTCGCCGGTGAGCGCGGCCTCGGCCACCTGGAGATCGCGCGAGCGGATCAGCCGCAGGTCGGCGGGCACTTTGTCCCCCGCCTTGAGCGACACCAGGTCGCCCACGGTCAGCTCGGCGGCCGAGATGCGCTGCGTCTTGCCGGCGCGGATCACGGTCGCCTCGGTGGTCATGGCCTGCGCCAGCGCCTCGATGGCCCGCTCCGCGCGCGATTCCTGGATGTAGCCGATGATCGCGTTGACCAGCACCACCGCGAAGATGATGGCTGCGTCCACGATGTCCTTGACGACCGCCGTGATGACCGTCGCCGCCAGCAGGATGTAGATCAGCGGGTTGTTGAACTGGAGCAGGAAGCGGACCAACGGGCTTTTTCCGCGGCGCGGGGTCAGCACGTTGGGGCCGAAGTGCTCTTGCCGATGTTTGACCTCAAAGATGTCCAGGCCGGTCTGAGGATGGGTCTCCAGGAGCTGGAGCACTTCGTCGGTGGGGAGATGGTGCCAGTGTTTGCCAAGCAGTGTTTGCATGGGTTCTACTCGTCTGCTTCATCTCGTCGTTCGCTGATTGGGAGCCTATCCGAAAAACAGTTCTGGCTGGTCTCCTGACCAGCCAGGGGCACAGTCTCCTGACCGCGCCGAAAAACTTTTCGGATAGGTTCTGATCCAGCGAGCTGTTCCACCAGCTACTGGTCGCGATAGGCCAGCACGACCTGGAACGAGCCATCCTCCTTGGCCTCCCAGCGCCTGCTGGCAGCGGCGCTATCCCCATGGACGGTGGACGAGGCCAGGTCAGAGACGCGCAGGACATGCTGCTTGAGGCCGCCTCGTCCACCCGTTCCGTGTGTACGACAGGTTGGTCACTTATACCGCAAGCCTACCACATTGCCCGAACTTCGTCCAAAAACTAGCGGACGATGGGGTCTGGCCCGCTCGCAATGTAGATCGGCCGCAGAGACGCTCTTGCCATCGGCTGCCGCCTGAAGGTTGTGCGGCCCTGGGATGCCGCTGAGTGTTGCAATTCCCTGCTTCGGTAGCGGCGTCGATCACGCTGATGCTGTTATCTTCCTCGTTGGCCACCCATACACTGCCCTGGACACCGCTCTACTCGGCCGACGAGTCGGTCACGTTCACCAGCGCCACCAACCCGCCCGGCTCCACGCCGTCGTTAGTGACATGGTGCAGCACGTGACAATGGAACATCCACGTTCCGACGTTATCGGCCACGAACTCGATATCCACCAGCTCGCCAGGGTTGACCGGCACCGTGTTGCGGACGACCTGTTGCTCTGGCGGCAGCGGCGCGCCGTCGTAGGCCACGATCTTGAAATTCATGCCGTGCAGGTGCATCGGGTGCGTGAACTGGCCCACGTTCGCCAGCCGCACCCGCACGCGCTGACCCTTCTTCACCTCGATCGGCGCGGTCTGCGGGAAGCTCTTGCCGTTGATGGTGAAGTAATTCGGCTCGCTGCCCATCATCGGCATCGCCGGGTAGGTCTGGCCATCCGCGCCGACCCGCCACTCGGAGAGCATCCAGGTCACGTCCACGTCAGGTTTGTCGGCCGGCGGCGTCTGCGGATCCACGATGAAGGGAGCGTACAGGCCGACCATCACCTGCTTGTCGGAGGCGATGTGGGAGTGGTACATGAAGGTGCCGGCCGGCGGCGAGGTGAATTCGTAGGCGAAGCTCTCGCCAGGTGGAATCGGCGTGACGCCGTCCATGGCGTTGGGCACCGGGATGCCGTGCCAGTGGATGCTGGTCGCTTCGGGCAGCTCGTTCTTGAGGACGATCCGCACCTTGTCCCCTTCGGTCACGCGGATCATGGGACCGGGCACCGTGCCGTTGTAGGTCCAGGCGGTCACTTTGACGTTGTCGAGGATGTTCCAGCGCACGGGGCGCGCCGTCAGCTCGAAGACCTTGACGCCGTTTTCGAGCTTGAAGGCCAGCGGCTGGCCGCCGACCGTGGCGGTGGCGTCCGGCGCGCCCGCGGCCGGGATCGCCGCCCCGTGGCCAGCCATCTCCGCGCCGCCGTGCATATCCGCCCCAGCGCCGGAGTGCAGTGCAGGCGCCTGTGCCATGTTCATCATCTGCGCCATCATGCGCATCATCTGTGGCATCATCTGGCTCTGGGCATCGGCGGGCATGCCTTTCATCATCTCGAGCATTTGAGACATCATATTCATCATCTGGGGCATCATCTGCGCCTGATCACCCTGGGGCATGCCGCCCATCTGTCCCATCATGCCCTGCATCATCCCCATCATGGTTGCCATCATCTGCTGATGTTCGGTCGGCGGCATCTCCTTCATCATATCCATCATGCCCATCATATCGCCCGACATGGGCATGGCGCCGGACATGGGCATCGTTGAGGTCATGCTGCCTTGACCCATCGGCAGCGCGCCGGTGACCGCGCTGGCCGCGACCGGGGCGTCAGCCTGTCCCAGGTCCCAGGTGAAGACGCGCTCCGGCACGCCAGCCAGGTTACGGATGATGACGCTGAAACTCGGGACGTCGGCCAGAAGCGGTTTGCCATCGGCGGTCTTGGCAGGGAAACGCAGGGTCCCCTCTACATGATGCCCGCCGCCGGTTGGCGCCTGCCACGTCTGGGCTGCGATCTCGTTATCGCCCACTTTGAGCGCTGCCAGCTTCGCCAGATCGACGCCCAGGTCCACCGAATGGGTGTTCATGGCGACCGCGAAGTCGAGGGTGGCGGCTGCCGTATCCCCCAGGTTAAGCGGGGTAATGTCCACGGTCACCGCGCCTGCTTCGGCGCTCCGGGTCAGGTTGCCCGCCGGCGCAGCCGGTATGATCTGCATTGTCGCGGGCGGTTGGGTCGGCGCCGCGATCGGCTTTTCGGCGGCTGCGGCGGGGGCCTGGATCGAGGTTGCAAGCGATGGCGCGCCCGTGCAGGCAGCCAGAATCAAGGTCAGGAGCGCCAGGCTGATGAAGACAGCCAGCGAACGAGTCGTGCGTCGGCTCGATTGGACGTGTTGCGAGATCATGCAATCCCCCCTCAAACTAAACTTGTGCTGGTGTTCGGTACAAGAGAATCAGGGAAAGTATGGCACCCGGCTCATCCCGCTGCCAGGGGTATTCGGCCTGTCTTTGCCCCCGCCATTCGGCGGGGATATTAAGGCACTTGTTCCCCGGGGTCGTCCCCGCGGCGAACAGCGGGCAGCCAGCCGGCATGGCGCCGCCGATCGGATTACCCCAGCTCACTTCACGGTCGCGCGTGAATCAGTCGCACCAGCTCACCCCACAGTGGTTTGACTGAGACCGGGGTCAGCCCGGCGCGGCGGACGTTCTCCACGGTGCGGCGGTTGATGTTGGCACCTGTCACGCGCACCACAAGTGAATTGAGCAGGTCCATCAACGGCCCGATGAATGGCCGATCTACCCGCATGTGTTCCAACAGCCAGATGTCCCCTTCAGGACGGACAACGCGGCCCAGCTCGCGCAGGCCGGCGACCGGATCGGGCACGGAGCAGAAAACGAAGGTTGCCACGGCCGCATCGAATGCGGCGTCGGGGAACTCCAGATGTTGGACGTCCATCCACTGCAGATCTACCGGCACCCCCAGCGCGGCTGCGCGGCGCCGGGCGCGTTCCAGCATGCGTTCGCTCAGGTCAATCGCGATCACTTGCGCGCCGGGTGGGTAGAAGGGCAGGTTCTTGCCCGTGCCCACGCCGACCTCCAGCACGCGGCCGGCGGGCACGCCGGCCCAGAGCTGTCGCCGCCAGGCAGCGAAGGCAGTCCGCTCGGTGAACCACTCTATCACATCGTACACCAGGGCGATGCGATCGTAGCGCGCCCGGGTGAGCGCAGTGCGCCGGATCGGATCATCGGCAAGACTCATGGCTAGCGCCTCTCATGCCTCCACAATCAACTTGCCGCGCAACATGCCCATCTGGCATTGAAAGCCATATTCGCCCGGCCTGGCGGGCGTGAACTCCACCGCGACTTCCTCGCCTTGCGGCAACCTGGCGCTCTGGCCGAAGTCGGGGAAGAGCACCGTCTCCGAACAGCTTGCGCTCTCCTGGCGCGTGAAGCGCAGGCGCACCGGTTGCCCCGCCTTGACGACGATCACGTCGGGCGTGTAGCCACCCTTGACGGTCACGGCGACCTCTTGCACGCCGCCGACAGCGGCTGCGGCGCGGGTCTGGCCCTTCGGCGCGAACCAGAAAAACCAGGCGATGAAGCCGCTCAAGGCGACCCCTGCCAGCGTAACGATGACCTGTGCCGTTGTCATGGTTGATTTCCTGCCAGGCTGCGCAACCGCTCGCGAAACATCGCGACCGTGGGCCACCCGCGTAGCCCCTCGGGCGTCTGATACATGCGACAACTCATGGCGTATTCCTGGCGGCTCTGCGGCCACAGGTCGTTGCCGTCGAGCTGAAACGACGGCGATCCGAGGAATCTGCGCTGCTGCGCCTCTGCGTGGTCTTGAATTTCGATCAACCGCACCGGCCAAGAAAGCCCTTCCAGCCTTAGGGCCGCGCGCAGGTTTTCCAGGCCGGCCTGCCAGGATGGACAACCCTCAAAATAAAGCACTTCGATCTCCATGAAATGGGCCTCCTTTCTTACGAGGTGGCCAGCCTGGGCTTGAACCCGCGCAATCGGTTGGCGTTGCTCACCACGGTCACGCTGGAGAAGGCCATCGCGGCCCCGGCGATCAACGGGCTGAGCAGGATGCCGAAGAACGGATAGAGCAGCCCCATCGCCACCGGGATGCCCAGCACGTTGTAGATGAACGCGCCAACCAGGTTCTCCTTGATGTTGCGCATGGTCGCCCGACTGACCTCGATCGCGGTCACGACGCCCCGCAAGCTGCCCCTGATCAGCGTGATGTCTGATGCTTCGATGGCCACATCTGTGCCGGTGCCGATCGCCAGCCCTACATCGGCCCGTGCCAGCGCGGGCGCGTCGTTGATGCCGTCGCCCACCATCGCGACCTTCTTGCCCTCGGCCTGCAACAGGTGAACGTTGTGCGCCTTCTCCTCCGGCAGCACTTCGGCCAACACACGATCCACGCCCACCTGCCTGGCGATGGCCTCGGTCGTGCGCCGGTTGTCGCCGGTGATCATCACCACCTCGATCCCCATGCGATGCAGCGCCGCGATGGCTTCTGCCGAATCGGCCTTCACCGTGTCGGCCACGGCGAGGATACCCGCGGCCCGGCCGTCCACCGCGACGTACATGGATGTCTTGCCCTGGTCCGCCAGCTCGGTGGCCTTGCCTTCCAGATCACCGGGCGCGATCCCTTCGCGCTGCATCAGCTTGAGATTGCCGATGGCGAGCCGGTGGCCCTCGACCGTCGCCAACACGCCGTGGCCGGGAACTGCTTCGAACGCGGTCGGCTCGGTCAGCTCTAGCCTGCGCGCCCTGGCGCCCTCCATAATGGCCTCGGCCAGCGGGTGCTCCGACGCGCGTTCCACGGCCGCCGCCAGGCGCAACAGATCCTCCGCCGCCCAGGTGCCGGTAACGACCACATCTGTCAGCTCCGGCTTTCCCTTCGTGATCGTGCCGGTCTTGTCCAGCACCACGACCTTGACCGCCTGCGCGGTCTGTAAGGCTTCACCGGAACGAATCAAGACGCCGTTCTCCGCCCCCTTGCCGATGCCGACCATCAGGCTCATAGGGGTCGCCAGGCCCAGGGCACACGGACAGGCGATGATCAACACGGTGACGCTCGTGATCAATGCGTAGACTAACTGCGGTTGCGGGCCGAAATCAAACCAGGCCACAAAGGTCAGCACCGCCAGGATCATGACGATGGGCACGAAGTAGCCGGAGATGGTATCGGCCAGGCGGGCGATGGGCGCCTTGCTGCTCTGCGCGTCCTGCACCAGCTTGATGATCTGCGCCAGCGCCGTATCCTTGCCGACCTTTGTCGCGCGGAACTTGAACGCGCCGGTCTTGTTGAGCGTGGCGCCGATCACCTCGTCGCCGGCTTGCTTGCTGACCGGCAGCGATTCACCGGTGAGCATGGATTCGTCCACGGCCGAACTGCCTTCCAGGATGACGCCGTCCACGGGCACCTTTTCGCCGGGGCGCACCTGCACCACATCGCCGACCAGCACTTCCTCGACCGGGATGTCAAGCTCCTGGCCGTCGCGGATCACGCGGGTGGTCTTGGGCTGCAAGCCCATCAGCTTCTTGATGGCCTCGCTGGTGCGGCCCTTGGCGCGCAATTCAAGCACCTGGCCCAACACCACCAGGGTGATCACCACCGCGACCACGTCGTAGAACGGCTCCGCTGTGCCCTCGGGGAAGAGGCGCGGCAAGGAGATGGCCACGGTCGAGTAGAGCCAGGCGGCGCCGGTGCCGAGCGCGATGAGGGTGTTCATGTTGGCGGCGCGATGCTTCAGGGCCGCCCAGGCACCGGTGAAAAAGTGGCCGCCCGACCAGGCCAGCACCGGCAGCGTCAGCAGCCCCGCGCCGAGCCACGCCAGGCGCAATGTGTCCATGCTCCAATCGCGCACGAACGGGACGAACTGGGGATATGCGGTGATCAGCACCGGCAACGAAACGATTGCGGCAAAGAGGAACTTGCGCAACAGGCCGCGATACTCGCGGGCGTGCTCGGCCTCTTGCCTGTCAACCGGCTTTACGCTGGCGGCCGGCCCGGTCCGGTAACCCCAGTCCTCGATCACACGGTGCAGTTGCGCCAGGGTGGTCTGCTGGGGCAGGTAGGCGACGGTGGCTTCCTGCGTGCCTACGTTGACGGACGCGCTGAGCACGCCCGGCGTGGCCCGCAGGTCCTCCTCGATGAAGCTGACGCACGAGGCGCAGCGCAGATCCGCGATGCCGATACGGGTCCGCGCGCCGCCGGCCCGAAAACCGGCCGCCTTGAGCGCCGCAGCCAGGGCCGCGGTGGTCGTGCGGTGCGGATCGTACTCCACTGCTACCACGCCCGAGCCGATGTTCGCGTGGGCGCTGCGCACGCCAGGCACGCTGCGCACGGCCGCCTCCACGGCCCGCCCATCGCGTTCTTGCTTCAGGCCCAGCACCGGCAAGTCCAGGCTGACGAAGGGGAGGGCCGGGTTGAAGCCGGTCGTGGCCGAGCCGGCCAGCACCGTCTCATCTGCTGCCATCACCGCCTCCGCGTACCGGTGCGGGTCTGCATCAAACATTTCGACGCAATGGGGCGAGCAGAGTATATTGTCCGGCGCGCTAGTGTCTGTGTGCGCCATGGCCTTCTGTCTTGCCAACGTACTTGTCCGGCTGCTTGTCGAACGCCTTCTTGCAGCCGGTCGAGCAGAAGTAGTACGTCTGCCCCTGGTATTCGGACTTGCCTGCGGCCTGCTTGGGGTCTACATCCATGCCGCACACGGGATCTTTGACCATCATGATGCTCCTTTGGGAAGGCTTTGGGAAGGCCAAGCTGTTCTGGGAATAGCGGTCATAGCTTTGTCCGCGCATCTGCTCCGGCCTGCGAGCAAGTTCATCGAGGTGGGCAGGCGACGGCACTGCCGTCGCCTGTAAGACCTTCGATTCCTGGCCGGCGCGGCCGACTAGAATTCCTTCTCGCCGATAAAAGCGCCATGCCAGGTGTGATACCACACCTGCCCGGTGTAGGCGTTAACGCTAAGCATGCCGGCCGGCCTGCCATCCCTCAGGAAATCTATGGTGTAGTAGCCGTAGAACTCCACCTCGTCATCGGCCAGGGTGGCGCCGGGGAAATTAGCATCCAGCCATCCTTGCCCTGCGGCCCGCGCCTGCGCGGCCGTGAGGGCTGTCGGGCCAACCGGCCGATTCCACCACCCCATCATGCCCATCATGCCGCCGAAGCCGGCCATGTGGCCATACTTCGTGTTCCACATCATGTTCGGGCCGGGCTCCGGGGTCACGTAACCGGTATAGCGATTGACCAGCAGCTCGAAGGCGCCCCGGCCCGTGCTGCTCTCCTTGATCACGGCGTAGAAGTTGTTCTCGAACTCCATCACTTCGGCCAGGGTCAGATCGGGATTGCCGTAGCTCTTCAGGTATTGCTGCACGGCTTCCACCGCCTGGTCGAAAGAAATCGGCTGGGCGTTCGCCGGGATCGTCCCCGCGGCGAACAGCGGGCAGCCGGCCGGCATGGCGCCGCCGATCGGGTCGCCCGGTCCCATCATGCCCTGGCCGCCCATCATCCGGCCGAAGCCAGGCTGTCCCTGGCCGCCCATCATCCGGCCGAAGGCGCCGCCCGGCCCTTGGGCGAACACAGAAGCGGTCAATACAGTCGTCAGCAGGACGGCCACCCCAATGCCAATTGCGAGTTTGATGCGTCCGTTCATGGTTTGAATCTCCTGAGGTGAGGTGTCAGCGCGCAGAGGTGACCATCAGCCGCTTCCACACGCTTCAAAGGCCAGTATAAAGCTGCTTCCCCCTGCCGATAAGCGCCAATTGTCGCATCGGCTCCGCGCCGTTTTGCCTATATCGCGGCCAGCCTGAAAATATCTGCCGCCTGCGGACTATCCAACTTGTGCCGCAGCGCGAGCCTTTCGTGGCTCGCCCGGCCAGATTGGGGTGGGGCGGGACGAGGATGTGGCAGAAGAAGCAGCCTGGCTAACGGCAGACCAGTTGGTGGGGGACGGATGCCGTGTGCGCGGCAGTGGTCATCGCGATGAGCTGTTCTGATCACCCTGGGCTGACGGCAGGCTGCCAGCTTCGCGCAGCGGCAGCCGCGCGGTGATGGTGGTTCCCTGACCGGGAGCAGAGGCGATGGTGAACCGGCCGCCGTAGAGGAGCGCTCGCTCGTGCATCCCCATCAGCCCGAAGTGCCCCTGCCGCGCCAGGTCGGCCGGCTGCTCCGGTGGGGTGAAGCCGATGCCGTCGTCCCGCACGGTCAGGGTGAGGGCGTCGGCCGCGAAGACGATCTCGATCCATGCGTTGGCGGCGCGGGCGTGCGCGGCAACGTTGTCCAGCGCCTGCTGCACGATGCGATAGGCGGCCAGCTCCAGGTCGGGGGCCAACCGGACGATTTCCCCCTCCACGGCGAAGTGCACGCTCAGGTCGTGGCGCTCTTCGACCTGGCGGGCCAACATCTCCAGGCCGGGCACGAAGCCCAAGTCCTCCAGGTAGATCGGCCGCAGGTCGCTGATGATGCGCCGCAAGCCGGCAATCTCCTCATCAATGAGGTTGTTCAGCTCACGCAGCCGGTCGGCGACGCGGGCCGGATCGTGCGCCAGCGCCTTGAGCGCCATCTGCCCCCGTTGCTTGAGCGCGATCAACCCCTGGATGGTCACGTCGTGCAGCTCGTGCGCCAGGCGGTGGCGTTCGGCCTCCTGCCCCTGGGTGATCGCGCTCAGGTAATCGCGCATGCCGCTCTGGTAGGCGCGGATGCGCTCGGCCATCTGCGCCAGGGTGATGCGCAGGTCCTCGACCTCCTGCACGCCATCCACCGGCCGGCCGATGGCATCGAAATCGCCCCAGGCCACGCGCGCGGCCCGTTGGGCCAGCTCCTGCAGCGGCCGCACGACATTGAGCATCCCCAGTGAGACGGCCAACAACGCGACGACCGCGATGAAGAGCAGTACCAGCGGCAACACTTCCACCTCGCTCATCCCCACCGTGACAACGCTGTGCACGTCCTCGGCCAGGAGCAGCGTCCAGCCGGGCGGCTCGATGCGCGCGTAGGAAACCAGCAGCTCACGGCCGCTGCGGTCGCGCCGATAGGTCGAGCCGGAATCGGCCGCCGGCAGGTCGGCAAAGATGCTGGCATCCTGGATCAGCCCGGCCGGATCCCAATGATGGACGCGACGGCCGGTCTGATCCAGCGCCAGGAGCGCGCCGCGGGTTTCACCCTCTGCCCAGGGGTTATCGTCGCTCAGGCTCAGCGCGGTGACGGGCAGGGCGGCGATCAAGGCGTTCCCGTCGGCCGTCGCCGCGGCGATCAGCAGCCGCGGGGAAGCCGGATCGGTCAGGTCGGTCTCATATTGGGACCTGCCGACAGCCGCGGCGCGGGCAGCCAGGATGCGCGCGGCGTCGCCGGTCGCCCAGGAGGGCGTGGCCGATGACGCCGCCAGAAGCGCGCCCTGGGCGTTCAGCAGCGCCAGGCCGCCGGCGTCGAAAGGATTGGCGGGCAGGGCGGAAACAGGGGAAGCAGGCAACATGGCGGCCAGCCGTGTTAATGTCGCGCCCTGCTGCGCGATCTCCCGGCCCAGGCGATTGGCTTCGGCCGTCGTCCAGCCGCGGTCACGCTCTTCGACCAGCCGGGTCATCGCCTGGCGGTGGCGCGCGATGCCGACCAGCGATAGCGCCACGAGAGCGATCGCCAGCGGCAGGATCGTCCAGAGCAACAATTGGGCGCCCAGACCGCGCAGGAAGCGGCCCCGGCGTCGCGGCTGGCGATTGGTCATCTCAGGCGTCATCCAGCACCAGCCAGCCCAGTCTCAGCGCCCTGGTCACCGCCTCAGTGCGGCTGGCGACCGCCAGCTTGCCGTAGATATTAGCCAGGTGGCCTTGCACCGTGCGGTCGCTGACCCCCAAGGCGGCCGCGATCGCCTTGTTCGTCAGGCCGCGGGCAGCCAGGCGCAGCACCTCCAGCTCGCGTTCGGTCAGCGGCTCGGCCTGCTCGGCCGCAGCGGCTGGCCTGCCGATGGTCATCTGGGCAATCACCTTGGCGGCGACATCGGGGGCCAGCACCTTGCCGCCAGCCGCCACTGTCTTCACCGCCCGTCCCAGTTCGTCGGGGTCGGCGTTCTTCAGGATATAGCCGTCGGCGCCGGCGCGCAGCAGAGCGAAGATGTAGGGGTCCTCGTCGTAGGCGGTGAGGATCAGCACCCGGATCTCCGGATAGGCAGCCTTGATCTGTCGCGTGGCCTCGATGCCATTCACGCCCGGCATCTGCATGTCGAGCACTGCGACATCCGGCCGGAGCTCCCCGGCCAGGCGCACGGCTTCCGCGCCGTCGGCAGCCTCGGCCACCACCATCACCCCGCCGTCCTCCTCGAGAAACTCGCGGATGCCCTTGCGCACCACGGCGTGGTCGTCAGCCAATAGGACCCGGATCGGTTCAACCGTAGATGTAGGCATGACGCCATTGTACCACAGGGGCTCACGTGTCCAGCTTGCGGCGCAGCTCGTCGTATTCCTGGGGCGTGATCTCGCCGGCCGCCAGCCGGCGGCGCAGGATATCCAGCGCGGTGTCGGGCGCGACATTGCGACCGGCGGCGCTCTGGTTCAGCCGCGTCAGCGTTGCGACCAGCCAGATCACCAGGCCGATGATCAGGCCCCAGAAGAGGAGCATGCCCAGGCTGCCCAGAAAGCCCATGCCCCAACCCCAACCATCCATCATATGGCTACCCTCACTTTCCGTCCTCAAGCGGCGACGCATGACGAAGCGCCACGCGCCGTCCACAACATCGCCTCAATTATCCTGCGGGCGGGGGCAGCGCGCCAAGCGCTTTTCAGCGTGGAGCGCGCCAGGTCATTCGGCGCGGTCTCCTGACCGTGCCCCTGGCTGATCAGGAGACCGTGCATGAGGCGTCGTAAGGCTTGCCGTCCACGAATTCTGGCCACGAATCCGCGAATGACCATGATCACGTGTGAGAGCACGCTGACGCGGGCCG
>FWPU01010367.1_pt1 | contig 11745 bp, 7 predicted proteins | sample 2228361 | NCBI WGS metagenome assembly FWPU01 (sample SAMEA103939777, study PRJEB20133) | metagenome | reverse complement strand
ATGCTTGGGAACAAACCGCGGTCGATGACGCTCAAGGCAGTGCGTCGCTCATCGTCATCCGGCGGGCGGATCGCGGTACAGGAAGCAAATAGCCCGGCCGACGCCTTCAGGGATCGAATTCGCCGTACCACTCTCGGGCGAAATAGGCGCGCAGGCCGGCGGGCCATCCGGCTTCTGCGGCGGCCCGAGCCGCGCTGCGCCGATTCCGGCGCGCGGGCTGCGCCTTCGGCCCTTCCTCCCGATTCTCCCGCGGCAGCCACTGCGCCAACTCTTCCTTGACCCCGCGATATTCCGGCCGACTTGCCAGGTTCGTCCATTCCATGGGGTCGTTTTCGTGATCGTAGAGTTCTTCGCTGCCGTCGGCGTAGCGGATGTAACGCCAACGCTCCGAACGGACCGCGTGATTCATGTAGCCGTGGGTCGTGATTACGGGACGATTCCACTCCGCGGCCGGATCCCGCAACAGCCGCGCGATGCTGTCGCCCTCCACGTGCGGCGGAATCGGCAACCCCGCCAGCTCGCACAGCGTGGGGTAGATATCCAGCAGGCTGACGGTGCGCTCGCAAACGCCGGGCCGCGTGACGCCCGGGACCCGGATCAAAAGGGGCACCCGCGCGGCCTCCTCCCAAAGCGTGAACTTGCGCCAGTGCAGTTTTTCGCCCAGGTGCCAACCGTGATCGCCCCATAAGACGACGATCGTGTCTTCGGCATGAGGGCTATTGCGAAAGGCCGCGAGAAGTCGCCCCACCTGGCCGTCCACGAACTCGATGCTTGCCAGATATCCTTGCACCGCCCTTTCCCAATTGTTCGTCGCCAAGACCTTGGCATGATCGCCCTTGGGATTGGCGATGCGAACGCCCGGCGGGGGTACGTCGGCCAGATCATCCTCCTTGACTTGCGGCAAGACGACGCCGTCGAGCGGGAAATGGTCGAAGTACTTGCGCGGGACGTACCAGGGCAAGTGCGGCCGGATGTAACCGACCGCCAAGAAGAACGGTCGCTCGTGTTTTCGACTCAAGAACTCCGCGGCCCAATCGGTGAGCTTCGCGTCGCCCATGCTCCCGTCGTCCACGTCCAGCGGTCCCCAATCGAAATGGGCGGCGTTGGGAATCCCGTTCAGCGGCGGATTCGGCGGCGAGGGGTCTCCCGGCCGCGACCAATACACCTCCCACGAATTCAAGTCGTTGAATGAATTGTGGAACAGCTTCCCTCCCCCGTAGACCTTGTAGCCGTGGGCCAGGAAGTGCTGCAACAGCGTGACGGTGTCGGGCATCTGGGGACGCCAGGGGTTGTCGTTGTGATACACGCCGGACGTGGAGGGACGGACCCCGCACAACATGGCCGCCCGCGACGGATTGCACGCCGGAGCCGCGCAGTACGCCCGCGTGAAAACCAGGCTCTCCCCGGCCAAGGCGTCGAGGTTCGGGGTCTTGCTCTGCGGATGCCCGCCCAAGAAGCCCGTCCAGTCATTCAGATCGTCGATGGCGATGAAGAGGACATTGGGCCGCACGGAAGAAGCGGCGGACGTCGCGCTCCCATCCTCGGCCCATCCCCCCGAGGGCATTCCCCCTACGGAGACAAGCAAGACCCCAAGCACCGCCGGGACGTGCCAACCTCGCTCCAAGACGGATCGACGCATGACCTTGCCTCCCCTATCGGAAAAGTGGATCGCCGGCCCCGCCGGCTCGGCCCGACGACCGCGTGCCGGCGCATGGCCCTCGGAACACGGCGAATTGTAAATCGCCCGACTCGCCGCGGTCAACCAATGCGAAAACTCGGGTCGAACCGCAGTGGCAAGCCTCCCGGCACGCGGCCGAAGCGTTCCTTCTTGCCGCCGCACGAGGGCGAGAATCCGGCGCGGGATCGGGCTATACTGGAGGTTTCGATCTCCGCCTGCATCGTTGGTCGCGGAGATCCCCCACGAACGCCTTGCCTTGGGAGGAATGAACATGGCTCTTACACGACGAGACGTCTTGCGAACCGCAGCGGCGGCGGGACTGTTCGCGGCCTGCGGTAAGCTGCCCGCCTGGGCCGCCGACAAAAAAATCCCCATCGGCGTGCAGCTCTATTCCGTCCTCGAAGCTGCCGCCAAGAATCTGGCCCGCGTACTGGCGGCTATCAAGGAGATGGGCTACGAGGCCGTCGAGTTCGCCGGCTACTACGGCCACTCCGCCGCCGATCTCCGCAAGATGCTGGATGACGCCGGGCTGAAATGCTGCGGCACCCACACCGGCTGGGACACGTTGCAACCGCAGAACTTGGCCGCCACCGTGGAATTCAACCAAACCATCGGCAACAAGTATCTGATCTGCCCGTATCTTGCCGAGAGCTTCTTCGCGACCAAGGAAAAGGCCGTGGAAACCGCTCAGGTCTTCAATGAATTGGCCGAAAAGGTCAAGGACCAAGGCATGTTGGTGGGCTACCATGCCCACGGCGGCGACTTCCGCAAATTGAACGGCGAGACCGCGTGGGAGGTCTTCTTCGCCGCCACCAAGCCCGAGGTCGTCATGCAGATGGACATCGGCAACTGCCTGGGCGGCGGCGGCGATCCCTACGCCATCCTGGAAAAGTTCCCCGGCAAGGCCAAGACCGTGCACCTCAAGGAACACGGCGGCAAGCAGGGCGCCGTGATCGGCGAGGGCGAGGTGGATTGGGAACGCGTGTTCAAGATTTGCGAGACCACCGGCGGGACCGAGTGGTACATTGTGGAGCAGGAGAGCTACGCGGGCGGCCCGCTCGACGCCATCCGCGGCTGCATCCGGAACCTCCGCAAGATGGGCAAGTGAAGCGGCCCGTTTCGCGAACGCTTTGCGGCAGGAATCGACCCACCGGGGAGCGGCTCCGCGCCGCTCTCCGGCACGGTCTCAGACGGTTTGCGCCGGTAAATCCCCGGGCGCTTTGTCCCGCCGGCCCTGCGTGACGTACTTCGCCACCATGCTGATCAGCTCGCTCCGCTGGATGGGCTTGGAGAGATAGTCGTCGCACCCGGCGGCCAAGCAGACTTCGCGATCCCCTTGCATGGCGTGGGCCGTAATCGCGATGATGGGAATCCGGCAACCCCGTTCACGGAGGCGGCGGGTGGCTTCGTAGCCGTCCAAGATCGGCATTTGCATATCCATCAAAATGCAGTCGAAGGGCCGGCCCTCCTCTTCGGCGGCTTCCACGGCATGGATGCCCTCCTGTCCGTTCTCCGCGGTCGCCACATCCGCTCCGGCTTTCTTCAACAGAAACGCGATCAATCGGCGATTGTCCGGACCGTCTTCCACCAGCAGCACGCGACCGCGGATCGCGGTCGGGGAGGTCGGGGAGGCGAGAGCGGCGGAAGGAGCGGGCGAAACGGCCTCCTGCCAGTCGCGAACCCATTCCACGTCCGAAGGCACCGCCGTGGGCAGACGCAGGCGGAACGTGGAGCCTTTGCCCGGCTCGCTCTCCATCACGATCTCGCCGCCCAACAGTTCCGCCAAGCGCCGCGTGATGGTCAAGCCCAAACCCGTGCCGCCGTGGCGCCGCGACATCGAGTCATCCGCCTGTACGAAGGGATCGAAGACCTTGGCTTGGGCCTCCAAGGCGATCCCGGGGCCGGTATCGACGACGGCGAATTCCAGGATGCCGAGGATCGCATCGCCGGACGCCGCGCACGGCTCGCCGTTCGCCTCCCGCACGCTTGGGGCTTCCGCCGGAGATTGCTTCGAGAATTGCAACTCCACGCGGACGAATCCTTCCTCGGTGAACTTCACGGCATTGCCGACCAGATTGATCAGAATCTGCCGCAATCGCATGGGATCGGTACGAACGGCGGCCGGGACCTCTCCGCGGCACACCGCCGACAGCGCCAGCCGCTTGGCCTGCGCCTTCGCCCGCCATAGCGAAACGACTTCTCCCAGCAACGTGAGCGGGTTGACGTACGCGGGGTGGATTGCGAATTTGCCCGACTCGATCTTCGAAAGGTCGAGAATTTCGTTGATGAGGTCGAGCAAGTGGGCCCCATGGCGACGGATGGTCTCGATGTACTCTTGCCGACTCTCGGGAGGGACGGCTGGGTCCGCCAGGAGATCCGTAAAACCCAAGATCGCGGTCATGGGCGTGCGAATCTCATGGCTCATGTTGGCCAGGAATTGGCTCTTGGCCTGATTGGCTTGCTCCGCCGCCGATTTGGCCTCTTCCAAGGCGGCGGTCCTCTGACGCACCCGTTCCTCCAACTCGTCGTGGGCCTGCTGCAAAGCCTGCTGGGCGGCCTGCACGTAATCGAGCATCGAATTGAAACCGCCCGCTAAGGCCCCCAGTTCGTCGGCGGATCGCACCGGCACGCGGAGCGAGTAGTCGCCGGTTCGAGAGATGTTTCGCATGACCTCCGTCAATGCGGCGATCGGTCCCGCGATGAAGTGCCGCAACGGGATGGAGATCCACGCCGCCGTCAAACCCGCCGCCAGAATCACGCCGATCGCGATCAGCACGTGTAACGCGAATTGCCGCCGCACTTCGATCGGCTCCGCCCTGGCGTAAAGATAACCCACCGTCCGATCCCTCTGGACCATCGGCTGCACCACCTCGATGCATCGCCGGATGTAAGTGCCGGGGCGCCTTGGCAGGACGGCCGGAGCCGACGGCGACTTCGATGCGTCGCCCGGGTTGGAGTAACCGGCGAAAAGCCTGCCTTCGGCATCGTAGATGGCGACGATCTGAACCGATCGCTCATGTGCGACGGCCGAGAGGAGCTCTTCCGCGGTGGCGACATCATGGAATTCCAAGGCCGCCGTGGCGTTGGCGCCGATGACGCCGGCCAAGGCCTCGACTTGCCGCGCTTCGAATTGCAGGAGCATGCGCAGTTGCGTCGAAATGAAGGCCGCGCTGATGATCGACAGCGCGATTCCCAACGACACCGCCATAAGCCACTGCAACTTGCGGCGGATCGGCGCATCGGCGAATCGCCGAACGAGCTCTTGCCGTAACTTTGGAATGCTGTTTGGGAATTCGCGGAGCACCATGGCCGTGAATACCGTCCGCCGGATCGAGTATGATGGCCGCAGTCCACGAGCCGCACCCGAGGAAGCCGCTATCGGGTGCCTTGAGAGAGGCGAGCATCCGCGTCCACGACGCGGGCGACTTGCAGCAGCTTGGAGCTGACCTTTAGGCCCTTGGCCTCGATCGGTCTCAAGGCCATTTCCACTCGGACCTTGTTGCCCTCGATTGCGAAGCGAACCTCGCCGCCCTCTTGAAGAAAGTCTAGGTTATCACCGACGGTCAGTACGGGAGCATTCTCCGCCGCGCGCAACAGTTTTCGGCGCAGGTCCGGGCTGAGGGAGTTCGGCAGGAAAAGGATCCGGCATCCCCCCGGAACAACCTCTCCTTCCACTAATTCCACTCGAAAGGCGTGATCGCCCTCCTGTTGGGCCGCCTGTTGCAGGTAGGAGACGATCGGGTGCCGCCCCGCCACCCCGATGATTGGGGGGGGCTGCATGTTCTCAGCCTCCTTCGGCCAATCCACGTAACGGAGAAAGTTGGCCAAATAAGCCGCCTTGATCACGTGCTCGCGGTTGACCACGCCTTCTTGAGCACGGCAATCGCGGCTGATCGGAGCAAGCCACAGTAGCACCATCAAGAGCGCCGCCACACGGCAGGTGCCGCTGGGGAGCGTAACGGGCCGTCGCCGGCCTGCCGCCGGCGCGGTCGCATGTCCGCCCGTCCATTTGCCCACCTTGGTTGTGCCTGCCACAACCTTTCTCCGATCTTCTCTGCCCCGAATAACGAAGCCTCAGAACCGCCACGCGGCGCCGCCGTAGACTTCGCTTTGCACCTCCGTGCGCGTCAACCCGATGAAATCGATGACGTCTCCCTCGGCATGTTCGCCGTCCAGCAAGTTGCGTCCGGCGACGAACAATTCGCAATGCTGACGCGGCCGCCAAGCAAGGCGAACGTCCATCACGAAATATCGATGTGCATAATGCGTGTTATCCACATACCGGCCGATGACGTCCAAATCCCAACCTTCCCACAGCTTCCCGGAAAGCCACAGGAAAAACTGATTCTTGGGATCGGGCCAATCACTGACGGCGTTTTCGAAGCCGGGTCGATCCGTCACGTCGATCCTCAGAAAACTATAGCCCCCGCGGAGCTTCCAATCCGCCGCGAATTGATAATCGGCGGCGATTTCAAAACCGTAGGTTTGGGCATCGGCGCCCCGCGCGAACCAGGCGGGGGTCAACACGGCGGGCCATCCGCTCGGCAAGATCCCCGGCGCGGGACTACCGGCCCGCCACGCCGCAATATCGTCATAGTCGTTGAAGAAAACGGTGAAATCCCAAAAAACCTCTTGATGGGGTTGCCCGCGAATACCGATCTCGTACGCCATCATCTTTTCGGATTCGATCCCGGGGTCGCCGGAGACCAAAGCGAAAGAGGGCAGCGGGCCGGGATAAATACCCAGCAGGACCGGGTATTCGTCCAGATCGGCCTCGGCCCGGGAAGGCGTACGCACGGCCCGGGAGACCGCCCCCCAGATCGTGTACCGCTCGGAGGGCGTCCACAGCAATCGGCCCGTCGGCTGATACTCAAAACCCGTATAATCGTTATGCTCGAACTTGCAGCCTGCGATGAAGTGCCATCGGTCCTCCACCAGCGTGATTTCATCCTGAACGAAATAGCTGAATAGATCGTCGGCACGCTTGGCAGGGTCGAATTGCAAATAGAACGAGGCGGGCGTCAGAAAATCCTCGATGTACCGGTACCCGAACCCCCAAGTTATCCGGTGCCTTTCCCAAGGACGGAAGGAATGCTGGAAATCGAAATCCAGGGTGTCGCGGTCCTCGGCAAAAGCCGTCGCGGTTGAGTGCCGTTCTAATCGGTCGTAATAGAACTGCACGGAGTATTCGTTATCTTCGTCCAGCGTGCGAGTCCAACGGGTCAATAAATTTCCGCCCGAGACGTGAATATCCTCGATCGCCTCGTGGCGGAAGAGCGGTGGGAACGGATCATCGAAGCGATAGAACGCGCCCGAGTGACCGTCGAAATAGTCCCCTTGGAACGTCACCAGGTCTTGGCCGGAAGGCGTCCAATCGATGCGGAATCCGGTCCGCCCCTGGCGCCAATCATCCGTTTCCCGCAGATCGGGGGCGTAACCGGCATCGCGGTCCAACCACTTTCCGTAAATGCGGTAGGCGGCGTCTTTTCCCAACGTGCCTCCGTATCGAGCGGAGGCGAAACCGCGTTCCTCCGTACCGGCGCCGCCCTCGACGAAGGCGCCCTGCGTCTCGGATGACTTCTTGGTGATGATGTTGATGATGCCGTTCACGGCATTGGCCCCCCAAACGCTGGCGCCGGGGCCGCGAATGACCTCGATCCGCTCCACATCTTCCAACAGCACGTCTTGCGCGTCCCAGTAAACCCCCGAGAACAGCGGCGTATACACGGTGCGGCCGTCGATCTGGACCAGCAATTTGTTGGAGAATCGGCTGGCGAATCCGCGGGAGGTGATGCTCCAGGTGTTGGAGTTGATCCGTGCGACGTGCAGGCCGGGAACCAATCGCAGAACGTCGGGAATGGAGCGCGCTCCGGAACGGCGAATCATTTCGTCGTCGATGACGTACACGGCTGCCGGCGAGCGGCCCACCGTACTCTCGTTCCGCAGGACGGTGGAGACCTCGACATTCATGACCGGCGCGATGACGTCGACCCGGGCAAGCTGATCGATATCCATCTTGAGGATGGACGTCGCATCGCCTTCATCACCGCCGCCGGCCAAGCTGCGGCTGTCGCTCTCGGCCGCGTCCGTGTCCGCAAGGGGAGCCTCAAGCTCCCAGGCTGCCGGTGCCGCATTCGCGGGGACGAGTGCGCCGGCGGATGATGGGCGGAGTTGCGCTTCGCCCGATGCAGCTGGAGACGAAAGCCGCGGCGGTTCCGGTGCAATTTCCGCCCGGACTTGACCCGCCGCCGGCCAATGAGCGGAACAAAGCATGCCGATCGTCGATAGCACCGTCGGCATGACCCTGCCGGTCATTAAGCAGACGCAGTTGAGCGCGGTACCCCGCCGCATACCCCCTCCCTGAGCGGATTCTCCGAACTGCAACGGCTCGGGTTCGACTCGCTCGGAATCACGGAATAACTAGGGCGGGATGACAAGCCGATGTTGCAAGATGTTTCGCAAGTCCGCCGTATTCGCCGAATCGTCATCGGGAAGGTACCGACTTGAGCGGATTATTCGCACAATTCGCAGCCTGCCAAAAAACGCCGCATTCCCCGCGACGATCATAATCCGCAGGATTGCCCATCCTTCCCGGTTCCGATGGGAGGGCGGATACGGCGCGGCCCGAAAACTACCGTTCGTTTGCCGCTTCGGTCGAGCGAGGGCGGATCCGCCGCGGAGCAAACGGCGGCCGGGTCATCATCCAGGATTGCCGGAAGGCGCATCTTCCGGGACCTTGGTGATCAGTTCGCAGTCGGGTAAGGCTTGGTGCAAGATCTCCACGCCGGCATCGGTGACCGGCGTCCGCGTGACGTGCAGCGTCCGCAGCCCCTTCAATTCCGTGATCGGCTTCAACCCCTGGTCGGTGATCGCGGTCCGTCCCAGGTGCAGGAACTCGAGGGCCTGCAAGGAGGCGAGGTGCGGCAAGCCTGCATCCGTGACTTTCGTATTGTCCAGGTTCAGCCACGTCAATTGCGTCATCTTGCCGAGGTGCGGCAAGCCCGCATCCGTCACTTGCGTGCTCCACAGATTGAGCTTGGTAAGGGCTTTGGCTGCGGACAGGGCCTCGACGCCGGCGTCCCCCACGGCGGTTTCGCTGATATCGAGGTCGCTCAATCGTGGCAACTTCGCCAGAATCGGCATGGCGGCGTCGGTGATCTTCGTACCGCGGAGACGGAGGCGGCGTATGGCAGCGTGTTTGGCCAACGCCTCCACGCCCGCGTCCGTGATCCCGGTACGAGTCAAAAAGACTTCCTCCAATTCCGGGCAGTCCGTCAACGCGGCCAGACCTGCGTCGCCGACCCGAGTGTCATCCAAACCAAGGCTTTTCAATCGGGGGCAGCCGGCGAGGGCCTTGAGGGCGGCATCCGTGACGGGTAGCCCGGTCAGCTTGACGGCCCGAAGTCTCCCGGCAGCCGCCGCCTCCGCCAAGACGGCATCGTCCACGCGACTTCCCGTCGCATCGATCTGGATGACGTGGCCGTCGTCATCCAAACGGACCTTGGCGCCCAATTCGGTCAAGGTTCGCTCCCAATCACGTTCGCCGGAAGGGGACGCAGCGGTCTCCGCGGACCCGGCTTCCGCGCGTGGGGCCGTCTCCGCCTGGTTCTGGGTGCCATCGGCGGTCCCGGGCGGCGCCGGCTTCGGTCCGGCGGGACAACCGCACAAGAGCACCGCGAACGATACACACGCCGCAAACGTCGCCGCGAATCGTGGGGGCATGGTGAGCATTTCCTTCGTCGATCTGGAATTCGTTACCGCCCGGCAACCGCCGGTCGTGCGCCGCCGTTCCCAATCGGGAGGGACCGTGCAGCCGCATCCGGTTGCAACTTGAGTTGCCGACCATGCCGGCCTATGATGAGCATCACGCGAATTCCTTGCAAGGGCCTATCCTGGGGAAAGCGGAGGACGGCCATGGATCAACCGTTCGGATCGGCGGCATCGCCGAGCGCGCCGCCCGCGTCGCCGGAAGCCTTCCCAAGCGATGCGCGGGCGAACCGAGGCGGCGGGATGGGTTGGTGGAAGCGGTTATGGCGAGGTCTTCAGCGGCATCGCGAAGCCGACCTGGAAGCCACGCTCCATCGCTTGATCTACCATCTCCGTCAATGGGAGGAGCGGCCGCGACCGGCGCCGCCCATCCTCTTCGCCGCCGGATGGAGCATGGCAACCCTGATGGATTTCGGGGTTCGCGACGCCGCTTGGCAGGTCGGGCGATGGCTGCAATCGCAGCAGCAGCCTGACGGCACGGTGTCGGAGTCGCGTGCCCCGGAACCGGTGTTCTGGGCCACGGCGGCCGCGGCTCGGGGTTGGCTCTCGGCCTTGCCGGACCTGCCGGAGTTCCAAGCCTCGGCGCAAGCCGCCTGCCAGGCCTTGCGCCGTTGGATTACCGATGAGGGCCGCGTCCTGCCCCCGCGCGGCCGCGATTGGAATTACGAGCCGGAGTCGCTGTGGCACGATCCGCCCGACCTGACCCCGCTGCTCCTGGCCGGTCGGCGCTGGCCCGACACCGATTGGACCTCGGCCGGCATCCGGGCGGTGGAGTATTGGCTATTGCACGGGCAACGGCGGCATCCCGCCGAGCGGTCCTCGTCGTGGGTCCGCCGGGCAAGGCTGTATTCGGAATGGGGTCGGCGGAATGAAGCGGGGCAGGCCCTGCAAGAAGTGGAAAAGCGGCAAACCTCTTCCGGCGCGATCCCGGAGAGGCCCGGCGAAGCAACCGTCTTGACGACCACCGTTTTGGAGGCCGCCGGCCTCTGGTTCCAATACCTGCGCCCCGAGTATGGCAAGGCCGCCCTGCGATGCGCCGAACGGCTCCGCCTGAGCAGCGGAGGCTTTCCGCCCCGTTTGGCCGGGGAAAAAGGCGGTGATCGCGAGGAAGAGCCGCTGGCCGCCAAGCTCTTCCTGGACGCCGTCCAGGCCGAGGCCCGCTGCGAGTATCAACTGCAACTGCGAGGGACGGGCGAGGACCCGCTCGATCCCGATGACCCGCGACTCCAACTCGTCGCGCGTTTCGCCCAAGGTTTCGCCGAAGGCGCCGTGATCGCGGACCTCGGCTGCGGCACGGGAAGGTATCTACGCATCCTGGCCGCACGCTACCCGCACCTCCAATGGACCGGCATCGACTTCATCGCCGAGGCCTTGCACCGCGTGCCGCACGGCATCCGCACCATCGAGGAAGGCAGCCTGCTGAGGATTCCCGTCCCGGAACGCAGCTTCCACGGCGGATTCTGCGTGGACGCCCTATCGCACTCCCTCTTGCCGCGGCAAGCAATCTGCGAGATCTGCCGCGTCCTTCGTCCGGGCGGACGCCTTCTCATCATCGAACCGACGGCCTTGTCGCAAAGCACGGGCGGGAAGCGACAGCAAGCGTTGAGCGCCGATGCCTTGGCCCAGTGGCTCCAGCCGCACTGCGCTAAACTGACGTTCGGCGAATTAACCGTCCACCAAGGAATGATGAAACGGACCGCCTACGTGACCGTTTTCGCGGAACGAAAAAATTAACGCCTCCCGGACCTTTCGGCCCCGGAGGCGTCTTGCTAGGAATTCCGTTGAATTCTCACGGAGCCGTGCTCTTCCCGTAAACGACGGCACCGTTCCGCGCCGTGAAGTCACGGCAATTGCGGCGGCTCGATCATCGGATAGGTCCCCGACAACGCTTTGAGGAACTCCACGATGTCTTTCTGTTGCTCGGGCGTCAGTTGGGCCTCGCGGACGGTGTCGAACTCGACCGATCGGTGCGGGTTATCCTTGCCGCCCGCGGCCATCAGCGCCACGGCCTCCTCCAAGGTGGCGGCGCTGCCGTCGTGGAAGTACGGAGCCGTGTTCGCCACCTCGCGCAGGCTGGGAACGCGGAAGGCGCCCATGTCGTGGTCTTCGCCGGTGACGGCCTTGCGTCCCTCATCCGGATTCTCTTTATCCATGCCCACGCCCGCATTGTAATACTCATACGAGCTGAACAGCGGCGGGGTGTGGCAGTCGGCGCAACCGGAGTTTTCGAATAGCTCCAGGCCGCGCTTTTGGGCGTCGGTCAAGGCATCCTCTTGCCCGGCCTTGAAACGATCGTAGGG
>FWPU01012009.1_pt1 | contig 11747 bp, 10 predicted proteins | sample 2228361 | NCBI WGS metagenome assembly FWPU01 (sample SAMEA103939777, study PRJEB20133) | metagenome | reverse complement strand
ATGAGCAGACTGCGGGCTTGCGCAGTAAATCCTTTCGGTGGAGCGACAAGCCCGTGAAGAAAAGGAGAAAGTGGGGTTGGCGGGGGCGGCTTCGCCGCCCCCGCCAACCCCACACCTCACCCATTTCCCATGCAGGGTGAATTGCTGCACAGGCCCCGGGCCGGGGTGGTTTCAGTTCTATGGCGAGTTTGTTTCCTCCCAGCCCCGCCTGTTTACGGCGGGGCTGGGAAAACGACCTCTTCCGCCCCGCCGTGAACCGGCATGGCTGGGAGAAACGGCCCATTCCGCAATCTGCCATAAAACTGAAATGCACCCATACACCTGTCCTTACCCCAACAGGTTAGCATCGGGCAAAGGCGCGGTCAGGGGGGAGACCTCACCCCTGCGCCGCCGAAGGCCGCGCGCCCCCCAAATTCCCCCTTCCCCTCGCCCCGTGGGCGAGGGGGCATTTTCCCCTTCCCTACCATCTGGGGGGATTTCGCTCCTTTCTCGCCTGACCGTAAGCTGAAAGCGCCCTTTTCCCCCCGCCCTGGGGGATGTTTCGTATAGCCTGAAATCTGCTCTTAAAAGCCCAATGTACCCCGGAAGAAAAGCGGCGCCTGATGACTATACGAATTTGCCTGCTTGCAGCAGGAGCACTTCGTATAGCCTGAAATCCGTCTCAAAACATCCATCGTGCCCCTGAAGGGCAAAGATACGGCACCTAATGACTACACGAAACCACCCCACCCGCAGCAGGGAGCGTTTCGTGTAGCCTGAAACCTGTCCTGCAATGACTACACGAAATACGTCTGACAAGCCCGGTCAGCCCCACCCGCAGCGTGGAGCCTGAAATCTGCCCCGCCGCGCAGGGAAAAGGCTTTTGTAATGACTACACGAAACGCCTTCGGCAAGCCCCAGCCCCGGTCAGCGAAACCCCGCTACCTGCTGCCTGCTACCTGCCCACATTGACCTCATAGAGGATAAACAGCAACCGACGGTCGGCCGACGAGTGGAAAGGTGTCACCGTTCCGCCCGGACAAAGCGCACGGACCAGGCCCAGGTCCGCCGCCTTCTCTCCCAGAATCACAAAGAGGGCCCCACGCGCACAGTCCACCACCCCCGAATCCTCCCGAGGCACAAAGTCCCGACCGACCACTCCCCGCAACCGAAAGGCAATGGCACCGAAGTCCCAGTACATAAAGGGCGGGCCGTCAAAATAGATCATCGGGACTTCCGCCCGTTGCTCCAGTACGTCACAGAGGACGTCCGCCACTTCTGCCGTAGGGTTGCCGTAGACCCGGCGGGGAGTGTAGTTCCGAAAGTAAAAGACCAGGTTGAACAGAGTGATAACAGCCAGCAGCACCCCGAAGAGCGCCCGGTACGGGTGACCTCTCCCATCTCCCACCAGGCGCGAGAGCCCTTGCAGCGTCTCCGTCAGTCCCAGGGCGGCCAGAATCGCCACCGCCGGGATACCCCCCACCCCCCGCTGGGACGACGGCGGGGTCTCCGTCAGCGTCCATCCCAGGATGATCAAGGCCCAAAACCAGAGGAGCAATAGCCCCCCAACCGGCCGCCGCGCGCACCGGAAGGCCGCCGTCAATCCGAGAATAAAGAAGACGCCGGAGACGGGATCCAGGTAGGGAATACCCGGACGGTACCAGAAGGTAGGGTCAGGGGTGACGTTGAAGGCGGAGACGGATTTCCAGAACTGCTGCAGGAGCAAAGAGACGGCACTGCGGCCGGTCAGCGCCATCTCGTTCCGCAGCCACCCGGAGGCGAAAATGTTGACCTGATTGTAGCGGGAGAAGAAGTCCAACGGATGGGCAATGTAGTAGAGGGCCAGCGGCCAGACGGTCAGAGCAGCCCCCAGCACCATCAGGGCCAGCCCGCGGCCGTGGCGGGAGAGGAACCCCGGCTCGGCCAGCGCGCGCCCCAGCAGGTACAGGCCCACCACAACCGTCATCAGGCGGGCTCCGAAATAGGCATACCAGGAGAGCCCCAGCACCACACCCGTCAGGGCCAGCAGAAACCGGTTTCGGCAAGACGGCCTATCTCCCCCACCCTCCTCCGTCTTCAACCCGCGCAGGAGAAGGTAGAGGATCAGCGGACCAAAGAGCGCGTCGGCGATCTGGTTGGAGGCCAGACGGCTGAAATGGACGGCGTAGTGGCCGAAGGCGACCAGAATCGCCGCCCCCCACCCCACCGGCCGCCCGGCCAGTTCCCGTGCCAGCAGGTAGGTTGCCAGGACCGCGGCCGTGCCCGCCAGCGCGGAGAGCATCCGCGCCCCAGCGACGGTGAAACCGAAGAACCGCATCCCCAGCCCGGCGACCAGGAAGGACATCGTCGGGACGCTGTACCAGCCGGTGGCGAAGGGGTTGCCCAGCGGTGGACCCAGCAGACGCACCGCCTCCAGCGCCTGCGTCCCCTCGTCGCCGCCGAAGTTGGCGGGAATACCGCCCAGGGCGACCGCGCGGGCCAGGAAGGCCGCCAGGAGAAGGACGGTCAGGGGAAGAACTTCATGGCGGTTGTGGATAACGGCCGACCATACGGCGCGCGGGGAGAAAGTCCAGCGAGGGGCCAGCGCCAGCAGAAACAGGAGCAATCCCAGCGCCCAGGCACCGAGATAGGGGGCGAAGTCTGAGTCGGGGCTGGCCCGGCGGGCTCCCACCCCGGCCATCAGGACCAGCAACATCCCCACCGCCAGAAGGGCCGTCCGGAGTGGGTCGGCAAAGGCCCAGGAAAATCGGCGCCGACGGGGGACCGGGGCGACAACGGTCCCGGTATGCCGCAGGGCCACCGTCCAGAGCAGCGCGCCCAGCGCGCAGAAAATCACCCCGTCCCAGACATAACGGGGCAGCCAGATGAAGTAAGCCTGTCCCAGCAGGACCAGCGCCAGGCCTGCTCCGAAAAGCCATAATGCCAGACGTCGCTCCCGGTCACTCAACGGTCGCCACCATGAAGAGACAGACTCCCTCGCGGGGGTCTTCCTCGTAGAACGGATGGACCCACCGTTCCGTCAGCCAGAGGTTGGCCCGGGAGGGCCAGATGACCCAGCGGCCGGTCAGTTTCTTCGCCACCAGTGCGGGGAGGCCAAAGTAGTGGCCCCACTCCACCGCCGCCAGCGCCCGACGGGAAAGGTAGGGCCGCCACTGGAGCAGGTGGAACCCTGCCGCCGCCAGGCGCTGCCGCCAGCCATCCGGGCTGTCGTAGTAGTAATGGCGGCTGACGCGGTCAAAGAACCGCCGGTACAGGTCTCCCAGGGGACGAAGCCCCATCCGGTCCAGCGCCCGCCCGACCGAGAGGAAGGGAAGAAAATCGGGGCCGGGGACGGTGAAGTAGAAATACCCGCCCGGGCGCAGGACCCGAGCGATTTCCCGCAGGACGGGCCCCACGTCGGGGATGTGCTCCAGGACACAGTTGCTGACCACGGTAGCGAAAGCGCGGTCTGGGAAGGGCAGAGAGCCCCCGTCGGCCTGGAGCAGGAGGCGATAGGCATTCCGGCGGACGGCCTCCCGCAAGGGCCCGCGCTGGGGGTCCAGCCCCACATCGGGGGGACGCGGCAGGGCCACCGCGCCGAAGTGCCCGTCCCCACATCCCAGGTCCAGGATGGGTCGGGGGAACGGTAGGGGGGCGTACAGGCAGGACTCCGTCGCCCGGAGGAGCGCCCGAAAGGCAGGCACGTCCCGAAGGTGACGCCAGAGGATGTCGGAGGAGGCGCCCAACGGTTATCCCACCTCCGTCTCCTCCGCCTCGCTGAGGATGTCCCGCTGGCGGAGGAATTCGCGCGGGCGGGGGCGCGCCCGACGGCGTTGCCGGATGTAGAAACCGCCCAGGACAAGCAAGGGAAGCCCGATCGCCAGAAGGGGGAAAAGGATCGGGTCCAGGCGCGGGGAAGGGGAGAAACGGTCCAGGTTGAAAAGAGTGACCGCCAGCGCCAGCCAGACGGTCAGGAAGTTGGGGATGGCGTCGCCGGAGCGCACCAGGCGCAGGCCCGACATCCGCCGACGGGTGAAGGGATAGAAGAGGTTGCTCCCCATAAAGCCCAACTGGTCTTCCAGAATGTGACCGGCAAATCCCAATCCGGTAATCAGCCCGACCCAGAGGGGAATGCGGGTAATCCCGCTCCCGCCCACCGCCTCCACCAGGGCGGCCAGCGCCGCCGCGCCCAGCCCCAGCAGCGCGGCCAGGGTGAGGCTGTGCGACCATCGCCGGTGCCAGTCCAGAAAATGGACCCGCAACCGGTCCCCTTCCCGTTCAAACCGGAAGGACGGGCCGCTGAAGATGTCTATCCGGTACTCCTGGTCGTAGGTCTCCATCAGGGGGAATCCCAGGGGGACGCGCACCTCCGGAACACCCTCCGGTTCGGAACCGGGGAAAGGCACCTGACCGGTGTTGACCACCGGCCCGATCCGGACGGCGATCTCATCCCGCGCGGGGTCAAAGCGGACGATATACTGCTGCCAGAGGTCAGCGCCCAGGCGAACTGTGTGGAGCATCACGTTCTGGGACCGGCCCGTCTCGTAGGCGCGCCGCATCGCTCCCACCAGTTCCCCGGCAATGCGGCGGGGGTCGGGCTGCGGGCCGGGGTCTATCTCCAGGTCGTAGCGCTCAAAGTAGCGGGCAAACTTGAAGTCCAGGGTGTCCGGCAGGATGCCCGCCACGCCGCCCAGGACGGGTAGGAGCGACCCGTCCGCCGCCCGGTGCACCACTTCCGGGAAAAAAGTGGCAATGGCGACGCCGGTGAGGAAGTGGGTGAGGCCTTTCATGGCGTAAAACGTAAAAAGTAAAAAAAGTAAGAGGTGAAGGGGTTATTCGGCGAACATGTCGCGGGATTTGAACATGAGCACCAGGGCGCCGGATTCGGAACGGGAACGATGGCGCTCTCCGGCCCGCACCACCAGCCCCTCCCCTGCTTTCAGGGTCACGCTGGAGCCGTCCGCGTAGTCAATGGCAATTTCCCCCTCCAGCACCAGATACATTTCGTCCTTAGCGTGCTGATGGTAGATGTAGGCGCCCTCCATCCGGGTGAGGTAAGCACAATACTCATCCACCTGTCCCAGTATAAGGTGCTGGAAGGGCTCTTTGAGCCGAGAAGCCAGTTGGGCAATACTCTGTTTGGGTTCCATAGGCACCCCCTATAGTTCCACGAAATACGCTGACGCCGCGCGGTCAATCAATTCCGGGGAAAGAGTGGGCGGGACGTTCAGATAGCGGGCGATGTCGCAGAGTTGCTCCACCAGGTCCCGGGGGTGGCAGGCCCGCAACGGGCGTTTGGGCTTGATGTAGTACTCCTGAAGCAGATAGGCCAGCCCCCGGTCGTCGTAGGGCACCCCCTTGGCCTGACAGACACGGCGGAAAATCTCCCGATACTCGTCAAAGGTGGGGTTCTTGATCTCAATTTTGTGCCGGATACGCCGCAGAAACGCCTCGTCCACCAGGTCCTTCGGCGCCAGGTTGGTAGCAAAGACGATGAGCACGTCAAAGGGGACCTCAATCTTGCGCCCCGTGTGCAGCGTCAGGAAGTCCACCCGTTTTTCCAGCGGGACGATCCAGCGGTTCAGGAGGTCGCGCGGGCGCACCTGCTGCCGCCCGAAGTCGTCAATGATGAGCACCCCACCGTTGGCCTTCATCTGGAAGGGGGCCTCGTAGTACTTGTTGGTTTCATCATAGACCAGGTCCAGCGTCTCCAGCGTCAGTTCGCCGCCGACGGTGATGACCGGACGGCGAATGCAAACCCAGCGCGGGTCCACGTTCCGCCCGGCAGCGGGCGCTTCGGCCAGGACATGGTTGACGTTGTCAAAGACTTTGACCACCTGACCGTCCACCTCCACCGCGTAGGGGATGTAGATGGTGCCCCCCATAATCATCTTGCCGATGGCCTCGGCGATCACGGTCTTCCCGTTGCCCGGCGGGCCGAAGAGGAAGACGGACTTGCCGGAGTTGACCGCCGGTCCCAGTTTGGCGAAGGTCTCTTCGCTGATGACGAGATGGGAAAGGGCCTGGCGCATCGTTCGCTGGTGGACGACAATCTGCCCCAGCGATTGATGGCAAATGGCCTCGTTGTAGGTCGCCAGCGGCACCGGGGCCGGACCGGCGTAGTGGCTGCGGTCCAGCGCCTCGCGGGCCATCAGGCGGCCCTTGTCCGCAATGGCGTACTGGTAGGCGGACTCGGCGAAGCCTCCGGCTCCTCGCACCTCGCACAGTTTTTCCCGCTTCAGGAACTCCAGGACCTGGTCCACGATCCCGGCGTAGGGGAGTTTCATCCGTTCGGCCAGTTCGTAGCCGGAGAGGAAGCCCTCAAAGTACATCACCTTGAGGGCCAGGTCAATCAGAAAGCCCATATTCAGCCCCGTCTCTTCTACGGAGCGCGGCGCGCGGGGCACAAAAGCGGTCGGAGTGATCGTTTCGCTACCGGGTGCTTGAGCCATTCCGTCCTCCTCAACAAGAACGTGTCCGCGGAGACAGGGCGTTGGTAGCAGGGTAATTTTAGCATCACCGGTGCTTTTTCACAACTATCCCCACCTGCGGGCATCCCCCAGCACTTCCCCCACCCGCAGGACTTCCTCTTTGATGTTGTAGCCGTGGGGGCTGACCCGGATACAGGACTCCCGCAGGGAGACGGCGACCCTTGCCTCCTGCAGGCGGGCGCAGGCGGCCCGGACGTCCCCCGGAACGGCAAAGGAGACGATGGCCGAACGGTGGGCCGGTTCCAGGTTGCTCACCACTTCGTACCCGCGCCGCTGCAGGTCGGCGATCAGGACGTCGGTCAGATGAAGGGTGTGCCGGTGGATGTTCTCTATCCCCACCTCCATCAGCAGTTCTATCGCCGCCAGCAGCCCGGTCGCTCCGACCAGGTTGGGGCCGCCCAGGTCAAAGCGGTGGGCATCGGGCAGGAAGGTCAGGTCGTACTGGCGCCACTCCTCCCAGTTGACCACGCTGACGCATCCCGCCATCGGCGGCGTCATCTCCTCCAGGAGTTCCCGCCGACAGTACAGGAAGCCGATGCCGACCGGCCCCATCAGCCACTTCGGCCCGCCGCAGGCCAGAAAGTCTATCCCCAGCGCCCGCACGTCCATCGGGATCGCTCCCAGGGACTGGATACCGTCCACGATGAAGTACGCGCCGTGGGCCCGACACCATTCCCCGATCGCCGCCAGGTTGGTGCGGAAGCCGGTGAGGAACTCCACCGAACTGACCGCCACGGCGCGCGTCCGTCGGTCGGCATACGCCTCCAGCCGCTCCACCGTCAGACCGCCCCGGTCGTGGGGAATGAGGCGGGCCTCCACCCCCTTCTGCCGTTCCAGCAGCATCCAGGGGTAGACGTTGGACGGGAACTCCATATCGCAGAAGATGATGTTATCGCCGGGGCGGAAGGGCAGGGATTGGGCGACAATGTTGAGGCCATGGCTGGTGTTCTGGACGACGGCGATCTCCTCGGGCGTGGCGTTGATCAGGCGGGCCACCGCCCGGCGCAATCGGTCCGGGATGTTTTCCTCCTCCTGGTCCATAAAGCCAAAGGTGACCAGGCGCTTATCCAGATACTGAACCATCGCATCCCGCACCCGGCGGGGCAGAGGAGAGATCGCGGCGTGGTTCAGAAAGGTACAGACAGAGGTCGCGGCCTCCATCTCAGCCCGCAGAAGACGAAGGGGAGAGTGTTCGGGAAAGGGACGCATCATTTCCTCCCATTGCAGACAATCGGCGGGCGACCCGGTCCAGGATCGCTTCCGCCACGGCCGCCTTGCGCATCAGCGGCAACTCCTCCATCCCACCGTCCCGGTCCAGCAACACCACCCGGTTGGTCTCCACGGCGAAGCCAGCGTCTGTGGCGGTGATGTCGTTGGCCGCGATGAGGTCCAGCCCTTTGGCTTCCAGTTTGGCGCGGGCGTTCTCCAGCAGGTCCTGGCTCTCGGCGGCAAACCCCACCACCACGCACGGGCGTCCCGTCGTCCGGCGGCGTTCGGCCACCGCGGCCAGGATATCCGGCGTGCGCTCCAGGCGGATGGTGAGGTCGGCGGTCTTTTTGATTTTGTGCGGGGAGACGCTGGCCGGGCGGTAGTCGCCGACGGCCGCGGCCATCAGCAGTACGTCGGCGTCGGCGGTGGCCTCCAGGACGGCGTCCAGCATCTCCTGAACGGTGGTCACATCCACCCGTCGCGCGCCGACGGGGGTGGGAAGGGATACCGGGCCGGTGATGAGCGTGACCTCCGCCCCACGGTCCAGCGCCGCCTGGGCCAGGGCGAAGCCCTGCTTGCCGGAAGAGGGATTGGAGATGAAGCGCACCGGGTCCAGGTACTCCCGGGTCGGCCCGGCGGTGACGACGACGCGCGCCCCGGCCAGGGGGCCGGTCCGCCCCAGCACCCGCCGGATGTGGCCCAGAATCTCCTCCGGCTCCATCATCCGTCCTTCCCCCTCCAGGCCGGAGGCCATCCGCCCCCGGACGGGGCCGGCGAAATAGACGCCCCGCGCCCGCAGCGCAGCGACGTTGGCCTGGGTGGCGGGGTGGCTCCACATCCCGGCGTCCATCGCCGGGGCCAGGAGCACAGGACAGGTTGCCGCCAGGGCCAGGGTGGAGAGGAGATTATCGGCCAGGCCGTGGGCCAGTTTGGCCATCGTATTGGCCGTGGCGGGGGCGATGACCAGCAGGTCGGCGGCGTGGGCCAGCCCCACGTGGGCGATGTGGGTGGGCAGGCCCTGCCCGCCGGTCCGCCACATATCGGTGTAGGCCGGACGGCCGGTCAATGCCTCAAAGGTCAGGGGAGAGACGAAGCGGGTCGCCGCCTCGGTCATCACCACGTCCACCTCTGCCCCCATCTGGGTCAGGTGGCTGGCCAGCGTGCAGACTTTGTAGACGGCGATCCCACCGGTGACCCCCAGGAGAATCCGCTTGCCGCGCAGCACAGATACCGGTTCCACAATCACCCCCTGCGGTAACTTTCCGCCACCCATCTATTTTCACCGCCGAGACGCGGAGGACGCGGAGTTCTTTTGCCACAGATTTTCACAGATTATAAAAACCCGTGACCAGGCCCTAAACTGTGGACTGTGAACTGTGAACTGTGGACTGTGGACTGCGGACTGCGGACTATAATCTGCGTGCTCTGCGACTCCGCGGTGAATAGCCCTCTGTGAAGGTCGGGCTCTACGGTTGCATTTTATCGCAAAGTGGGGAAAGGGCAACTCTGTGGGGCAACTTCTCAGGAGTTGCCCTACAACTCTGAAACACAATAGTAATCAATCTGAAACACGAAAGACGGAGACAGTTGTTATAATGGGTACGGGCACACGGACGGATTTCGCCCACCCTTCCACGCGAAAGTGAGGGGCAAAGCGCTCGCGGGACAGCGCAGAGCGGGGTGGCGGTACGGATTCCTGTCTTGATCGCACACCATCCGGATTCGGGAGAGAAGAAATGGTCTCTACGGTCACCACATCCACCGTGATGACGGTCACAACCGTCGCCATTGCCAGTTCGCTGGCCCTGATCGCCGTGATGACCCTGTTCACCCTGCTGGTGCAGAAGGAAGTGGCCGCGACAGGCCGGGAGCGATGGGCCCGAGCGCTGGACCGGGCATTGAACGTGGGCATCATCCCGCTTCTGCTGGCCTTCCTGACACTGGTCGCGCTGCGGATCGCCGAGGTGTTGAGATAACCCCACTTTAGCCCACCACCGGCAGAAAGGGCACAACCAGAAAGAGCCAGATGTTGATCAGCCCGTGGGTCAGGGAAACCCCCACGACCGAACGGGTTCGGTGCGCGAACCACCCAAACAGCAGGGCCACCCCGAAGACGAAGAAGACGTCCATCAGGGAGCGGTGACCGATGTGGAGCGCGGCGAAAACCGCCGCGACATACACCATCCCCCATTTTCCCATTACCTCCAGCGCGATCCGCTGCATCACTCCCCGGAAGATCAACTCCTCCAGCAGGCCGGTGCTGAAGAGAAGGATCAGTGCCGGAAGCAGTATCTCCCTCCAGGTCAGGGCGGGAATCAGCGGCACAGGCCGCAGGATGCGGTATTCTACTATCCCCAGGAACGGTCCCATCCCTGCAATCAGCAACTGCCATAGCAATCCCCGTCCATGCAGGCCGATCTCCGCCCAGGAGAGGTTCACCGTACGCCGGATCACGGCAGTGGCAACAAAAAGCGGGATGCTGACGATCAGATACCAGTAAATCAGCGGAAAGGTCCGTAACGGGAGGGAGAGGCTGAGCAGGCGGATGAGGGGTGCCAGGCCCAGGGCAAGCCAGAGGCGATGAGACGGGTGGTCCCAGGACCGGGCGCCGTAAAACAGGGTCCCCGTCAACAGCAGACTGTGCAGGAGCATCCCCAGCCGGGGCTCCACGAATGTGGTGAGGATTTCCGCGAGGGCCAGCATCAGCAGGTACCCCAGCGCCTGCGCGGTCAGGGATTCCGAAAAGGGCAGTCCCCGACGGGAGACCGGGCGCGCCTCCAGCGGGGAACGGACGGGTCCCGGCCCCAGCGCCTCCAGTTCCCGCCGCGCCAGAGCGTTCCGGCGGTTGACGCGCAGGACCTGCGAGAAACAAAACCGCCGCTCCTCGTCGCTCTCCACCGCGTGGGCCAGCCAGAACCACCCCGGTTCGGAATCCGGTTCGGCGCGCACGACATCCTCCAGCCATCGCCGGGCCCGAATCCGGTCTCCGGCCCGGATGGCCGCCACCGCGCGCGAAATCCGTCCTTCCGCCCTCACTCCACCACCTCCAGCCAGAGCCACAGGCGACGGTATGGAACGGGCAGACCGTTCCGGTACAGGAGAAATTCCACCCGCAACGGCTCTCCGGCATGGACCAGGGTAAACGAAATCAGCCCCTCGTATTTCTCCCTGTCCCTCAACACCATCGGGCCCATCTGTCCCAGGAGATTTTCCCCATCCACCACCTCCAGCCGGTATCCCACGGGCACTCCTTCCCGGTTGACGATCCCCACTGTCACGGTGAGAGATTCGCCGACAACGCCCCGGTAGGGATACGATTCTGCCCGTCCCTCCGCGCCCAGCAGGTAGAACTCCGTGACCGGCTCTCCCTGCCGCGCGGTCTGAAAGACGAATCCTAAAAGCAATGCCCCCCCAAGCGCCAGCGCGACGGCGCCCCACAGCGTCCGGGCCCGGCGGTGGAATATGCCCTCCAGTCGCCATCGCCCAAAGGAGGCAAGAGGGTTTTCCGCTTCCCGCCGCCGGATAGCCCAGGCCGTCCCCGCCCCCAGGGCCGTCAGCCCGGCGCCGGCCACAACGACGGACTCCAGGCGAAGCCCCCAGGGGAGTTGGTCCAGAATCAGGGCCAGGATGGGGACCATCGCCAGGCTGATCCCCAGGGAAAGGGCCCACCGCTCCGGGCCGGAGAGGTCGTCCCGCCGGGGGAAGAGCGCCACCTGAAACGCGTAGCCCGGAACCAGCAGGACAAAGGCCAGCCCCAGGAGCAGACGCACAGCCCCCAGCAGGGGCAATTGTCCTGTGAGCAGAGAAAACGGGTCGTTCATTATGTCAACTTATCTTCACCGCCGAGACGCAGAGGACACAGAGTTTTTTCGCCACAGATTTCACAGATTTTCACGGATTAAAAACCAATCCGTGCCATTCCGCCTGGTGGTTGAAACGGTAGCGATGCAGGGATACCCGCAACAAGGTTGACCTTACTCTTGCGTCGCCTTCGGCGACGGGCAGACCTCACCCTCACCCCGTCGCCTTCGGCGACACCCCTCTCCCTCTCCCCGTGGGAGAGGGAGAGGGGTTGGGGGAGAGGGTGAG
>FWPU01012008.1_pt1 | contig 11747 bp, 11 predicted proteins | sample 2228361 | NCBI WGS metagenome assembly FWPU01 (sample SAMEA103939777, study PRJEB20133) | metagenome | reverse complement strand
ATATTGGTTTCCTCCTTCTTTTTTTAAGATTTTAGCACTAATCCGAAAAAAACCAAAACCAATCTTTTTCTCCCTGCTCCATTTACTATTGCCTTTTCCTGTCTTTTAAGTGATAATATTTTTTTATGAAGTTAAATGTTAAGTTACTGTTTTTTACCGTTTTTGCAGTCTTTTTGTTTTCAGGTTGCAATGACTTTGGCTTTGAAGATATAAAAAACTTCTTCACAGGAAGAAAGTTCCTGCCTTTTCAGGAGCCAGCCCCGGAGACGGTAAAACCAGGTCAGCAGATTCTTGACATTCAGACCGCCTTTGAAAAGGTTGCCGAAGTAGCCCTGCCTTCCGTTGTTAATATTTACACCAATCAGAAGGTGCGTGTCCGTCCCTTTCCCATACCTTTTGAAGACAACCCCCTGTTCAGGGATTTCTTTGAGGATTTTTTTAATGATTTTGTCCCACGTGAAAGGGAGTATAAATCTACAAGCCTCGGATCCGGTTTTATTGTTTCTTCAGACGGTTATATCGTAACAAACGACCATGTCATAAGAAATGCAGACGAGATAAATGTTAAACTTTACGACAAAAAGACCTATTCGGCTCGCATAGTAGGCAGGGATCCTAAAACAGATGTTGCTGTCATTAAAATCAATGCCACTGGTTTAAAACCACTTAAACTCGGTGACAGCAACAAAATAAAAATCGGACAATGGGCGATTGCGGTGGGCAATCCCTTTGGACTTAACGGCACATTAACGGTCGGAGTTATCAGCGCAAAAGGAAGAAGCAATCTGGGAATAGAAACTTACGAAGACTTTATTCAGACAGACGCTTCCATCAATCCAGGAAATTCTGGTGGTCCACTTCTAAACATCTACGGAGAAGTTATAGGTATCAACACCGCAATAGTCGCCTCCGGGCAGGGCATCGGGTTTGCGATACCCATATCAATGGCAAAAAATATTATTGACCAGATTATCAGCAAGGGCACCATTGAGAGAAGCTGGCTGGGGGTGGGAATTCAGAAGCTCACACCTGAACTTGCCGAATCTATGGGTTTAAAAAGGGCTGAGGGGGTACTGGTAAACAGGATTTACGAAAACTCGCCAGCAGAAAAAGCGGGCATAAAAGAAGGTGATGTTGTCCTTGAATGTAACGGAACAAAACTGGAAGACACATCTGATTTACAGAAGATAGTTATCAACACTCCAGTGGGGGGCGTACTGAATTTAAAGCTCTATCGGGAAGGAAAAACCTTAAACGTTCAGGTAAAAACAGAAAAGATGCCTTCTGACGAAAAGATAGAAAAAGCAGACAAATCAAAAAACATACTGGGCATAAAGGTAAGGGACATGCTTCCCTCAGAACGTTCCATGTCTTTTTACAAGTCAGGCGTAGTGGTGGTGGAGGTTGAAGAGGATTCACCAGCTGCTTCAAAAATTAAAGAGGGCGACATTATTTTCACCATCAATCAAAAACCTGTAAAGTCTGCCAAAGACTTCAGACAGATAGTATCAACACTCAGGAAAGGCAATATTATCAATATTTTTCTGCAACGTGACAGTCAAACCTTCTACGTTGCCATAAGGCTTTAGGGGGGAAAATCATGGCACTTATTACAAACAGCGATCAGGCATTCAGATTGGCAAAGGCAATCATTTCAGACATTTTACTTTATAATCAGGAAAAGGTGAAAACTGGTATAGAAAACGATAATCTCTTCGAAACATTGGCGGCAGAACTTGAAGAGGGAAGAAAGCTTTTTGAAAGCCGAGTGGACAGTAAGGTGCCTTCTTCTGTCTTTGACAGGGCTATCATTGATGTTTTATTTAAGTCCGCAGGTAGATATCAATCAAAAATATGGTAGTTGATCTAAATGTTGATTTGCCATCAAAACGTGCAGACCTGTTCCTTGTCACCAAACTAAATCTTTCCCGCAATCAGATTCAGAAACTAATAGAACAAAATCACCTGTTGCTGAACGGTGCCCCTTTTAAACCATCTGTGTCACTTAAGAAGGGAGACAGGATAACAGGCAGTCTGCCTGAAGAAAAGGAAGAATCCTTTCTTGAACCTGTGAATCTGCCCATCACCATTCTTTACGAAGATGAACATATAATCGTGGTGAACAAAGAAAAAGGTATGGTTGTTCATCCAGCCCATGGGCACAAAAATGACACACTCGTTAACGCAATTTTAAGCCACTGCAAAGATCTTAAAGGAGTCGGCGGGGTGTTGCGACCCGGCGTGGTGCACAGGCTGGACAAAGACACATCTGGCGTAATCGTTTTTGCAAAGGATGAAGAATGTTACAGAGAACTACAGAGACAGTTTAAAAACAGAGAGGTTAAAAAAGTTTACCTTGTGATGGTTCTCGGCTGTCCTGCAAAAAGTGAGGACACGATAGTGACAAAGATTTCAAGGTCACAAAAAGACAGAAAAAAGTTTGCCGTGTCAAAAGAAGGTAAAGAAGCGATAACCATTTACAGAACAATAAAATCATCCGGTGGTGTTTCTCTCCTTGAAGTGTCCATTAAAACCGGCAGGACACACCAGATACGTGTCCACATGGAGCATATAGGCACACCTGTACTTGGCGACCCATGTTATAACAAAAAAAATTACAAAAATTTTATAAAAGACCCGCTGCTTTTAGAAGCTGCTTCCACATTAAAGGGACAGGCATTATTTGCAGAATATCTGGAATTTAAACATCCTGTCACGGGTAAAATAATCGGATTTCATGGTATAATGCCTGAAGATATGAAAAATATTATAAAAAGGTTAGACACAGATGCAACTGATAAACAAACCTGATTACTCTTTTGTAACATCAACTTTTGAGTCCAATAAAGTTAAGATTTTCTTTTTATCCCGCCATCTTGGCATACCAAAAGTAGAGGTGTCCCCTGACCTTCCTTCCCCCCCGCCATTTAGTTTACTGCTACAGATCAGCTCACACTTTCCCGTAAGTTCGAAAAACATGATTTTTATGAATCAGGTTCACAGCGACGAAATCATAAACAAGACCAACAAAAAACCCTCTTTTCCCACAGCAGACGCCATTATAACAAAGGAAAAAAACATCGCTCTTTGTTTAAAGACGGCAGACTGTGTTCCCATATTTCTTTACGACGAAAAGAACAACGTGATTGCGGCGGTTCATTCTGGCTGGAGAGGAACTGCTCTAAAACTTGTTAAAAAGGTCATAAAAAAAATGGGACACTTTTACAAAACAGAACCAGAAGATATTCACGCCTTCATAGGACCTGCAATAGGCAGCTGTTGTTACAAGGTGGGCAAGGATGTAATAGACCACTTCGGTTTTTTGGGAAGGGCAAAAGGAGACTACATATCAAGACTGAAAGACGGCAAATACATGCTGGACTTGAAGGCTGTTAATGCCCATATGATTGAGCAGGAAGGTGTACTGCAGGATAATGTTGAAATATCTGACATGTGCACCTGCTGCAGCAGGGATTTATTTCATTCCTACCGCAGAGACGGTCAAGAGGCAGGACGTAACATAAGCTTTATTGTGTTGACTTAGAAACCTTATCCTTTCTCAGCATTTTGTAAATTTCATATACAAGGGCTAACAGTAAGGCACCAAAGCTGATCCAGAAAAGCATTACGCCCAGTTTCAATGTGTCTGACTCGTATTTAAACTCCACTTTGTGCTTACCGGCAGGCACATAGACAGCACGCAGTGTGTTATAAGCCCTGATTATCTCTTTCCTGTTTCCATCAACATATGCCTTCCAGGCTGGATACCAGTTTTCACTGAATATGAGAAGGGCATCACCGTCATTTTCGGTCAAAAGTTCCACATGGTTAGGTGTATATTTTACAAACTCTATCTTTTCCACTGTGCCTTTTTTAAGACTAAAGGGCTCCTTTGGTTTCTCATTAAGAACAGCCGCATCCTTCGGATTAAATGTCGGGTCTGCAAGGATTGACAGCGCCTGATTTTCGTTCTCCAGAACCCCGAAGGCATAAACAAAGAATGCCCTTCCAAGGTTTTTTGTGTTTTCATAAACATAGACTGGCTTTTCTGCCTTTGCAGAAATAGAATAAGAACTAGTTTCTGCCACTTTGCGATACTTTTGTTTTAATATCCTGTTGTTTTCAATAATATTAACAAGCGGATCCTGAGGGCTTAGTAGCAGGTACTTTATATTTAAAAGGCTGTCAATATTGTTTGCATAGTTCATCAGCTGATATACATCTTCAAAGTTCTTTAAAGGCGTGGGGTGATAGCCCTCTATGTTGGAAATGCCAAAGAGAAGCCATCTGTTGCTTACCTCATCTACATTGCTTTTTATCCTAAAATAGCTTTTATCTGATTTTAAAAACCTAACAAGATTGTCCTCCCCCATATATTGTGTAATATTTTCCTGTTTCGGTATGGTGATAATAAACTTGTTATTCAACGTCCACAAATCGAGAGATATGGCAAGAAAAAAGAAAAGAAAAAGAGGCTTCACCGACAGCCTGTTTTTATAGACCAAAAACAGTACCGCCACAAAAAGCCACAGGGCAACCGTCAGATAATTGAGATTAAACATAAAAAGGGCAAACCTCTGTCTGATGTCAGAATAGATTCCCCATAGCATTTCATGGACAAGTTCAAAGTTTAGTAAAAACTTAATAGACGGAATCTCGAACAAATTGCCGATGACAGTCAGAATTGTAATTATACCTGTAATTACTGTTAAAACAAAAATAAACCTGCGCAAAAAATCGCCTTTTTTCTCTTTAAAATACTCCTCCAGATAGTTAAAACCAAAACCTGCAAGTGCAGCAAAAGAAAAATAACTCACCATTGTATAAACAAGCGGGATTCGGAAATTTCTGAAACCGGGCATTTTATAGAGGAAATCAAAAAGAACTGTATATTTGCCGAGCGAAAGCAGGATAGAGGTTATACCAAGGATTAAGATAAGCTTAACCTCTCTTAGCTTAAAATATTTGATTGCCCCAAGTATAGCCAATAAAAATACAAATATTCCGACATACTCAAGGCTTAACCGGAGTTCATACCTGCCACGATAATAGGGAATATCCTCCACTTCCTTGAGCACACCACCATAAGGCTTACCCATGCCAAAGGGATACCTCATAAAAAGCCCCAAAAGGTCTTCTGGCGGTTGAGAAAAGGAGGTAACAAAAAGGTATTTCATACGATCAGCTGAGCTGCTGTCAGGCATAGCCGCCTGATCCATCTGTGACACTTCAGCTTCAGAACCACGGTGTGTATACTTCTTAAATTCCATTCTTGGCAAAAGCTGATCGGCATTAAGAGACGCCGCCATTGCAAAAAGCACACCAGAAAGTACTGCAAACTTAGCAAGCCTCTTAAGATCTCTTTTTTCAACAAAATCAAAGAGTATTTTGAAGAAAAGATAAACCACGAGAGAGATACACAAAAGAAAAAATATCTGAATATGAAATATCATTGTTCTTGCATAAAAGAATCCAGCCAAAAGAAAAAAAAGCACACTCCTTTTCGTAAAGGCATAATCAATCAACAATAAAATAAAAGGCATGTATCCGATAACGTAAGCTTTTCCAGTTATGTGAGCAGGATATATAAGTGAAATAAAGCCTGTGCAGGATACAAAGGCAACACCACCAAGAAAAGCAGAAAGATTACTTAAGTTAAACCTTTTAAGATACAGAAACATGAAAGTCCCAAAAAGGGCAAACCACCAGATAATGCTGTAATCCTCGCCACTTAAGTCAAAAGCTTTAACAATCAGATTTATAACTGTTGCGTATGGAAATATTAAAAGATTCCATATTTTATCGATAAGTTGAGGCTTATGAGTAAAAAAACTTGCTGCTGTAGGCATACCGCCTAAAATGTGATTGGTCCAGTATGGGAACTCTTTCGTTTCTTTTAATTCTTTGTCAATTGCCTCACTGAAAGTTTGGGCCTGCACCTGTCTGTCAGTTCCAAAGAACATGGTATGTGGTATCAATGCTTTATACATAAAAAGATGCATCAAAAGGAGATAGGCAAACCAGACAGCAATTATGATTTTGATTTTTTGCATTTATGTCACCCGAATGAAAAGTTTATTTAACATACTCATAGTACTTTTTTCTTTTTTCCACAAAAACACGTTTAACAATATAATCTAAATCCCCCTGCAAAACAAACAAAAAAATATACAACAAAAACAAAGGTGTTCCAAAAAGCTTTAGCCAGCTGTACTTTAAGTACCTTTTTCTTAAAATCTCATTTTCCTTTTTTCTTATATCATTCCAATAAGCTACTGTTTTTGAGGTGGGCGTAACCCTGAAGCCAATTATGTATTCCTTAAGAAAGCGAATCTTGTTCGTGCAGGACATAACTTTCAAAGCAAAATCTGTATCCATAGTGTTGTGTAAACTTAGGTCAAATCCTCCAACACGTTCAAAAAGGCTTCTTCGGTAAAATGAAGAATCAGGATAAACGGCAAAACATCCACTGGTTAATAATCCAATTTTTGAAAGGTAAGGCAAATACCTAACACACCGCCTCTCTGAAAGAACATTATCATTTGCATCTATAATCAGCCTATTACCGTAAAGAAAATCTATATCTTCTTCTTGAAAAATTTTAGCAATCTTTTTCAGCACACCGGGTAGCAGTATATCGTCAGATGCAAGATAAAAAAATATATCACCCGTTGCTATACTGAACCCCTTATTTAAAGCATCTGATTGCCCATTATCTTTCTCGCTTACCCAATAGGTCAGAAAACTTTCATATTTTTTTATAATCTCCAAACTGTTATCTGTAGATCCACCGTCTACAATTATATACTCGAAATTAGGGTAGTTCTGGTTAAGGACACTTAAAATTGTTCTTTCAAGAAACTCCCCTTGATTGTAAGACGGAGTAATAATCGAAATTTTAGGAGTGGCGAACTTGTCCATGTTATTATCAATTGTTCAGTAGTTTTTCATATAATTGAATATATTTTTTCGCAACAATTTTGCTATCAAAGTTGTATAGAACTTTTTGATGTGCATAGTGAGAAATCTCAGAAAAATTTGATGAATCCAAAATCCATTTAAATCCCTTTGCAAGATCATTTATATCAAAAGGCTTTGCAAGGTAACCATTTTTCATATGATCAACTAAATCATTATTACCTGCGACATTAAAAGCTAATACTGGCGTACCACAAGCTAAAGATTCCATAATAGTATTAGACAGTGTCTCTTGAATACTTGGTACTATCGTTAAATCACAAGCATTATACAAATTAGACATCTCTTTTTCATCCCTAATGTAGGGTATACAATGCACCTTAACATTAAATATCTTTTTGACTGAATCAGCACTGCCCCCAATTAAAGCAAGTTCCACATTTTCAAATAAATTTTTTTTAAATAAATCTACAACGAATTTAAACCCTTTATTTGTATCTTTATTGCTGTTTGCAGCATTTACTAATACGATCTTTTTATTCATGTCAAAATTAAAAATGTTCTTACATAAGATTTTATCTTTTTTCCTAAAAATAGTAGTATCAATTGGGTTAGGGAGATTAATTATTTTTTTACCCCTAAGCAAACTACTTCTTTCTGCACAATCTTTCATCCATTTGCTCAGTCCCACAAAAACAATTCTCTCAAATTTTGAGTAACAATTAACCTTTCTCTCAAAAACAAATTTGCTCAAATCATTTTCTTTTTTTGCCCTTAACTGGGGGCAATAACAACAAAGTTTTTCAAACCTTCGACAATCCCATTTAATGTGGCATCCTCCAGTGAAACACCAATCATCATGTAAAGTCCAAACGGTTGGATACTGTTTGTTTATTCTTATTAAATCTTCTATTTTTAAGAAACCACCACAGATCCAATGAAGGTGAACTATGTCAGGCTTAACAATATTCAAATATTTTTGAATGTTGATCCCAAAAATAGCAGGGGAAAAATATGTGGTTTTGTTTTTGGGATATAATAAAAGCGGGATTTTGTTTAAAAATCTATGTGCAATTGCCTTCAAGATTGGTGTATCACAAATCACATCGTCATCTAAAGTTTTTTTAATCATCACTAATATCTTGCAATCTACGCCTTCCCTCTTCAGTGATTCTTTTAGTCTTTTAGCGGCAATAGCGGCGCCACCACCAGTATCATAAGTGTTTAGTAACAGTACCTTCATATAAAACAGTCTTTTTTTTCTCTTAACATAATCCTTGGAAGTTCCATCATATGATTTTTGTGATACTTATAAACATTACCTTTTAATGTTGTTACAGCAGTCTTAAAAACGCCAAGAGACTTTATAAAATCTATTTGTTTTCTGTTGATTTCATTTTTAGACCCAAAGGGATAAGCAAAATGTTCTACTTTTTTCGAAATTTTTAGTTCTATTAATTCTTTATCTTCTAATACTTCTTCCATGATCTCCTCTTCAGAAATTTTATTCAATGCAAGATGGTTTTTTGTGTGTCCTCCAATAGAGCAGATAGGATCTTTTGAAATTTTTTGTATTTGATCCCAACTCATACAAAGCTCTTCACATTTTTTTTCCCAATTTACATCATAATGCCTAAATAGCATTTCTAAAGCGTCTTTTTTCTTTCTTCTATCAAGCGAAATTATATAACTTCTAATATCATAAAATGCTCTTATTTTTTCTTCCTCTGTCTTGATTTTATATTTTTGACCATTTCCTAACTTTATCTCATTATTTGATATTAGGATATCTTCTAAAATATACCACCATAACATAGCTTTTCTTTCAGGAAAAGAGCTACTAAGGTAGATGGTGAAAGGCACTGTGTATTTTTTAAAAATTGGATAAGCTACCTCATAATTGTCTTTATACCCATCATCTAACGTAAAAATTATCTGTTTTTTTACATATTCTCCATTTGTAAGTATGTCGTGCAATCTATCAAGTGATATGAATTCATACCTCTTTGACTTTAGCTCTAATATAAAATTCTCAAGGAATTCTGGAGAAATTTTCATATCTTCATTTGGTAAAAGTTTCCCTGGTTCATGTGGATAGACACGGTGCAGCATAAAGATGCTTGCTATACCTGAAAAAAAGTTTTCAAGAAAACGAATCATTGAAAATATCTTAAAGATGGCTTTTCTCACAATCTATAACCAAAGATATTGAGTTGGAGATCCATATCTCCTTCACGATTATGGTTTATGAGTGGATGTTTTCTTTTGGCAATATCTTCTATGTAATATCTAAAACCATTTCTTTCAAAGATATTCAAGATATCACTTAGTCGTTGAACTGACTTACTCCAAGAATGATATTCTACAAAAATATTTTGTATGTTTACCAATTCATCCTGACAATCTCTTAAAACCTCTAATTCGGCACCCTCTATGTCAATTTTAAGGAAATCAATCTTTTCATTTTGTTTTTCCAAAAAATCTTTTAATCTTAAACTTCCAATTTCTATTTTGTTTACTTTCCCTTTAATTGAACCACCATCCGCACCCTCACTCGCAAATTCTACACCGCTATAATCTATCCAAACCGCTTTATCAATAATTTCCACATCAGTCACACCATTCTTGATCAGGTTATGCTTTAATATATTAACTATAATAGGATCAGCCTCAAAAGCCTTAATTCTGGCATTTGGGTAAAGGTGTTTGAAGTAAAGACAGCTTAGCCCAATATTAGCTCCACAATCGTAAATAAGGGGTGAGTTACTTTGTGATTCAAACTTATAAATCTCACTGACAAAAATTTCCTTAAATTGCCATATAAAACTTTGTAAATCTGGTACATCAATCCTGTAATTAAGGAATTTAACATTATTTACCCTTCTATGTCGGGGATATTTTCCCCATTTGTTATAGAGCTTATTAAATTCTCTGTAATATGGAGCCTTAACATAATTGTATATTGGTTGCAGGATTTGTTTTAATAAGTATTTCATCTCTTAACCGCCTTTATTCCTATAATAATTTGATAGTCATTATCTCTGTAATAAAGTTCTTCTTTTGTAAGCTCTTCTGCAGAAATACCATGTAAAAATGCTGTGGCAGCCAAAACATTTCCATAGGTTTCAACCATCACATTATGACTCCCAAAAACTTCTTCAAAAGCTTTTTTGATAGACAAATCGGTAAATCGCCAAAAATCACCCCATCTTTCCATATCATATCTACTTATTTGTGATATACCTGCAACAGTAACAAGAGCTACCCCTCCCGTTTTTAGTATATGGCGAAGCCCTTTTATTGCAGACTTAAAATCATAAATAAAATTTAGGGTTTGAGTTAATATAAAGCAATCAATAGTATTATCAGGGAGAGAGTTTATAACAGTTAAATCTCCTACAATAGTTGCTTTTGGATTATCCTTAGTGTAGTGTAGTATTTCAAATTTTTCTACATTCATTCCAAACTTTCTTGAATAGGTATCTTCTGCTATTTCACAAACAGTGCCCTTAATAAAGCCTTTATTTTTATTTAAAAAATCCTCAATATAGACTCTATCAATGGGTGTCCCTCGATCAAAACCAAATACTTTAGAAATTGGTTTTAAATTTCTAAGATTATACCAGTTTGGTTTTCTGATAAGCCGATTTAAGTATTTTGAGATTATCATAATAACAAACCTTTGTTTCTTTACCCTATTGTCTAATAAGCGATTTTATGACTGGTAATTCTTCTTCAAACATTAAATATCACTTCCCTTAGTTTTCATACCTTATTTAATATATATCTAAGTCATGAACCTTAGAAAATGCATCCACCAAGCTTTCTGGATCTAAATTTATTATATTTTTAGGGAATTTATATAAATCCAAAAATAGAAAACTGTGTCTATATAACAACTCTCCTACATTATTGCCATCTTTCCCTGTCATTTTCAACTTTTTTGCATCTGCCTGTTTGTATCCATGTGGATTATCATAGTAAATATCATTGTTTTTGTCCACTTCGAGAAATTTAATCCAATTGTTGTCAAATCCACATATGTAAATAGTATCAAAACCCATATAGCAAGCAATTGCAAGTGCTTTATAAGCGGTCATTGATAAATAAGAACGTGGCTTTAAAATATTAGTTACATTTTTATTAAACCAACGAAATTCACAATCGTTAAAATAGAAAATAGTGTTCTTTATTTTTAATCTTCCTTTAAATTCTACGGGAAGAAAAAGTGTGATGTTTAACTTTTCCAAATTTTTTATGCTGTCCTCTATTTCTTTTACCTTTTCTTCACTTATGTTTCTATTATCACCCAAAAAAGCAGGATCAGATACAATATAAAAGTCAGGTGTGACTATTTCTGCAAGCTCTGTAGAAATATATGAACTTAAACAAAAGACTTTGTATCCACTGTCTTTCTGCAAAAGATTGACTTTGTAGAAATTTAATTTTTTCAAGGATGGACCACCTGCTAATACAAAAGCTTTATGGCCTTTGTAAATATTTTTCATTTTCTTTGTCTCTGAAAAACAATCATAATTTTTTAATATGTACAAATAATATTTAGTTAATCTGAAGAAATCGAGAGTAAAATATAAAAAATTTTTAAACCCTTTATTACATAGGAAAGGGGGTCTGTCAGCCTCTATTTTTTTTATTATTTTTTTTATCAACATAGTTTCAACCACTTATCTACAATTGGTCTTTAGCTTTCAATATAAAAAACCAAGGCATTCTGTAGATGCGAGCAGACAAAATCCAAGTCATCACAAAACATATTAACTTATTAATCATTAGACTTTATGCTGCCCCTACAAATCCAAAAGATTTAA
>FWPU01012007.1_pt1 | contig 11747 bp, 9 predicted proteins | sample 2228361 | NCBI WGS metagenome assembly FWPU01 (sample SAMEA103939777, study PRJEB20133) | metagenome | reverse complement strand
TCCCGGTGTTTCGCTCTGTCGGCGGGCAGGGCACTATGAGAGCGAAGCGGTTCCGGGCCATGGCCTGGCCCGCGTACTGATCCCGCACCAGGGCCAGGGTCACCGCTCGGGAGGAAGAGGCGCCGATCCCCTGGAGCAGACGCCCCACCAGCAGCACCGTAAAGGTCGACGCCAGCAGGGCCAACAGGGCACCCACCATGTACAGGCCAAAGCCGGCATAGAGGGCCGGCTTCCGGCCCACGCTGTCGGAGAGGGGGCCAAAGAAAAGCTGCCCCACGCCCAGGCCCAGGAAGATCACCGAGACCACCAGCTGGCGGTCATTGGGGTTCGACACCTGGAGATCCCCGGCGATGTGGGGCAGGGCGGGCAACATGGCGTCGATGGACAGGGCGGTCAGGGCCATCATCATGGAGACAAGGGCCACGAACTCGGCAAAGGAGGGTTTGGCGAAGGTACGGGTCTGGATCATGGTCACATCGGATACGGGTCGGTTGGGTGAAATGGACGATAACAAAGATGACGCTGCTGCAGAAACCACAGATGAACACAAATTGACACGAATTGGTAGGTCCGGTCTCCTGGCCGGACATCCGCACCAAACGGGATGGGAACCCATGTCACGCATCCCTGCGTGACCGACGGATCGTGTGGATTTTTCATCCCCCGCAGCGCAATGAAAGCGCATGAAGTACTCAGATGCGGCGCCGTCCTGAACCCGTGCAATCTGTGCATCAAAAAGATTGTAGAGCATGAAGGTCGGTTTTAAAATTGTGCGGAGCGCTGAAATCCCATCTCCATCCAGGCCGCCGATGGAGCGGCCAGCAGGAAAGGAACAGCCATGTCCCAGCAGCAAGGGGCCCGGCCTGGCCCTGTCCAGGTGGAAGTCTGTGTGGAGTCGGTCGAGGGCGCACTGGCCGCGCAGGCGGGCGGCGCCCAGCGGGTGGAGCTGTGCGCCAACCTCTTCGAAGGCGGCACCACCCCCAGCGCCGGCATGATCCGGCTCACCCGGGCCCAGCTCCAGATCGGCCTCTTCGTCATGATTCGCCCCCGCGGAGGAGACTTCTGCTACACACCCCTGGAATTTGAGGTCATGCGCCAGGACATCGCCCTGGCCAAAGAGCTGGGCGCGGACGGCATCGTCCTGGGCATCCTCCACCCCGACGGCACCATCGACGAAGCCCGCACCGCCGCCCTGATGGAAGCGGCCGCCCCCCTCCCGGTCACCTTTCACCGAGCCTTCGACCTCACGCCAGACGCCCACGCAGCCCTGGAGGCCCTGATCCGCCTGGGCGTTCCCCGAGTACTTACCTCCGGCCAGGAGAGCAGCGCGCTGGAGGGGAGCGAGCTCCTGGCCCAACTGGTGCAACAGGCCGCCGGCCGCATCGGCATCATGGCCGGCGGCGGCATCACCGAGCGCAACGTCCGCCGCATCGTCAATCTGACCGGCGTGCAGGAGATCCACCTGAGTGGCCGCAGCCCCGTGGCTGCACCGATCCAGGTGACCAACAGTCGCGTCCACATGGGCGGCGCCCTCCGCCCGCCGGAGACCATCCGCCTGGTCACCGACCCGGCCCGCATTCAGGCATGTGTGGCCCAACTGACCGACCCCGCCACGCCGTAGGTGCGGTGCCCTGGCCCCTACTGTTTCGCCAGGAATCCCCGCCGGGCGTATAATGGAGGGAGGCCGTGTCATTCGACCGGCCCGAACGGCTGTACCGAAAGCCAGGCCGTCAGAAGGTTGCAGCCAGCGTCCCCTGGACGCCTGCCGTTCACCCATCCCAGTGGACCCAAACCGCACCCGAATGTGACCGCCATGACCCATCCATTTGACTCCATCTATTCCCACGGCTTCATCCGAGCGGCCGTCTGTGTGCCCCATGTACGGGTGGCCGACCCGGCCTTCAACGTGGAGCGCACCATCGCCCTGGCACGACAGGCTTCGGCGCAGGACGCCGCGGTGGCCCTCTTCCCGGAGCTAGGCCTCTCCGCCTACTCCAACGATGACCTGTTCCACCAGGATGCACTGCTGGATGCCAGCCGCGCATCCCTGATCCAGCTCATCGATGCCAGCCGGGAGCTCACGCCCGTGTTGCTGGTGGGCGTGCCCCTCCGCTTCGAAAATAAGCTCTTCAACTGCGCGGTGGCGATCTACCGGGGGCAGGTCCTGGGTATCGTGCCCAAGACCTACATCCCCAACTACCGGGAGTTCTACGAGAAGCGCCAGTTCGCCTCGGCCCGGGATGCCGTGGCCCGGGAGGTTTCTTTCCTGGGCATCACCGTGCCCTTCGGCAACGACCTGATCTTCGAGGCCACCAACGTGCCGGGCTTTGCCCTCCACGTCGAAATCTGCGAGGATGTCTGGACGCCCATCCCCCCCAGTACCTACGCCGCCCTGGCCGGCGCCACGGTACTGGCCAACCTCTCGGCCAGCAACATCACCGTGGGCAAGGCCGACTACCGCCGGGACCTGTGCGCCTCCCAGTCCGGCAAGTGCATCGCCGCCTACCTCTACTCCGCAGCCGGGCCCGGGGAATCTACCACGGACCTGGCCTGGGATGGCCACGCGCTCATCTACGAGAACAACACCCTGCTGGCCGAATCCCGACGCTTCGTTGCGGACGAACAGGTGATCACCGCGGATATCGACCTGGAGCGGCTGATCCAGGACCGCATGCGCATGACTAGCTTCCAGGATAGCGTGGCCGACCATCGGGATCGCCTCCGCACCCTGCGCCGCATCCCCTTCCACTTCCAGGTGCCCACAGGCCCGGTGCCCCTGCAGCGGACCATCTACCGCTTCCCCTACGTGCCCAGCGATCCCACCAGCCTGGACGAGCGCTGCTACGAGGTCTACAACATCCAGGTCCACGGCCTGATGAAGCGGCTCCAGGCCACGGGCATCCAAAAGGTGGTCATCGGTGTCTCCGGCGGGCTGGATTCCACCCAGGCCCTGATCGTGGCGGCCCGTACCATGGACCGGCTGGGTCTGCCCCGGGAGAACATCCTGGCCTACACCATGCCCGGCTTCGCCACCAGCCACACCACCCGCAACAACGCCCACGCCCTCATGAAAGCCCTGGGCGTCAGCGCCCACGAGATCGACATCCGCCCCTCCGCGCTGCAGATGCTGCGGGACATCGGCCACCCCTTCGCCAACGAGGAGGAAGTCTACGACGTCACCTTCGAGAACGTCCAGGCTGGCGAACGCACCTCCCACCTCTTCCGGCTGGCCAACTTCCACGGTGGGCTGGTCCTGGGCACGGGCGACCTGAGTGAGCTGGCCCTGGGCTGGGCCACCTACGGCGTGGGCGACCACATGTCTCACTACAACGTCAACGCCTCCGTCCCCAAGACCCTGATCCAGTACCTGATCCGCTGGGTGGCCAACACCCACCAGTTGGGCGAGGAGACCAGCCGCATCCTCCACGCCATCCTGGAGACCGAGATTTCGCCCGAGCTCATCCCCCACCGCAACGGCGAGCAGGAGCGGCCGGCCCAGAGCACCGAGGCCCAAATCGGCCCCTACGAGCTGCAGGACTTCAACCTCTACTACATCTCTCGCTTCGGCTTCCGGCCCAGCAAGGTCGCCTACCTGGCCTACCACGCCTGGCGGGACAAAAACCAGGGCCCCTGGCCGGACCTGCTCCCCCCGGAGAAGCGCCACGAGTACGACCTGGCCACCATCAAGAAGTGGCTGGAAGTTTTTCTCTACCGCTTCTTCCAGATCAGCCAGTTCAAACGCTCCGCCTTGCCCAACGGCCCCAAAGTCGGCTCGGGCGGCTCCCTCTCGCCCCGGGGCGATTGGCGCGCGCCCAGCGATTCCGAGGCCGTGGTCTGGCTGGAGGAACTGCGCCGCAATGTGCCCGCCTGACCCTACACCCCAGGAGGAACCCAATGCTGACCCGCTACAATGCCATCGATATTGAAGACGCGCTCCGGGCCGTGACGCCGCCGCCCCCCTTCCCCCCCGCCCGGAACCGGCCCGCCTGGTCGGCCATCCGCCGGCAGCTGGGCGAAGAGGAGGTCCAGGCCATCCTGCGCCAGGCCGAAGAAGACGCCCGCACGCCCATCCCCGCCCTTCCCGCCAGCCTCTACCTGGAGTTCAAACGGGAAGGCCGGCGGGAGGGCTACCAGCAGCCCCGCTCCCAACGCCGGGAGCTGCTGCGCAACCTGGCCCTGGCCGAGTGCCTGGCAGGGGAGGGCCGTTTCCTGGACCCCATCCTGGACCTGGCCTGGGCCATCTGCGAGGCAGCTGGGTACTGCCGGCCCACCAGGTGGAACTGACCGACATGCAGCGGCCCGTCATCGACCTGGGGGCCGCCATGACCGCGCTGGAGCTGGCCGAGCTGGATCTGCTCCTGGGCGACCGGCTGGACCCCCGCCTGGGCAAGCGCATCCGGGACGAAGTAGATCGCCGCTGCCTCACCCCCTACCTGACCCGCCACGACTTCTGGTGGCTTCACAACTCCAACCGGCGCAGCGTCAACAACTGGACGGCCGTCTGCAACGGGGGCGTGGCCGGCGCAGCCCTCTACCTGGAGCCCGACCCGGCCCGGCTGGCCGAGATCCTGGCCCGGGCTGCCCGTTCCCTGGACGACTACCTGGATACCTTCGATCCCGACGGCGGCTCCAGCGAAGGACCCGGCTACTGGGACTACGGCTTCGGCTACTACACGGTGCTGGCCCACCTGGTGGAGCAGCGTACCGAAGGCCGTATCGACTTTTTGCAGGGCGAGCGGATGCGCCAGATCGCCAGCTACCCCATGCGCACCGTCCTCAGCCGGGGCGCCTACGTTAACTTCTCTGACTGCCGCAGCAACATCACCTACTCCCGGGCCCACCTGGCCTTCCTGGCCCAACGCCTGGAGCTGCCGGAGCTGGCCTCCCTGGCCTGGGAACAGCCCACTCAACACCGCCGGGCCAACCTCACCTGGGGCCTGCGCTCCCTCTTCTGGCAGCCGTCGGCGGACGTGCCGCACGAGTTTACGCCCAGCCGCCACGACTGGTTCAGCGGCATGATGTGGATGATCGCCCGCTACGACCCGACCGATCCCCAGGCCCTGGTCCTGGCAGCCAAGGGCGGCCACAACCAGGAGATGCACAACCAGAACGACGTGGGCAACATCATCGTCCACGTGGGGGGTGAATCGGTCATCGCGGACATCGGCCAGGGGCGCTACACCCGGGCCTACTTCGGCCCCGAACGCTACGAGCATCTGGTCAACTCCTCCCTGGGCCACTCGGTGCCGGTGGTCAACGGCCAGCTCCAGGCCCCAGGCCGCCAGCATGCGGCCCAACTCCTGGAACATGTGGCGTCCCAGCAGCGCGATACCCTGGCCCTGGAGCTCAAGGACGCCTACCCGGAGGCCGCGGGCCTGGCCTCCCTGCGCCGGCGGGTCACCCTGCACCGGGAGGCGCCCCGGGGCTGGGTGGAGCTGGAGGACGCGGTGGAGTTCGCCGAAGCGCCGGGCGACTTCGAAACCGCGCTCACCACCTTCGGCCGGGTGGAGCTGGGCGAAGATGCCCTCATCCTCTACGGCCTGCGGGGCAAGCTGCGGGTCGCCTTCGACCCCAACCTGGTGACGGCCCGCATGGACCTGTTCGAGGGGGTGGAGCTCTCCACCGGCCCGGCGGACGTGCGCCGGGTGGCCTTTGCCCTTAAGGAGCCCGCCTACGCCGCCACCATCCGGCTGGAAATCGTCCCCATCTGAGCGGCCCATGGCTCTGCAAGCGCCCGCCGGCCCGCCCGGAAGCCGCCAGGAGCCGGCTCTGGCGGCCTATGCCCTGCCACCGCCGGCGGAACTTGTTCCCCTGGCCCGGACAGGAATCAACAACCAGGTGATGGAGGTGCGGGCCGGCCCCCTTCGCTACGTCTGGAAACGCTACCAGAGTTTTGAAGATCCCGCGGCCATCCGCTACGAGCATCGGCTGTTGGGCTGGCTGGCCACCCAGGGCCTCCCCTTTGCCGTGCCCGTGCCCGTCCCCACCCGCACGGGAGACACCCTCTGCCCCACGCCTGAAGGCTGGGCAGCCCTGTTCCCCCTCCTCCCGGGCAGCCCGCCGGAGCTCCACGACCCGGGCCAGGTGGAAGCGGTGGGCGAAGCCCTGGGCGCGCTCCATGCCGTGTTGGTCCACTACCCCAGGACGGCCCGCCCCGCCGTTTATGGCTATGCGAATTTGACCCAGATCCATCCGGCCCTGCCAGACCCTGCCCACCTGACGCCTGAGACCCTGGCCCTGCCCCTCACGCCCCAACTCCAGGCCCTCCTGGCCCGCTGGCGCCAGGCCGTCCAGACGTTGATGGCCTGGCTCCAGGACCAGTACGCCCGTCTGCCCCACCAGGTCATCCACGGCGACTTCGTGCCGGGCAACACCTTGCTCCAGCAGGGGCGGGTGAGCGCCGTGCTGGATTTCGAGATGGCCGGCGTCGACGCCCGGGCCATGGACGTGGCCAGCGGCCTGGCTTTTGCCATGCGGGTGTGGGAAACGCCCGACCCCTGGCCCCGGGTCACGGCCTTCTGCCGGGGCTACCGCCGGCAAGGTCGGCTGACCGACGCGGAGGTGGCCGCGCTACCCCACCTGATCCACCTGCGGGATGTGGCCTCCACCATCTGGTGGCTGGGCCGGGGCCTGCAGGCCGGCGATGGGGCCGGCCAGTTGTGGCGCATCCGCCAGACCCTGGACACGGGGGTCTGGCTCACCACCCATGCCCGCGAGTTCCGGGAGCGCCTGGCAATAATGGTATAGTAGAAGAGATCCCCACCCAGCCTCCCCGCGGCCGGTGGGCACCCGGGGGGAAAGTTCGGGTGGGGTTGGCGTCCTTGAGACAACAACAGGAGGAAGCATTCATCATGTACACCCGAATCCTGGGGCGAAGCGGTATCGAAATCAGCGGCCTGGGCCTGGGCTGCTGGGCCATCGGCGGCCCCTTCTGGCGCGGCGACCGCCCCGTGGGCTGGGGCGACGTGGACGACCACGAGTCCATCCGCGCGCTGGAGTGGGCCTTGGAGCTGGGCGTCACCTTCTTCGATACGGCGGACGTCTACGGCTGTGGCCACAGCGAGCGCATCCTGGGCCAGGTGCTCAGCCGGCGGCGGGAGCAGGTACTCATCGCCACCAAGTTCGGCAACATCTTCGATGAGCAGACCCGCCGCATCACCGGCGCCAGCGGCGAGCCGGCCCACATCCGCCAGGCCTGCGAGGCCAGCCTGCACCGCCTACGCACCGACTACATCGACCTCTACCAGTTCCACATCGGCAATTACGACCTGGGCCGAGCCGGAGAAGTTCTGGAGACCCTGGAACAACTGGTGGACGAGGGCAAAATCCGCTGGTACGGCTGGAGCACCGACGACCCCGAGCGGGCAGCCTTCTTTGCCCAGGGCGAACATTGCGCCGCCATCCAGCAGCGCTTCAACCTCTTCGAGGGCAACGCCGACACCCTGGCCGTCTGCGAAGAACAGAACCTGGCCAGCATCAACCGGGGCCCCCTGGCCCAGGGCCTGCTGACGGGCAAGTTCACCCCCGACTCCCGCCTGCCGGAGAACGACGTGCGCCGGGACTGGGACTTCCGCACCGGGGAGCAAGCCCGGCGCCTGAAGGTGCTCAACGAAGTGCGGGAGGTGCTCACCGCGGGTGGCCGCACCCTGGCCCAGGGCGCCATCGGCTGGCTGTGGGCCCGCAGCCCGGTGACGGTGCCCATCCCCGGCTTCAAAACCGTGGCCCAGGTGGAGGAGAACGCCGGCGCGCTGGAACTTGGCCCCCTGAGCCCCGACCAGATGGCCGAGATCGACGAACTTTTGGCACGATGAAGGAACCATTCCGACCATTCACGTATGGCTGAAACCAACGAAATTTTTCTCCTCAACATCACCGGCCGGGACCGGCCAGGGCTGGTGGCCCGCATCGCGGGCGCGCTGGCCACCTTTGGCATCAACGTGCTGGACATCGGCCAGGCGGTTATCCACGATCACCTGGCCCTGGGCCTGCTGGTGGAGATCCCGCGGCAGCTGGAGGCGGCGGCCGTCTTCAAGGAGCTGCTCTACGTGGCCCACGAGCTGAACGTCCAGGTCCGCTTTACGCCGGTAGACCTGGAGACCTACGAGCGCTGGGTGGATGAGCAGGGCAAGGAGCGACGCATCATCACCATGATGGGCCGTAAGCTCACCGCCGGCCAGATCGCGGCCGTGGCCGCCACCTGCGCCCGCTATGGCCTGAACATCGACGTCATCACCCGCCTCTCGGGCCGGGTCTCCCTCACCCGTCCCAGCCGGGAGCCCAAGGCCTGTGTCCAGTTTTCGGTGACAGGAAAGCTCCACGACGAACACGGCATGCGCCGGGAGCTCCTGCAGATCTCCCAGGAGATGGGCATGGATGTCTCCTTCCACGTGGACGATATCTACCGCCGCAACCGCCGCCTGGTGGTCTTCGACATGGACTCCACCCTGATCCAGATCGAGGTCATCGACGAGCTGGCCAGACGGGCCGGCGTGGGGGAAGAGGTGGCGGCCATCACCGCGGCGGCCATGCGGGGCGAGCTGGACTTCAAGGAAAGCCTGCGCCGTCGGGTGGCCCTGCTCAAGGGGCTGGATGAATCCGTCCTGCAGGAGGTGGCGGAGAACCTGCCCCTCATGGAGGGCGCGGAGCGGGTCACCTGCACCCTGAAGCGGCTGGGCTACAAGATCGGCATCCTCTCGGGCGGCTTCGACTACTTCGGCAAAAAACTCCAGGAGCGGCTGGGCTTCGACTACGTCTACGCCAACCGGCTGGAGATCGTGGACGGCAAGCTCACCGGCCGGGTGGTGGGGGAGATCATCGACGGCCCCAAAAAGGCGGAGCTCCTCCAGCAGATTGCCCAGCGGGAGAACCTCTCCCTGGAACAGACCATCGCCGTGGGCGACGGCGCCAACGACCTGCCCATGCTCAGCGTGGCCGGGCTGGGCGTCGCCTTCCACGCCAAGCCCATCGTGCGGGAAAAGGCCCAGCGTTCCATCTCCAACCTGGGCCTGGATGGGTTGCTCTTCCTCATCGGCATCCGGGAACGGGAGATCCAACAGTGACTCCCCTGCGAAAAGGGCATTTTTGAACGCAAAGGCGCAAAGGCACAAAGAAACGCAGGAGAGAATCTCCCAAATCAGCGTTCATCTGCGTGGATCAGCGTCCTCATTTGACCTTTATGCAGTAGAGTCAACAGTAAGCCAACAACACGGAGGCGCCATCCCATGGACACCCCCCCAACAACCGGCCCCCGCCTGAGTGACCAGGAGTTCTTTAGCTAACATGTGGACACCAGCCGCCCCGGCCTGGCAGAGATCCCGGCGCTGGTGGCCCGGGGAGACCTGGCGGCCGCGCGCCGGGTCTTCGCCACCGAGGCCCGGGCCAGCCTCCAGCCGGAGCGCTTCCTCTCCATCCGCCGGACCTTCCGGGGTAGCAACTTCATGTACCCGGGCGAAAGCGTGGCCGAGGCGGCGGAACGCATCCTGCGCCTGGAGCTCATCTCCTGCGGCACGCCCCACCGCTTCCAGGGCGAGGTAGACTGGCACGCCAACCCCACCTACAACCAGTACAAGGAGTGGCCCTTCCAGCTCAACCGCCACCCGGAATGGGCCATCCTGGCCGAGCGGTACCGGGAGACCGGCGACGAGCGCTACGCGGCCGGCTTCGTCCGGCTCTTCCGCAGCTGGGTTCGCCAGGTGTTGGTGCCGCCCGACGCGCCCAGCAACGCCACCCTGGGCTGGCGCACCATCGAGGCGGGCATCCGCATGGGCGGCGCCTGGCAATGGGCCCTCCACTCCTTCTACCGCTCTCCCCACTTCGACGACGACGTGCTGGTGGACTGGTACAAGTCGGTCTGGGAGCACGGCTGGCGGCTGCGCCACTTCCATTGGACCCACAACTGGCTCATCATGGAGATGAACGGCCTGGCCCAGATCGGCCTCCTCTACCCCCAGTTCCGGGAGGCAGAGGCCTGGCGGACCTACGCGCTGGAGCGGCTGGTGGAGGAGCTGGACAAGCAGGTCTACCCGGACGGCTTCCAGTATGAGCTCACCACCAACTACCACCAGGTGAACATCCGCAACTACCAGTGGCTGTGGGATGTCTACGCGGCCTATGACCAGCCGGTACCCGATGCCTTTGCCCCGGTCTTGGAGCGCATGCACGAGGCCAATGTGCGCCTGGTGATGCCCGACGGCCGCCTGCCCGATGTGAACGACGCTGGCTGGAGGCCGCCACCCTCTTCGAGCGGGCGGTGGAGCTCTATCCCCACCGGGCCGATTTCCGCTGGGTGCACAGCGGTGGTCCCAAGGCGCCCAAAGCCGGCGAGCCCCCAGCGGAGCGCTCCTGGGCCTTCCCCTACGCCGGTTACGTGGTGCTGCGGGAAAGCTGGCAGCCAGACGCCATCTGGGCCCTCTTCGACGGCGGTCCCTTCGGCTGGGCCCACCAGCACGAGGACAAGCTCAACCTGCTGCTCCACGCCTACGGCCGGCTGCTCCTGACCGAGGGCGGCAACTACGCCTACGACAACTCACCCATGCGGCGCTACGTCCTCTCCACCCAGGCCCACAACACCGTGCGGGTGGACGGCTGGGACCAGAACCGGCGGGCCCACTACGTGCATCGGGAGGAGGCCATCCGGGAGACGGCGGGGGTACGCTGGCACTTTGGCGAAGCCCGGGATTGGGTGGAGGCCGCCTACGAAGAAGGCTACGGGCCGGATGCGGGCATCCCCGTGGTCCATCGCCGCCGGGTGATCTTCCTGAAGCGCCCCCAGGGGGCGCTGGGCCCCTGCCTGCTGGTGGTGGACCGCCTGCTTCCGGAGGACGACGGGGTCCACAGCTACCAGGCCCTGTGGCACTTCGACACCGAACAGGCGGCGGTCATCTCCCTGCCGGAAGGCGGCGTGGGCATTGCCAGCCAGGACCCCGAGCCGGCCAACCTGACCGTCGTCCCGGCCCGGTTGGCCGGCCTCACCGCCACGGTGGTGGCCGGCCAGGAGGAGCCCGAGTGGCAGGGCTGGAAGTCCATCCTCAACAACCAACAGGGGCAGTACGCGCCCGCGCCCACCGCGCTCGTGGCATGGCAGGCCCAGGGTCCGGTGCGGCTGGTCACCCTCCTCTACCCCACCCGCGCGGGACAGGCCTGCCCGGTGGTGGGCTTGGAGGCAGATGGGGATGTGGCCGCCACCCAGGTGCGCGTTCACCTGGCGGACGGGGAAGTGGTGGAGGTAGACGAGGGGGGATGATAGAGGCAGGAGGCAGCCTCACCCCCAACCCCTCTCCTCCGGCATTGCCGGGGGAGAGGGGAGAAGGGGGAATGGGGGATGGGGGTAAACAGTTACCGTGGACCAGGCCTTGGCCCGTCTGTAAACGGCCAGGCTGGCATGGAGAAAGGAGCGGCCCGGACAATGAAAATTCTAAGGTGTTTGGGAGCTGGAAAGGTACCAGCTCCATGAGATATCACAAGATATCACAGGGAAAATCTATTGCAACTATTCATTGATGCTGAATTGCGTGCTCACATGCTCCATAGGGCCTTCCCTGAATTCGAAGCCCCAAATCGCTGAATCGCCGGGTTACCCGGCAATCTCCTGCAATGCCGTTGGTACAAGAGGTAGGGACAGGGGCCAATTCTTCAATTCTTCGTTACCGATTGAATGATAAAGTAGGTCACGGAAAGTTTTTGGAAAGCAGAAAGCGATCTGAATCGGCAGAGCAATTTTGTTTGCGTAGCCAGCGCTGAATCGCACT
>FWPU01009567.1_pt1 | contig 11748 bp, 9 predicted proteins | sample 2228361 | NCBI WGS metagenome assembly FWPU01 (sample SAMEA103939777, study PRJEB20133) | metagenome | reverse complement strand
ATCTTACCTACAATGCCGAAAGGCGTACCTACCGTGGGTTTTTAACCCTTTACACCCAGGAAATGGCCATTGAAGAGCCTGATAAGCCGCGATTCCGGTACTACCTGCTTTACACCCAAAACGCCGCAAAAACCCTGAACAGGGTTGCTTTTCATAAAAACAATATCAAGCTTCGCGTTTATTATACCAAACCCTCAGTAGGGCTTTAACCATAAAATTTATGTGCGGAATTGTAGCCTATGTGTGGCACCGGAATGCCCAGGAAGTGTTAATTAAAGGCCTGAAACGCCTGGAATACCGCGGTTACGACAGCGCCGGCATTGCCTTGATGAACAACGGTATTCACATTTATAAAAAGAAAGGTAAAGTAACCGAACTGGAACAACTGGTGAAAAACCTTTCCATAAAAAGTTCCATCGGCATTGGGCATACCCGGTGGGCCACTCATGGCGAACCCAACGATGCAAATGCCCACCCGCACTATTCTGCCTCCGGCAAACTGGCGATCATCCACAATGGCATTATAGAAAACTATGTGGCACTTAGGCAGGAACTGATCAATAAGGGATATCGCTTTTCCAGTGAAACGGATACCGAAGTACTTATTCATTTCATTGAAGATATTCAAATTAGCAACAACTACTCGTTGGAAGAGGCTGTGCGCGTAGCCCTCACCCAGGTGGTGGGCGCCTATGCCATTGTGGTTATGACTTCAGACAACCCCGAAATGCTCATTGCAGCCCGCAAAGGCAGCCCGTTGGTGATAGGCGTAGGACCAAACGAATTTTTCCTGGCTTCTGATGCCACCCCCATCATTGAATACACTAAGGATGTGATTTACCTGAACGACCAGGAAATTGCCATTATCGAAAACGGCGATTTGCGCATAAAGACCATTGACGATGCACCGGCTACCCCGTACATCCAACGGCTGGAAATGGAACTCGAAGCCATAGAAAAAGGCGGATTCGAGCACTTTATGCTAAAAGAAATTTTTGAACAGCCCCGCTCCATCCGCGACTGCCTGCGGGGCCGGCTCGATGCCGCCTCGGGCAGACTGGTGCTGGGCGGCATTCGCGAATACGTTAATAAAATGATGCAGGCCGACCGTATTATAATTGTAGCCTGCGGAACCTCCTGGCATGCCGGACTGGTGGCCGAGTATATGATTGAAGAATTTTGCCGCATACCCGTTGAGGTAGAATACGCTTCCGAGTTCCGTTACCGAAACCCTATTATCCGCGAAGGCAATGTGGTGATAGCCATCTCCCAGTCGGGCGAAACAGCCGACACCCTGGCGGCTATTGAACTGGCCAAATCCAGAGGAGCCATCATCATAGGTGTGTGTAACGTGGTAGGTTCATCCATAGCCCGTGTCTCGCACGCAGGCTCCTACACCCACGCCGGCCCCGAAATAGGCGTAGCCAGCACCAAAGCCTTCACCGCCCAACTTACCGTGCTGAGCATGATTGCCCTGATCATTGCCCAGAAACGCGGCACCATAACCGACCGTAAATTTCATGAGCTGCTTGTAGAACTGGAAAACATTCCCAATAAAGTAGAGGAGGTGTTGAAGCAAAACGATAAAATCCGCGAAATGGCTTACCAGTTTAAAGACGCCACCAACTTCCTCTACCTGGGCCGGGGATATAATTTCCCCGTAGCGCTGGAGGGGGCCCTTAAACTCAAAGAAATATCCTACATCCATGCCGAAGGCTATCCGGCAGCCGAAATGAAACACGGCCCTATTGCATTGATTGACGAAGCCATGCCCGTAGTATTTATCGCTACCCGCGATAGCTCGTACGAAAAAATTATTTCCAACGTTCAGGAAGTAAAGGCCCGTAAAGGGAGGGTTATTTCGGTGGTAACTGCCGGTGATGACGTTCTGCCCGGTCTGTCTGAATTTGTAATTGAAGTACCGGCCGTACAGGAAGCCCTTATGCCGATTGTTTCGGTAATACCTCTGCAACTGCTGTCGTACCATATTGCCGTAATGCGTGGCTGCAATGTGGACCAACCCCGAAACCTGGCTAAGTCGGTTACCGTTGAGTAACCAGAACAACTTGTTTAAACCCCGCTACTCAGGGTATATCAAAATGAATATATTGTTAGCTATGCGAAAATGTTTTCCATTTATTGCAGCTGCCGCTTGTATGAGTTTTACCGGCTGCCGCCTGGAACCCGATCTGGCCGAACTGGTTAAAGATATGGTGGTGCAAACACAATATGACCAGGAATCGGTAACGGATAACTTTAGCATTTTTAACACCTACAACACCTTTACAATGCGCATCGATACCATGGGTTTGGTTTCAACGCGTACACGCGATTCGCTGCTGATAGATGGCTCGGGACAGGATTTTGTAAAATCGGTAACCCGCAAAGTACGCGATAAGATGGCAGGGGCAGGCTATACGCTCGTTAACCGCAATGAAAATCCTGATTTTTCCGTAAACGTAATCTTACTGGATAACTTCAACTTCTTTCAAACCATTACCTACCCGCCCTACTACGGCTCCTGGTACTATGGTTATTACGGCTACTGGTTTCCGTTTGTAACTACCTATGCCGCATCGTATGGCACCGTTGCCATTGAAGTAGTAGATATAAAAAACTATGCCGCTAACGGAAACCGATATAAAATAATCTGGAAGGCGTTTATTGGCGATATCTACACTTCATTAGACCAGTTGAATAATACCCTTAAAGCCATAGACCAGGCTTTTGCACAATCGCCTTATATAAGCAAGGATTAATTTTTTATGAAAAACCAACTGTTTGTTTTGCTTTTACTGGGTTCCGTATGGCTGTATGCCCAACCGGCCGACGGCTCGTTTGGTGTTTCGCTTAACATTCTTACCCCCACCTACACCGATTACGTAGGCAAAACCTCTACCGGCGTCCGGTTCGGTTATACCCGCTACAAAACCGAAAAATTTGGCTGGGGTTTCGATGCCTCCTACAATACCCTGAACGATTATGTACCCCGCCAAACCTATACCTACCCGGGCGGAGCCATAACAACCGATATGTTTAATTACATGTATTACTTCACCCTGATGTTAAACGGACAGTACTACTATAAACCATCGGGCCGGTTAATACCGTACGCCTCGCTGGGAGCCGGTGTGTCCGTAACGCGTTATACCCTTTTTTACAACGTGTATCAGGAAGGCGATGAAAAGGTAGGTTGGGTGGCGCGGCCCGAAGCCGCTATTGTTTTTCGGGTTAGGGAATACTCTACACTGGGTCTGAAAACAGCTCTGAGTTGGGAATATACAGGAAACAGAAGTGAATTGTATAACATTGATAATTTCAACGGGTTTTGCGTACAGGTAGGCATTGTGTTGTTCAATTAATCTGCTTACCCGGCCAGAAACCGGTAGCCTATTCCCTTAATGGTAATAATCTGCACCGTGGGATCGTCTTTCAGGTAATCGCGCAAACGGGTTATGTACACATCCAGGTTGCGCGAGTTAAAAAACGAGTCATCACCCCATAGCTCCATTAAAATATCCTTGCGGTACACGGTGGTGTTTTTGTTCTGGCACAGGCATTTCAGCAGGCTAGCCTCGCGGTGCGATAGTTTCTTTATGCGGTTTTTAAACTTTAATTCGTACCGTGCGTACGAAAATTCGTACTGGCCGATGGCATAGGTTTCGGAGACTGCAACATGCTTCTGTCCGGTTAGGTGCATCAGGTTGTAAATGCGGGCAATAAGCTCTTCCATGCTAAAGGGCTTTCGCAGATAATCGTTTCCGCCGGCTTCAAAACCTTTCAGCACATCTTCGGTTTGGGTTTTGGCGGTAACAAAAATTATGGGCACCGAGGGGTTGAGCCGCCGGAGCTCGGCAGCCAGCGTGTAGCCGTCTTGCAAAGGCAGCATGATGTCGAGCACGCAAATTTCGGGTTGTGTTTCGCGAAACCGGGCCAGAGCCTGGCGGCCATCGGTGGCCATGTGTACCACAAAGTCGCGGCTTTCCAGGCTTTCTTTTACAATTCGGCCTAAAAAGGGCTCGTCTTCTACGTACAAAACTTTTATTTTTATTTTATTCATGCCAGTGGGGCTGCCGGAAACGTAAGAATAAAGGTGCTCCCTTTACCGGGTTCGCTTTTTAGTTTAATCGAACCGCCGTGGGCTTTTACTGCACGGGCTACATAATACAAGCCCAGCCCGTAACCTTTTGCATTGTGCACATCGCCCGAGGGCACCCGAAAAAATTTTTCAAATACCAGTTGCTGGTATTCCTGGGGTATGCCTGTTCCGTTGTCTTCTACAAGCAGTTGTAAGGCAGACCCGGTATGCGAAAGAGTAAGGGTAATGGTACATCCCGGTTTGCTGTACTTAACGGCATTATCGAGCAGGTTAAGCACCACCTGTGTCAGGTGAAGAGAATCTCCGCGCAATTTGAAAGTCCCGTCCGGCTTGTTAAAAACAACCTGTGCCTGATGCTTTTCAAAAAACAATTTGAAAGAAACCAGAGCCTCCTGTATGATGTGTTCCAGGTCTGCTACCTCGCGGGTTACTTCAGCATGGGTACGGTTAAATACCGAAGCCTCCAGAATTTTGTCAATAATCGTCAACAACCGGTTCAATTCATGGTGGGCCATGTCCAGGTATTCGCGTAGCCGCGAGGGGTTATCCATAGCTTTGAAGTGCTGCAGGGCCTCTAAGGCAACGCTTACGGTGGCAACCGGTGTTTTAAGTTCGTGCGTAATGTTGCTTATTAAGTCGTTCTTTATTTGCACAAGTTTTTGCTGCGTTGTCATGCTGCGGTACATCATCAAAAAGGCGGTTATAATAAGTGAAGTTAGAACAATTGAAAAGGCAATTTGCGGACTAACTTTAGAGAGCAGAAACGGCCGGATGTTACTGAAGGTGGCGTAGTAAGCCGGGGTGTCGGGCAGAAAGAAGGGCTCAGTTGCAAAACCATGGTGCTGGGTGGTGTCGGGTTTATGCAGTTTGGCTTTGTGCACAGCAGGCGCAAGGGTTATGCCAATTGCCTTAAGGGTGTCGGTATAGAATCGTTGAATGTCTTCAACACGAAGCGAGTCCTGACCAAACCGGAAAAGGAAGTTACCGGTTGTGCCTTTTTTCCTGAAGCCCGCCACCACCGGACGGAGGAAGCGGATCATGGTGTCGCCACGGCCCGTAGCTGAAAGCGAAATATGGATGATGGAGTCGCGCACATCAATTCTGGAAAAGGTACCGGGGGCATTGTTTGGCAAGGGCGGATGCCGGATAACTTTCTTTTTCCAGATGCTCACCTGCGTCTGGCCGTTGGTAACTGTAAAATCCAGGCTGTCTTCCTTTACCAGGGGCTCAATACTCTGCATAATCAGCGAATCGTACAGGCGAATGATGGTAATTCTAAACAGGGTATTTGTTTCTTTTTCAAACCGTTCCCGTTCCTCCTGGTACGAACTGCGTAACCACAGCAGCTGCAAAATAAGCAACAACCCAATGCTGCTTACCATTAAAACTATTGTGCCCGTGTTTTTGCCGACTTTCACCATACAAAGATAACAGTAAAACGGGGGTCGGCTCAGGGTATTAACATTAATTAACGTTCTATTCAGAACAATTAACCATCGGCCCGCATCACAAAGCGTACCTTTACCGCACAAGCAAATTTTACTGTGATGGCTACCGTAAAACTTTTCGCAATTGCTGCAGCCGCCGCCTGTGCAGTTCAAACTGTTGTTGCTCAGGTTAAAGAGGGCGTTATTCTATACGAAACCAAAATAAACACGCACCGCAACATACCACCGGAACGGTCGGGCATGAAAGCCATGGTTCCCGAGTTCCGCACACTTAAACATCAGTTGTTTTTTAACGAGTCGGAGTCGCTGTTCAAACCGGTAATCGAAGAAGTAGAGGAAGAGTTTACCAGCGAAGGCATGCGCATGCGCTTTATTACTCCGCAAGTGGAAACCTACGCGAATGTGCAGGATCAGAAAAGCATAGTGTCGCAGGAGTTCATGGGTAAAAAATACCTCATCACCGACACGTTGAAAACGGCTCCGTGGAAACTGGGCACTGAAACCAAGAACATTTTGGGTTACGAATGCAAACAGGCCTACATGACAACCGAAATACAGGTAATGCTGGGTCCTCAGGCGCAGTCGCGCACGGTAGAAATTACGGCCTGGTACACCGATAAAATCAGGCCTTGGCTGGGGCCTGAACATTACAACACCCTGCCCGGAACGGTACTAGCTGTAGATGTGAACGGCGGTGAGAAGGTAATACTTGCGGTAAAGCTGGAAGAACGACCGCTGAGAAAAAATGAATTAAAGATACCTGCATCGGGCACAAAAGTTTCGCAGGCTGAATTCAGAAAAATAGTGGCCGCCCAAATGGAAAAAATGCGGCAAAGCGGAGGTAATCCGACTCGGAACTAAGCCAACCCTTGAAAAAATAAAATAGTAAATCATAACATGCGTTTCATTTTACTGCTCACCATTTTAACAGGGCTAACGCTTACAGTGTACGCACAGAAAATAACTCTCAAAGGGCAACTGGCCGATTCGGCCGGTACGGCACTGCCTTCTGCAACGGTGCTCGTGTTAAGTACCCGCGATTCATCGCTGGTAAATTTTGGCGTAAGCAACAACCAGGGATTCTTCGAAATTAAAAATCTTGCACGCCAGGAATACTTGTTTCGGGTTACTTTCGTGGGTTTTGCTCCGTTAAACTTGAAAGTTTCTCCCCGTCCCGATGAGACGGTGATCGACCTGGGCCTGATTAAAATGCAACCCGAGAGCAGGGTGTTAGACGAAATTGTTATTCAGGGAGAAAAAGCCCCGGTAGTGGTTAAAAAAGATACAATCGAATTCAATGCCTCATCGTTTAAAACCAAGGCCAACGCCAACGTAGAAGACCTGCTGAAAACCATGCCGGGCATAGATGTGGAAACCGACGGCACTATTCGTGTGCAGGGTGAGCAGGTGCAGCGCGTTACCGTAGATGGCCGTGAATTTTTTGGCCGCGACCCCAAACTGGCTACGCGTAACCTTCCGGCCGATGCAGTTGATAAAGTGCAGGTATTCGACCGCAAATCCGACCAGGCCCTCTTTACCGGAATTGACGATGGCCAGCGCGAAAAGACCATTAACCTTGAACTGAAAGAAGAAAAACGCAACAGCGCCTTTGGCAACGCAACTGCAGGAGCCGGCACCGACAGCCGCTTTCAGGCTCAGGGCGCTTTAAACAAATTCACGAAAGGACAGCAACTCTCCCTGCTGGGCATGGGCAACAACATTAACGAACAAGGATTTTCGGTTGGCGACTTCATGAATTTTTCCGGCGGAACCCAGGCCATGATGCAAGGAGGGGGTGGCATTCGCATAACCATTAATGGGCCTCAGGGCAATACGAGCGGAGGCCCCGCCTTGAATATGGGCGGCCGGCAAACCGGCATCATGACCAACTATGCCGGAGGTGTAAATTACAACCAGGACCTGGCCCCGGGCTCACGCATTAACTCCAGTTACTTCTACAACCACCTGGATAGAAACGTTACCAGCTCGTTGCTTCGAATCAATACGTTACCCCAGGGCGGTAGCTATAACTTTATGCAGGACAGTCGCCAGCAAAGCAGCCGCAACAACCACCAGGGTACCCTCATGCTGGAGCACAACCTCGATTCGGCCAACGTAATCCGGGCAACCGCCAACGCCAATTATTCCGACTCCGAATCCCGGTCCTTTAGCGAAAGCCGCACCATGAATGTGGGCAACATCGCAATACGCAACGAAAGCGAACGCAGCGTATTCACCGCTCAAACCGGTATTTTTGCTGATGCCACCCTGTTGTGGCGGCACAGGTTCGAAAAAAAGGGAAGAAATTTAACCGCCTCGCTATCTACCCGCATAAACACAACCGAAACCTCAGGCAGCCTGCAGTCGGTTAACGTATTCAATACCGAGGGTACGGAAGAGGAAATCGAACAGACCAATCGTCAGCAAAACCACAGCAATACCTGGGGTACATCCGTTTCGTTTACCGAGCCTCTGGGAGGAAGAAAATATCTGGAATTAAATTATAATCTATCGGCCACCCGTAACCGTGTACAGCGCGAAGTGTACGATTGGAATACAGGTGCGCCCGAATTCAATACCGGGCTAAGCAACCGCTTCGAAAGCAACTACCTCTACAACCGCCCGGGCATAAACCTGCGGGTAAACAGAGAAAAGTATAACCTCACTGCCGGTGTGGGTTATCAGATAACTCGCCTGAGCGGAGAATTGCTGTGGCACAATGTAACGCTTAACCGTACATTTAAAAATCTGCTGCCTGCCGTACGCTTTGGCTATGATTTCTCCAGTGTAAAACACCTGCAACTCAATTACGAAACCTCTGTTCAGGAACCCGATATCCAGCAACTGCAACCCGTGGTGGATAACAGCGACCCGCTGAATATTTCGGTTGGTAATCCAGAGTTGGTGCCCGCCTTTACGCATCGCTTGCTGGCTAATTTCCGGGCAATAAATCCCGGTTCATTTACTCACCTGTTTGTGTTTGTTAACGCCTCATATACTCGAAACGCCATTACCTATTCGCAAACGGTAGATGAAAATTTTGTGCGAACCACCAAACCCGTTAACGTTGACAAGGGAACGTATCTGAACGTTCACATCAATGCCGGATTTCCGGTTAACCAAATAAAAAGTCGTTTTTCCTTCGGCCCCCTTGCCACCTTATCCGAAAACATAACCGTGCTGAACAATCAGCCCAACACCGTAAGGCAGCAAACCCTTGGTGGGTCGGCACGCTACAACTTTACGCTTAAAGATGTGGTTATCCTCGACCTAAGCGCCAACCTTAACAAACAGAAACTGAAATACGATTTTGAAACGCCCGACCAGGACTATTTTAACCAAAGCTACCGGGGAGAACTCAACCTGAATTTTCTAAAAAAATACGCCTTCAACACGGTGTTCGATTATCTTATTTATTCCAGCAACACTACCGGTTTCAGAGAGGTCATTCCATTCTGGAACCTGTCGGTTTCCCGCTTTATGCTGAAAAATAATGCCGGCGAAATAAAAATAGGGGTAAACAACCTGTTGAATCAAAGCAACAGCATTGTGCAGAGAACGGGCGAAAATTATGTGCAGCAGCAAACCCTGAATAACCTGGGCAGGTTTTTTATGGTTAGCTTTACCTATGCTCTGAACAAACATCTTAACCCCATGGGCCAGCGCCGGGAGGGTCCGGGTATCATCAGAATTGTAAACTAATGCCGGTTGAACCCCTGGTCCTCATTATCGCACTTTACGGATCTTTATAATTTTGGTGCATGAAAGGCTCCATGCACCTGTTTTTTTATATAGCCGCAATCATGGCGCACGGACAATACATTCCTGCATTCGACCTACAGGGCCACCGCGGTGCCCGCGGGCTTAAACCCGAAAACACCATACCGGCCTTTATTGAAGCGCTGAACTGGGGCGTAACCACCCTGGAACTGGATGTGGTTATTACCCGCGATGGGCAGGTGGTGGTGTCGCACGAGCCCTGGATGAGTGCCAGTATATGCCTTCAACCCAACGGCAGTAAAATTCCCCCGGCAGAGGAAAAACAATTCAATATTTTTAACCTTACCTACCAGGAAGTAAGGGCATTCGATTGCGGATCGGCCGGCCATAGTCAGTTTCCGCACCAGCAATCGGTTGCCGCCTACAAACCGTTGTTGCACGAGGTAATAGCTGCTGTGGAAGACCATATTAAAAGCTACACCCAGTATGAGGTAGATTACAACATCGAAATCAAGAGCCACCCATCCGGCGATGGTCGCTTTCATCCTGCTCCAGATGAATTTTCTAACCTGGTATATGGGGAGATAAGCCAATACCTGCCGCTGGAGCGTGTAATCATTCAGTCCTTCGACCTTCGCGTTTTGCAGTACTGGAAAAAGAATTTCCCGCAGGTGCGGCTGGCTTTGCTGGTTGAAAACCGCCGGTCAGTTGAGCAAAATCTGAAGGCCTTGGGTTTCACGCCGTCCATTTACAGCCCGCATTACAAACTCCTAACCCGGCAGGCCGTGCAACAAATCCAATCGGCCGGCATGCAGGTTATCCCGTGGACGGTGAACGAAGAAGCCGATATGCGACGCCTGCGTATGTGGGGCGTGAATGGGATCATTACCGACTACCCCGACAGAGCCGCTGGCATTGGCCTTGGCCTTAAGCCAACGGGCCCCGCACTTAAAAAGAACGGTTTGCGTTAAATGCCTATCATTGCAAAAAGTTAAACCATGGCGCATTACCACATTTATGGCATGGGCAATGCCATTGTTGACATTGTTACCGAGGTTGACCACGATTTCTTTGAAAAACATGGTGTCGAAAAAGGCGTTATGACTTTGGTGGACGAAAAGCACCAACTCCAGCTTATCAGGGACATCGACATGAAAAAAAGCCGCATGTCGGGCGGAGGGTCAGCAGGTAATACCCTGGTAGCTGCAAGCCAGTTTGGCAGTAAGTGTTATTATAGTTGCGTGGTAGCAAAAGATGATCTGGGAAAATTTTACTTGGAAGACCTGAAACGCCATGGCATTGATACCAACCTGGTGTTTGAAAACTGTCCAAAAGGACATACCGGCAAGTGCCTGGTCATGATCTCGCCTGATACCCAACGCACGCTAAATACCTTTCTTGGTGTAAGTTCGTTTCTGGGCTCAGAACACCTGAACGAGCAAGCCCTCATCAACTCACAGTACCTGTATATGGAAGGCTACCTGGTAGCCAGCCCCAGAAGCCTCGATGCTATGATTGAGGCAAAAAAAATTGCCGAACGCCACAAAATATTTACCGCGCTTACATTTAGCGATCCAAGTATGGTAAAATATTTTTATAAACAAATAAACCAAGTAATTGGCGCCAGTGTGGATATGCTTTTTTGTAACGAAGAAGAGGCCATGATATTTACCGGCACCGATACCCTGAGCGAGGCCCGCGAAAAATTAAAAGAAATGGCCAAACGCTTTGCTATAACGTTGGGCGCTAACGGAGCCCTGCTTTACGATGGCGACACCTTCATAAAAATTGAACCGTACCGGGTACGCGCTGTCGATACCAACGGTGCAGGCGATATGTTTGCCGGAGCCTTTCTGTACGGCATAACCCACGGCCACAGCATGGCCGAAGCCGGTAAGCTGGCCTCGTTGGCCGCCTCGCGGGTGGTAGCTCAATGGGGCCCGCGGCTGGAGCCTCAGGCAGCTAAAAAGTTATTGGCCGATTTGATACTGCCCTGATGCTTCAGATTAAATACAACTGTAGCCGCCCGGCACGCAACAATTAAACCTTCCTTTTGAAATGCATGTTTCGCTTGGAAAAGAGGAAAATGCTCAGCATCTTTGCAGCCCTTTACGCTAAGCGGTTATGAAAAGAACCTATCAGCCCTCGCGCAGAAAACGCAAAAACACACATGGCTTCCGTAAACGCATGGCTACTGCCAACGGCCGCAGGGTTTTAGCTGCCCGAAGAAGAAAGGGCAGGAAAAAGTTAACCGTATCCGACGAGTTTACGCTCAAAAAGAAGTAATCGCCCACCGCAGTATGGGCAATCATGAAATTATATGGGCTTAGAAAAAATGAGCGCCTGCGCGGAAAAAAAACAATCGAACTCCTGTTTCGGCAAGGAGCAGATGTATCCGTACCCCCGCTTAAAGTAAAATTTTTACCCGCCCCTATACCCACCTCTACCCACCGGGTACTGTTTTCTGTTTCCCGGAAATTC
>FWPU01012006.1_pt1 | contig 11749 bp, 11 predicted proteins | sample 2228361 | NCBI WGS metagenome assembly FWPU01 (sample SAMEA103939777, study PRJEB20133) | metagenome | reverse complement strand
TTTCTGTGTTACTTCAATCTCTTTCTGTGATAAACTTCCTTCGGAAATTTTTTCTGCAATATCCATAACTTTTGATAATGGTTTTGTTATTCCCGTCGTTATCACGAAGGATATTCCAGTGCTTAATAAAATTACCAAAACCATTGTTATAACGGTTACCCTTATATTGATTATTACCATTTGGTGCATTTCATCAACTACTTTTCTTATTTCTGTGTCCATTTCGTCAGCGATAACTTCACATTCTGAAATTACTTTATCACATATTTTATCGTACTCATCCATAACAATATTTCCTCTATCCCAGCTTATCATGTAAGCGTGAAACATCCTGTTACCAACTTCCCAGAGTTTTATTATATCCTCCTTCAACTCTTGTACTGATTTTAAATGCCGTTCTACTTCCTCGCGTAGTTCTATTCTTGCTTCCCGTACTTCCGATTGATGGATCTCTATTAACTTATCAATATTTTTCAGTGCACTATCATAGTTTGGTTTTGCTTCTTTAGAGATAACTTCCCTATCTTTAGTAAGTGATGCATCAGTAATAAATTGCCAGACATTTGCAATCTGTAATTGTAATTTCTGAACAATTTTTACTTCATCGTAAATATCTTTGTAATTTTCTACATCTAGTTTGAATTCTCTCATCTTGATGAGTACATTGATAGAGAAAATAACTATCAACACTATCACTACACTGAAACCACCAAATATCTTCTTACTAATTGTCCATTTCATCTTAGCCCCCTATAAACTAAAGGGTTCTGTAATTTGACCTTTTTTGTATTAAAAAAAACTTGACTTTTTTCAAAACTGTGGTAAGATTAGTCAAAAACTCCTAATGGAGGTTTGTTTATGACTAAACTACTTACCACAGCAATTAGAAAAGTAAAACTTATTATTATTGTAAAGTTCGTTGTTTATTTCTTATCTTTTGAGTTAGGTGGAAAAATTCTCGGTGTAACTGAGCAACTCGGAGAATATATCTCATCTAAAGAAATTGTTTTTCCACTAACTTCCAAAGATGTCAAACCTAAGAAAACTTGGATAGAAATTCTCAACGAAGCAAAACGCAAAGGTAAATCAATCAAACCAGTTAAACACAGAAAACACCTTATACCAGAAAATATCTTCTGTCCTAACTGTGGTGCACCAGCAAAATTTATCTACTTCTACGTCATAGTTAATGGTCTTCAAAAATATCAATGTAAATTATGTAGTCGTTAGTGGATACCAGAAAGAATCAGAAAAACTCTAACACTTTATTGTCCTTATTGCAGAAAACCACTTAGAGAAAAAAGAGAAAAAGCAGATTTTAAAGTCTTAAAATGTCAAAACAAATATTGTCCATATAATTTACATTCGCACAGCAAATATACTTTCCGTCTATATAAACTGGCTCTCCCAATCTGTGTGGCAATTATGGATAACTTTCTACAATTTGTGGGGCTAACTCGTCATTTTATTTACTAACCCAACAGGAGATAGTAATCTAGACTTTGTGTGGTAGAATTTTGTATAATTTTAGTTGTCAGAGCTACAATAAAAGTCTACAAAAGTCTACATCAAAAATCTAAAGAATCACTCTAATAAGCAATCTGTTCTTTTCTGCCCCACAGATTAGAATCCTACAGGACCATTGCGTCCGCACTGCACCATAGATTAGAAAGACCCATCTCTAAATTCATTTTCATTCTGTATATTTCTTCACCAGTTCAATAAGTTCCTTGTTATTAATAGGTTTTTTGAGATACGCCACTGCACCTATCTCTTTTGCTGCTTTCTTTGTCTCTTTTTCTTCCTTGCCTGAAATAATTATCACCGGCACATCTGTAAGTAAATCTTTTTGTAAAAATGCATTGATTACTTTCTCACCAGGCACAAGTGGTAGCATTAAGTCAAGAAGAATTAAGTCAGGTTTGTTATTTACAAGTTGATTTACTAAATCAATACCGGTAGTAGCCCCATAGACTTCATAACCTTCTTCTTTTAGTACAGTTTTTAATAACTGCAAAAGATTTCTGTCATCTTCAATAATTGCAATTTTCTTTTTCACGATTTTGTTTCCTCCTTCATCATTGAATACAAACATCTTCCAACCAGCGCACTGGTAGCAGACAAGTGCCGCTTTACAATATTTTTAATTTCTATTTTAACTTCTAATTTCACTGGAAATATCTTTTTCTATCTTCTTTAACGACATTTTCTCAATGTCAGTTAATATTTTCTCTATATTCAATAGAATTATCAGTCGTTTCCCTAATTTACCAACGCCACTTAAGTATTCACCACTTATTTGAGAAATCGTCTGCGGGACAGGTTCAATTGCATCTTGAGGAAGTCTTATAACTTCACTTACAGAATCCACAACCAACCCAACTGATTGGTTAGCAATTGAAGATACTACAATACGCGATTGTTCATCATAGAGGTTATGTTCTAAATTGAATCGTTTACGTAAATCAACTATCGGAATAATTTTACCACGCAAATTTATTACACCTTCAATAAACTCCGGCATACCAGGTATACGCGTTATTTCTGGAATTTTTATAATTTCCTGCACTTGAATAATAGGAATTCCGTATTCTTCATCTGCAAGTTTAGCAACTACTAACTGAACTATTTCTGCTGATTCCTTTTCTTGTACCATCTTATGACCTCCAGATAAAGTATGCATCAACAAAATATGCCTTGCTATGCTAAGTAAACAGGACTATTCTTTCTGCAAGATTTGTTTCTGATTCATTTCTTACTATTCAAATCCTTTTTTTCAATAGACATATTTATATCTTCAAGATAAAGTTTAGGGTCTTTCTCCATATACAGGTATGGCTTCTTTTAGAACTTTTTCTCTGATGATTGGTTTCAACGCATTTCTAGTAACTAAATCAACTCTTATCCCAAGGATTTCACTCAGATAATTCTCAAGTGTGAAAAATTCTAATCCTATATGTTCTGAAAATTCAACTAGAATATCTATATCGCTATTTTCTGTTTGTTCATTTTTTGTTCATTTCTAATAAATGAACCAAATATACAGATACTTTTTACTTTGTAGTCGTTCTTTAAAGCTATATGATTCTTTATAAGTTGAATAATTTCTGAAATATTGTTATTATTCTCCATGTTGAGCCACTTAGAAAAATACCTCCAGTTATAATCAATCCAATTTTTACGAATCTTGCAATTCTGTGGAGCAATTGTGGGTAATTTTCTACAATTTGTGGGACTAAGTTGTTATGCTCGCTAACCTAACAGGAGATGGTAATCTTGAGTTTGTGTTGTAGAATTTTGGATAATTTAGTTGTCAGAGCTACAATAAGAGTCTACATCAAAAATCTAAAGAATCCTCTGATTATAAGCAATCTTTAATTTTTTGCCCCACAGATTAGAACATAACAGGACCATTACATCTATATTGCCCTATAGAATTAAAATAGCACAGAATTTAAAATTTGTCAAGGGGAAGTTTTTGAAAATAGGTAAAATAGTACTCTGCAACTATTTTAGTGAAAGATAATATAAGTAAAAATTTATGGTCTACTCAGAGAATTATATCTCTCCAGAGAGAACCTTTTGATAGAAATCGCACTCTTGACAATCATCTTGTTTTTCTGCAAATGTGCCTTGAACTCGCCCGCCGCACAGAGTTCCAGCTACAAACCAACAATCTCTTCCATGGTCTGGATAAGCTGGACAAACTCCCAATTCCGCTGTCTTTGCTCCACCTTTCTCACGGCCGCATTTTTTATACTCCCAACAGTTTATCATGTTTTTCACCTCCAAAATTCAAAATTAAGAATGCAAAAATAACCCTAATCTCCTAATCTCAATAAAAATCTCCTATAATTTTTCTTCACAAAAGGTAGCCGCGGGCTTTTATCCTGCGTTTGGGTCCGGCATTACCAACTACCAACCACCTAACACCTAACAACAAGTGTTGCAAATTTTCCTGTGAACAAAAGAAACAATCCGAGAATATCTTTCAAAACAAAAACTAAGAAAGATATTGATATGATTCCAAGCCAGAACGCACCGAAATATAAACCAGGATAAACTGAAATATATCTACTTAAAATTTCACCAATTATAAATGAAAAAGCACCTATTAAAAAAAGTATTTTTAGATAATTACAAACTCTTGGGCGAATTTGCAGCCCTTTTGTGAATTTACTATAGACATAATAGTGAATTAAAAAATAGATAAATAAAAAAACCAAAAGAAAAAAGATAAATATCACTTAATTTTCCAGATTTCCTTGAGTTCTTCAGTAATTTTGGACTGTTCTTCTGGTGGGAGTTTTGTTTTAGTCTGGGTTAAAGTTCTATCATCTTTCTTTTTATTATATTTCATAAACTCTTCAACATAAAGAACGTTTGCACCTAAGAACCCAACAGAATGTCTGAGTTCTTTATCATCTGTAACAACAGTTATATTTCTTGGATTTGGTGATTTTCTTACAAATTTTCTGATTTTGTCATCCGCAGTTTCATCTCTTGTAAAAATTATTTCTATATTGTAACCTCTTAAATTCTCATAAGAAGAAAATATATCTGCATGACCATCAAAAACTAAAGTTACTTTGTTTTTTAGTGAGCCCTGTGGCCTTTTTTCTTTAAGAATTTTTATTAGATATTCTCTGCCTTCTTTGAGTTTTTTGCCTATAAATTGAGGTAACTGTTTTACAATATTGTATCCATCAATTATATAATTAACCATTTTTGATTATTGGCACTAATGAAAAATATAAAATTTCCCTCTGAGTTTCTCTTTGTAAAAAGGGGTCTGGGTTAAGTAGAAAACAAGCAGCAACTCTAAGTCAGAAGTACTTTCTATGCAATATTAATAAAAGTTTTTTTCTGCGTATCTTAACCCTTTCATTCCTATATCTTTTCTGTAGTGTAGCCCTTCCCAGGAAATCTTTTTAACTCCTCTATATGCTTTCCTCATTGCATCACGAAGATCTTTGCCTGTAGCTGTGACACCAAGAACTCTACCACCTGCAGTAAAATAATTTCCATTCTTTTTAACTGTGCCTGCGTGAAAAACTATAACTTCATTATCTTTTTTAATCTGCTCAAGCCCTAAAATTTTTTTACCTTTTTCATACTCATCTGGATAACCAGCAGAGGCTACAACAACACAAACAGCAGACTCTTCATGCCAAAAAACTTTTATTTTATCAAGACGTTCCTCAAGTATCGCAGTAAATATATCAATTATATCTGTTTTAAGAAGTGGAAGAACAGCCTGTGTTTCCGGATCACCAAATCTTACATTAAACTCTAGAACCTTTGGCCCTTCAGAAGTTACCATAATTCCCGCATATATAACTCCTTTATAGTCCATTTTCTCATTTTTGAGCCCTTTTAAGAAATTTTCAAATATTTCTTTTTTTGCCTTATCAAGAATTTCTTTTGTAACAACCGGTGCAGGTGCATAGGCGCCCATACCACCTGTATTTGGCCCTTTGTCATTATCAAAAACTCTTTTATGGTCCTGTGAAGGAACCATTAAAGAAATATTTTTCCCATCACAAAAAGCCATAAGAGAGGCTTCTTCGCCTTCCAATTTTTCTTCAATAACAATTCTTTCTCCTGCAGAACCAAATCTTTTCTTTATCATACTCTCTTCAATTGCATCTCTCATTTCATATATACTGTTACACACAGTGACACCTTTACCAGCACAGAGGCCATCTGCTTTAACAACTAAGAAACTATTGAATGGTTTTTCATAAAATTTTTCAATAAAACTTATAGCATCATCATAGTTGTCAAATATTTCAAATTCCGCAGTCGGAATATTATACCTTTTCATAAAGTTTTTAGCAAATGATTTTGAACATTCAAGTTTACTTGCTTTTTTATCAGGCCCTATGATATTTAGCCCATTTTCTTTGAAACAGTCAACAATTCCATCTGCAAGTGGTTTTTCCGGTCCGACAACTGTAAGGTCAATTTTGTTTTCTTTTGCGAATTTAACAATTTTATCAAATTCATCAAGCGAAATATTAATACATTCTGCTAACTCGCTTATTCCTGCATTTCCAGGAATGCAAAAAATTTTGTCAACTTTTGTGCTCTGGGAAATTTTCCAGACAAGAGAATGTTCTCTTCCACCAGAACCGATAACTAAGATTTTCATGGTATTGTTTCCTCCAATATAAATTTTAGTCTGATAAATCAGTTAAACCATCTACTAAAGTCGGGTAGAAATGTGCATCAAATCCACACCGCTACAGATTTCTACAATATTCCACTGCATTTTTAAATATCAAAAAACCATTACCAAGTTCTGAAGTTATTTTTTTCCTTGTCCAATCTGTGCTTTGATAAATAGAAATAAATCTTTCAGGATGTGGCATCATTCCAAGAACATTTCCTTCAATGTTTATAATTCCTGCAATATTTTTAACAGAACCGTTTGGATTAGAAGGATAACCACAATTAGTATTCCCATTTTCATCACAGTACTGAAAAGCAATCTGCCCATTTCTTTCAAGTTGATTAAGGGTTTTTTGGCTGTATATAACAAATTTTCCTTCTGCATGAGCAACTGGTAACCTGATAATATCTGGTAAATCAGCAAGCCACAAATTTTTTTTGTTTTTAACTTTCAAATATACCCATCTACATTCAAATCTTGCAGAATTGTTCCAGACAAGGCTAACTGTTTGTTTTGGAGTATCAACTTCTGGTAAAAATCCCGCTTTAACAAGAACTTGAAATCCATTACAAATCCCTATAACTGGTCTCTTTGATTTTATAAATTTAAGAATTTTTTGATACAATTTATATTTGAGTTGATTAGCAAAAATCTTGCCTGCTGATATGTCATCTCCATAGGAAAATCCACCAGGGACAGCAAGTATATGATAGTTAAGTAAATCAACTTCTTTTCTTAAAAGTTTGTTTATATGAACAATATCTACTTCAGCGCCTGCCTGTTTAAAAGCAAATGCTGTTTCAATGTCATTATTTGTTCCTGCAGCTCTTAAAACAATTGTTTTTATTTTTTTCAACAATATCCTCCTTTATCTATCTTTGTGAAATGGAAAAATAAAATAAAGGAATTGTTATAGATTTCTCAATGTTGACTGCCAGGCATCCTTGAGAGTATATATGTTTTCACTTATCAAAACTTTATCATCTATACCATAGACAACAAAATCTTCTTTATCAGTGACAAACCCAATCTTTGAGAAAACATTGCCTTTCATTATCTCCTGGAATTTTCTCTCTTTTTCAGATGAAACTTCAATAATAAATCTGCTATTTGACTCTGAGAAAAGTAGAATTATGTTGGATAAAACATCTTTTTGCCAAGCAAGATTGGAAATTACATTTAGCCGACCAAGGTCGGCAACTACATTTTTTAGATAAATCTCTGCGCCAAAGCCACCTGCAAAAGACATCTCAGCAACAGCAACTGCAAGTCCACCTTCTGAACAATCATGGCAGGACTCAATAAGACCTTTATTTATTGCTGAATTTATTGCTTTCATTATTTTTCTTGCTGAAACAGGATCTACTTTTGGAACAGTGTCTGTTTCCAGCCCATATTCATAGTACAAATGTGAACCACCGAGTTCTTCTTTTGTTAGTCCAACAAGATAAATTGAATTGCCTGGTTTTTTGAAATCCATACTAACAACCTTTCTTACATCAGTTAAAACAGAAATTGCAGAAATTAAAAGTGTAGCAGGAATTGACATCTCTTTTCCTTTTTCATCAACATATTCGTTATTTAAACTGTCTTTTCCCGAAATAAAAGGAACTTCAAAACCCTTTGCAATATCATAACATGCCTGTGCAGCACGAACAAGTGCTCCCATTTGTTCTGGTTTTTTTGGATTCCCCCAGCAGAAATTATCTAAGAGTGCGGTCATTTCTATATCTCCGCCAACACATGTTATGTTCCTTAATGCTTCATCAATTGCTGATGCTGCCATCCAGTAAGGGTCAATAAAACCATATATAGGATTTATACCACATGAAACAACAATTCCATAAAAAGAATCTAAAATTGGTCTTAAAACACAGGCATCCCCTGGTGAATCTGCTTTTCTACCTTGAAGTGGCTTAAGTATACTTGTTCCCTGAACTTCATGGTCATATTGTCTTATAATCCACTCTTTACTGCATACATTTGGTGAAGCAAGGATTTTCTTTAGTGCCTCTGATGGAATAATCTTAGAGATTTTTCTTAAATCTGGTTTTTTGAATTCTGGTTTCTTCCAGATCGCTTTTAACCGGAATTTTGGTAAACCTTTATGTAAGAAATTCATATCAATATCACAAACTTTTTTGTTCTTATAAAAAATTTCTAATCTGCCTGTATTTGTAAACTCTCCAAGGACAGTCGCTTCAACATCTTCATCTGAGAAGATTTTAAGAATTTTCTTAAGATTTTTCTTTGGAACTGCAAGAACCATTCTTTCCTGTGCTTCTGAAATCCAGATTTCCCATGCCTGAAGCCCTTTGTATTTAAGCGGTGCTTTTTCAAGATAAACTCTTGCACCACAATGTGCACCCAACTCACCAATTGCAGAAGAAAAGCCTCCAGCTCCACAGTCAGTAATTGCTCTGTATAAATTTTTATCTCTTGCCTGAAGAATAGTATCAAGGACTTTTTTCTCAACGATTGGATTTCCTATTTGGACACAAGAAGATTCTGTGTCTTTATCTAAACTTGTTGATGAAAATGTTGCGCCGTGAATTCCATCACGACCTGTTCTTCCACCAACTGCAAGAATAACATCTCCCGGCAAAACTTTCTTAAAGCATTTGTCTTTTGGTATAATACCAACAGTTCCACAATAAACAAGTGGATTAAAAACATAATCTTTGTTAAACAATACAGCGCCATTTGCAGTCGGTATTCCCATTCTATTCCCGTAGTCGCGAACACCCGAAACAACCCCTTTGAATATTCTTCTTGGATGAAGAACATTTTCTCTTAACTTGCTATATGGATAATCAAGTGGGCCAAAACAAAATACATCCGTATTTAAAATTGGCTTTGCTCCAAGTCCAACACCAAGTATATCTCTTATTACACCACCAATGCCAGTTCCTGCTCCGCCATAAGGTTCAATTGCTGACGGATGGTTGTGCGTTTCAACCTTAAATGCGACGCAATAGTTTTTATCAAATTCAATTATTCCTGCATTATCTTTGAAAACCGATACACACCATGGTTTGTTTAATTCTTCTGTTACTTTAAAAATCGTCTCCTTAAGTAAATTTTTATAATTTTTAATTTTGCATTTTGAATTTTGAATTTCTTTATATTCTATTTCGGCTGTAAATGACTTATGTTTACAGTGTTCTGACCATGTCTGTGCAATTGTCTCAAGTTCAACATCAGTTGGATTGCGACCAATTTTTCTATAGTAATTCTGAATAACTTTCATCTCTTCAAGAGAAAGTGAAAGTAAATTTCTCTTACTCAATTCAATAAGTTCCTTGTCTGATAAGTTTAGTATCTCAATTTCCATTTTTTTACCCTATTAAACGCTGACCCCCTAATCTCCAGATATAAAATCCCTCTCATATCTTCCTTTTACAAAGGAGAAGGAAAACTTCAGCAAATTCTTGGGAGTTGCTCAGCAACAGGCATATCAACAATTCTTGTCCCACCTGAAATTGTCTCTATAAAAACTTTTCCAGCAGGATTATTCACGACTTCACCTATAATGCGTGCTTCTTTCCCATATTTATTCTTTTTCATTATTTTTAATACATCTTCAGTATTTTCTTGACTGGCAATAACTATCACCTTACCTTCATTTCCAACATAAAGCGGGTCAAATCCAAGAACATCGCAAAATGCCTTAACATTTTTTCTAACAGGAATTTTATTTTCATAAATTTTTATACCAAAATTTCTGCCAGAAACTATTTCATTCAAAACTGCAGAAACACCACCTCGGGTCGGGTCTCTCATAAATTTTACTTTTGAAGAAATACTACAGCAAAGACCAGCAAGTGGAGCGCAATCACTTTTGATTTCTGACTCAAATTCAAATTTTTCTCTTGATTTCAAAACTGCAATTCCATGGTCTGCTATAGTTCCTGAAATTATTATTTTATCTTGTGGTCTAATTTTATCAATTGAAAGCTCAATCCCATCTGGAACAAGTCCAATCCCTGATGTATTTATAAAAATCTCATCACAGGAACCCTTTTCAACAACTTTTGTATCTCCTGTAACAATTTTAACTCCTGCTTGTTTTGCTGTCTTAACCATAGAATCTACAATTTTCTCTAACTTATCAAATGGAAAACCTTCTTCAATTATTGCTGAACAAGAAATAAATTTTGGAATAGCACCACAGACAGCCAGATCATTTACAGTTCCACATACCGCAAGTTTCCCTATGTCTGCTCCAGGGAAAAATATTGGTTTTACAACAAAGGAATCAGTTGTAAAAGCAATTCTGTAGCTTTTCTCAATTTTGAAAATAGCAGAATCGTCAAGCAGATTCAAAATCTCATTATTGAATTTACCTTTGAATAGTTTCTCAATAAGTTCATGGGTCAGTTTTCCTCCTGAACCATGGCTGAGTAAGATCTTATTGCCCTGCATAGTATTTCATTGCCTCTGGTAAATGATTTTTAATGTTTTCTATTCTTTTTTCATCATTTGGGTGCGTTGAAAGAAATTCTGGAATATTTCTACCAGCAGATAATTTTAACATCCTTTTCCAGAAATCAACTGCTGAGTTAGGATTATATCCTGCTTTTGACATTAAAATCAAACCTATATAATCTGCCTCGTATTCATGTTTTCTACTAAAAGGAAGCACCACGCCAAGACCTGTACCAAGACCATAAGCATCAAGGATTGCTCTCTGTGCTTCTGGTGTTTTATTTGCAACTGCAACTGCTAATAAATTTCCTGTGAGATTTATTATCAACCCTTGGGACATTCTTTCTGCACCATGTCTTGCAATTGCATGTGCAATTTCGTGTCCCATAACAACAGCAATACCATCTTCATCCTGACAGAGTGGTAAAATTCCAGTATAAAAGGCAACTTTTCCACCTGGCAGGCAAAAAGCATTTACTGTTTTATCATCGTCAATAAGAACAAATTCCCACTTGTATTTTGGCTGGTCAGCAACTTTAGCAATTTTTCTTCCAATCTTCTCAATCATTTCTGTTTTCTCTTTGTCTTCAGAAAGTTTTGATTTTTTTAATAGTTCATTAAATGTTTTTTCACCAAGTGCAATCTCTTCGTCAAGAGAAATAAGCATAAGTGATTTTCTTTCTGTGTAAGGAACTTTTGCGCAGGAAGAAATAAAAAAAATGAAACAAAGTGTAATTGCAATAGACTGAATCATAAACGAGAATCTCATTTTTTGTAAATCCCTTCTCTACATATTAACCAACAACTGATAACCTATAACTTAAAATTACACTTACCTGTTTAACCGCTATATTTACTCCTGTTAGGTAAAGTTGGACAAAAGAGAAATTTTTATAAAGTTCATTATTATACAAAATAAATCACTAAAATTCAACTTGACATTTGGATTTTATTTTGTTATTTATAGATGTCTTCAAACTATCACTACATTATACCAAACTGAGCATAGGAATTTTAAAAATAAACTATAGAGAAAAGCGGATAAGAAGATAAGAAAATAAATCCTTATTAATTTTTAATTTTGCATTTTTAATTGTTATATCTTATTAACCTTTCGCTAAAGCCAAGTAGAAAAAAACAAAACTA
>FWPU01012005.1_pt1 | contig 11750 bp, 13 predicted proteins | sample 2228361 | NCBI WGS metagenome assembly FWPU01 (sample SAMEA103939777, study PRJEB20133) | metagenome | reverse complement strand
ATTGGTATTATTGATAATATTGCTCAATACATTTAAGCTTTATAGCGCAATTCCTCCCACGTCTAAAGAACGTGGGCTTCCTTGCGCTATTTTGGTGACACGGTGTGCCAGAGTGTGCCAGCCTATTAAAAGCAACCTCTGTACAAAATTGAATTCAATATAGCCGTCATTTTCACTTTTTATATACATTGGTACTTTCTGTACTTTCGCTGTCACAGTACAAATACGAAAATAACATTTTAACTACCTTGCAGAATGCGATATTCGTATCATTGTTATAGTATTTACAATTTTGTAAATACAAAAATACAGGAATTACTGTGCCAGAGTGTGTCGGAGTGTGACGCGTCACAGATCGGCACAGTATCAAAAAATACGTCTATTGCCGATTGTCTCGAGGTATGTATGCATGGCCGTGCTGGTATGAAAAAAATGACAAAAAAATATCGATAGCTTACGCTAGGCGCCGTTCGGGCTTGCGGTCGGGGTACTTTTCTCCCCCGACGGTCCCGGGCGGCCTAGCTGAGCCACTACTGCTGCGGTGCCTATAGCTCCGGAGTGGCTGCTGCTTTCTAGGCCAGCTGGCTCGGGCCGGGATAATGATGGTTTTTGCTCTTGTTTGTTGATGTCAAGAAGTTGTTCAAGTAGTTCTGCCGGGAATGACGATGGTGAGTGTGATGGGCGCGCTACGGCTGCCATGAAATGCGGGCAGTGGTGGTCCATGATGTACCACCTGTCGCCTCTACGGCTGCAGATGGTACACTCCCAGGTATCTCCATAGGCGCGCTTCATGTTTTTGACGTTGAATTCTCTGAGCTGTGTTCGATATGAAACTTCATCTGGGTTTTGCACAAGTGGCATCCTGATTATGTTGAAAGCGTAAACATGTGTCAACTTGATATGCTCTATCAGATAGTAATACATACTGCGTTCTGCATCAGGCTCGGCGCAGAACGGACAGAGCCATGTGATATCGCTAACGTCGCGGCCAGGCCCGCGGTACACGCCTATGATATGATACCTCTTGTTGTCGATGGGGTTGCCGCTTTTGATGTCATATTCAATGCCGTATGCCGCCGGTACGTCTCCAGGTCTGTACTTTGGCGGATATATTACTTCGATGGGCGCTTTGAGGTTTAACATAGAGATCGTCGCAAATGTCCCACCGTGGTTGTTGTTTTGGTTAGGTAAGGATTGTTGTTCCTGCCCTTCTTGTTGTTGTGGCTGTGGTTGCGCCGGCTCGGGCTTCAGGGGTTTCCTGATAAACGTGGTTTTTACAGTGTTAGTGTTAGTGTTATTGTTATTATTATTGCCGTTTTCGCCATAATAATAACTAACATCCTCTTCTACCCTCTCGAGCAGGCCCTGGCTGACTGCAGCAGATATGCAGGCTATGGCATACGGCCTGGAAATTTTCATCCTGTATTCGGCTGTATTGCTGTCATGGTCGCTCTCCTTGTCATACCATGCTGGCAGGAACTGGCCGGTCTTGCAGAGCTCAATTACAAGCAGCTCTTCATCGACCATGCCGTCGCAACCACAGCTACCACCACCACCAGCAGCAGTAGTAGTAGTAACACCAGTGTCGGGACAGCTGTCCTTGGCAAGCTCTCTGTAAACATGCATTACGAGGTTTACGCGGTGCTTTGTGACAATTTCATTGAGCTCTCTATCAGTCGGAATTGGCGGCAGAGGGCGCGTGGACGCGTCTCTTATTCTAAAGCCGGTGGTATTGTTATTGCTACTATTGCCGCCATCCGGGCCATCACTATTACTACTATTGCCGCCACCACCACCACCGCTGTCACTTCCACCCAGTCGGCGGCCATCAATGAAATCGGCCAGATCCTTTATCCTGCAAACGACGTACCTGCGCTGCTCGCCGTTCATCCTGATCCGCTCATAATTCAGGCCGGTGTATTCTGCAAGCTGCTTCAGGTTGCCTATCCTCTCGACCCCGGCCTTTCTGAGGGTCTCTATAAAACTCGACGTGATTATGACGCCCTTTTCAATGTCATAACGAAAGTCAGCAAGGGACGTGGTGTGCCTGAGCAGCAGGTACAGCTTGGTATAGGTGTCTACCACGGCTGTGCCGCTGCCGTCGTCGTTGTCGTCGTTGTTGTTGTCGTCTTTGGAGAATGCAGGGAACTCGGCCCTGTGCCGGGCCCATGCTTCCCCTACGACCTTTCTCAGGCATGAAATGATGCCGTCGACGCGCTCGTTGCGGACGTCTTCTCTGGTCCGCACCTGGTCGCTGGAAGTGTATTCGTCGAGCCATGCTGGGTATGGCACCCCGGCTGCCTCGTACATCCTTTGCAGGATTATGCTGCCAAGCTCGTGCCACTTGGTCTTGGCCAGCACGTCCAGGTTGCCCCTGCCGTTGACCTCTTCTAGGATGAACTGCGTGCGAAAGTCGCCGATGGCCCCCAGCGCGTCACGCAGGCGCGATGATATGTCGTCGTTGAAGCATTCGATGAGCCCCCTATCCTGGATCCTGTCGTTCTTGGTGAACTCCCACACAGTGTACCTGCGCAGCAGGCCGTCCTCGGAAGGCGCGTAGCCGTTCATGGTGATGATTGGCACGCTCATCATGTACGTAATTACCCTCTCGTGGTTCTTGGTGAGGTGGATCGAGTTGGTTTTGTCTATGGCGTTCTTTAGTAGCCCTATCAGCTCTACTATGTTTGGCTGCTGCCGTGACTCTGTCAGGTAATCAGCCTCGTCGAATACTATCGGGAAGGTGCTGTACGATAGAAAGTGTGTAAAGCGGGCGACCGTGCCCGAGTCGCGCACGGGCCGTATGTACTCGCCAGAGTCGAGCCTGTTTATTGCCAGCACAAGGCCGCCGTAGCCATACGTCTTGCCAGCCTCGCTTTCGCCGGACATGATCAGGCCCGGTATGAACCCGGCGTTAAGGTTAGCCACACCGAGCTGGCGGCGGGCGAACGACAGCGGAGCGACGACTGCGAGCTTGATAACGTGTGCAAGTTTTTTGCGAGCTAACTCGGTAGTATAATGTGCCTGGTAAAGGTGGTCCAGCGCTTCCGTGGCAGCGACGAGTTTCTCCCTTACGGGGTCGTGGTGGTCGAACTTGCATGCCAGCAGGACCTTCTTTTTATTAGCCTTCCCGCTGCTGAGGCTGTCGTCATCATCATCATTGACGATGAAAAAGCCCGGAGACTTGACTTCGCGTATCACCTGTACTTTGCCGGCGCGCTGGTATGCATCCAGGAGAGAGGAAAACGACTCGAACCAGCTCACCTGGCGCTTGTGTACTAGGTTATCTGCTCCCATATGTTGGAACAGAGTTTCCAATGTCGCGGGGCCGTATTGGCGGTACTTGCCATCATGTGATATTGTTCCAAACTGCCACCTGACTTCGCTGTAGAGCGGGTCTTCTATGCGCTTGATATTGGTAAGGATGCACTCTGCGATGACGTCGCCGGCCACGATCTCATGCCATACCTGTTTTTCGTCACCCTTGCCACTCGATTTTTCCACTATCTTTGCCAGGCGTATGGTGCGCGTATTGCCGTCAGCGATCACGATCCTTGCCCATTTATCGTCGATAGTTATGATATTGTATACATGCCTGTCAAGCGTCGGCATGAGTTCCGGGCAGAACTCGGCGAGATAATCTCGCATTGTTTTTGTCGCCGGCGGTATGTCGCCTGAGTCGTCATCTCCTGATGAAGAAGAAGTGGGCCCTCCGGTGCCAGCAGGGTCGCCGTTCCCGCTCTGGTTAGGGTTAGGTAAGGATTGCTGCTGCGGCGACGCGTCGGCGCGGGTGTGGATGTGAGGGTCGGGCACGTACGCCCTCACGGCCGCTATCATCTGGCCGACGATGTCATTTGCTTGCGCTTTAGCAGCCTCTTCCTGGTCCCAGCCCTTTACAGCTTTGACGATCTCGGCCATCTTTGGCCTGCCAGCCCCCCGGCTGCTGCTGTACGTAGCCTCAAGCGTAGCGATCCTGCCATCAGCCTCGCTGTCGCCTGCCAGGCTGCAAATGGCACGTACTATCTGCCTTGCGTCGTCCAGGGCGACGCCCCGCCTGTAGAGGACGCCGGTATAGACAAGCGTGACGTCGTTGCGATAGTTAGGTAAGTAATAATCCTTGATGACGTCGTACAGTGCCCCTGTGATGGCATGCAGCCTTTCGCCGCCGAGGCTGCCTTCATATGATGCCATAATGGTGGCGGTTGCGGTGCTGCCGTCGCCATCATCATCGTAGTCAATTTGTGCGCCAGTCTCGACCAGCCCGAATTCATTTAGCAGTCCGAGCAGCTCGTCAACCTTTGCCTGCTCCCAAAATGCAATACTTTCTATTCCGACAGGAGCATAAGTAAAGCCGGGGTCGCTGCGGTGGGCCGAGTATGGGAGAGTTACCAGGCCGTTGCGGGCCTTGAGCTCGTACCCGTTACCACGCAGGTCGTTAAGTGGCTTCTCAGTGCAAAAGTGTATGTGGTAACCCCATGGCTTGCGGGTCTTGGTTACATACGTCTCATGCCTCCACAGTTCGATGCGGCCCTTTAGTTTCTCGTAGACTGCCTCGCCGTCGATATCAAGGACGGCATTGAACACAAAAGGGCGCTCAGTAGGACTGCCGTTGCTGCGCGGGTAGTGCGGCGGCTCGTTGGGAGCAGGGCCGACGGCAGCTGCCACGTTGTGGAACAGGTGGTAGTTCTCGCTCAGGTATTTCGCGTCCCATAGTTTCCAGCCTTCGCGGATCTCGGTCCACCTGACTGCAGGTGTGCCGTCCCTCCTGAGCGGCACCAGCTTGAACCCGATCTTGTGCAGCGTCTGCAGGTAGGCGCGGTTGATGGTGCCGTCTGGGGAGCGTACTGGCACCGGTGCGTCCGGTCGCCTTTTGTCGCCGCCGTTACTGCTATTCATCACCGTTATCCTTTCTCAGACGACCATTCTGGATCGAATGCATGCAGCATCTCTGTAATGGACTCGCGGTCGAGTGTGATGATGCCGAGGCTGTACAGCATGTTTGCATACTTGCTATCGCCTCCCGTATGGGACAGCGGAGTGTAGAACCTCCTGCCGCCGGCAGGCTCTATCGGCAGGTACGAGCCGTCTGCAAGGAGTTTGATCGGACCCATGCCGTCAATGGTCTGCTGCACCAGCTCGCGCGAACGCAGCCCGTATGGAAATTCATTGAGGTGATAACCGAAAAGAACGGCAAACGACCGCGGGGGAAAGTTTGCGCTGTCGATTACGACGCGCTTTGTCTTGAGCAACGAGTTGCCGATGTACGTGTGCTCTGGCCCGTACATGCCTGCTGGCAGCTTTGGCACGTAGGCCCCGCGGTTGTCGAACTGGATTGCCAGCAGGCCTATCTCTCTATTTCTACAGGGACCGAGCTTTAGCGCCGCGTAATAATCCTTGCCGGCCCGCTCGTGTCTCGTGCCTGCGTGGAACCACCGGATATAGTCGGCAGTGCTTGTATCGCTGGGATGCCGCTCTACGGCTACATTCAGCGTCGACGGGTCCACTGCCGCGCACACAGGTCCCCTGCCGCCCAGCCAGAAGACCAGCGCGTGTTCTAGCGCGCTCTTTGGCCTGTCGTATTCTATTATTGCACCGCTACTACTCATCATCATCTTCTTTTTCCACGTCCTCCTGACCAATAGCCTGGTATACTGTGTCCAGCATCCTCTCGTCTTTCGTCCCCTCTGCATAGATCACATAGATTAGCGCCTTTTCCTTGCCATCGACCTTCCTTACCACCCTGCCGATGCGTTGCGCTATGCGGTTCTGGTTGTTCGATGTGGCAAGTATGATTGCAATGCCGACCTGCGGCACGTCGTACCCTATCTCCAGGGTGTGGACTGATAACAATGGGAAAAAGTCGGTGCCCCAGCTGTCCAGTATCCTTTGCCTCTCCCTGTCAGGCACATCAGCATGGATGATCTCGGCCGGGACGCCTTTCGCTTCAAGGAGCGCCTTTAGCCTCTGGATGGATTCTATCGTCTCGCTGAACACCATCACCCGCTCTTCGCTGTGCCTCTCCACGATCAGGTCTGCTGCGGCGTGAAGCTTCTCGCGTGTTGCGCTCAGCAGCTTCTTGCGCTCCCTCACGGCCGCGAACCACTCCCTGGCAAGCCTCTTGTGCGACGGCGGCACTGGTGAGGTCCAGAGTATGTCCTTGATGTGTCCGGGATCCGACGTCCCGAGCTGTTCAGAGATGTCCCTTATCGTCCTGCTGTACGACTCGTACGCCACGCGGTCCTGGTCGTCGAGTGTCACCGGGACCTCTTGGATTACCGGCCTAGCCAGCCTGCTGTCTGCAACCGCGTCCCGGATGCTGTAGCGCTTTACAACCGGCGCGGCGGCGAGGATGCGCGCGTACTTTGGGTCGGCCGTGTCTATGGTGGCGGTCAGGCCCAGCAGCGCCTTAGCAGGGTCCTCTGCTACGACGTCGAAAATCCTGGCGAACTCGACTGCGGTCGCGCTCACAAGGTGGACCTCGTCGAGCACCACCATGTCCGCCCGGCGGACAAGGTCAAAGTTGTTAATCACGCTCTGGTACGTGCTGATCGTAATCTCTTTGTCGGCGTCCTTGCGCTGCCCATAGTACGCGCCGATGCTGATTTCGGGGATGCCGTAGCGCTTCAGGCGCTGGACGTTCTGTTCTATCAGGACGATCCGGGGTACGAGGAAGAGCACGCGGAAACTCTCCTTTCCAGCCGCCGCGCGCCTGGCGCACTCCCACGCTATCTCGGTCTTGCCGGTGCCAGTGCTGTAAATGACAGAGCCGCGGCAGCCGTTCTGTACCCAGGCATCTGCAGCGTCCAGTTGGTCCTTTTTCAAATCAAAGGGGAACCTGAGTGACAGTATTGACGGCGTGACAGACACTTGTTGCTGTTGTTGGTTAGGTAAGTTAGTAGTCATCATACCACATCATCCACCTTCATTTCTCTGTCGTCCGACTCGAGGAAATCGGTCAGCTTGCGGCACTTGACATTAGCACAGGCAGTGCAGTGCGTATCGCCGTACTTTTCGTCGATATAGTGGCAGTTGGCATGGTGCAGGCATTGCCTACACATGTTGGCCGTAGTGTAAGCTGATGACGGCGGAAGGGCCTGTGGCGCCGCCATGGCTACACTGCTGGTGGCGGCAGCAGCATTGCCAGAGGGTAGCGCCACAAGTCCGTCTTCTGCCGCAAGGTGAAACGATGGTGCTGGTGTCGTCACAGGTACCGCATGTGTTGTATATGTGCGAGCATGATGGTTAGCAGCCACTGACGCAGGGGTGGCGGCTGTGGTGTTTTGCGTAAGCCATGACTCTATGCGATCAGGGTCACAGCGTATGAGTATTAACAGGTCTTTCGAAGCCGCTTTGGATTGCGTGTACGAGTACACAGTATTGCCTTTCCTGATCGCATACTCGATCTCGGACCGGGTGGACTCGCCGGCATAGCCGTTTACGTCTATTACCATAATTGCGTCGCTCATGTCGATCTTGTACTTGTGCAGCTCGTCGAGCTCTGCTTTTCTTGCCAGGATGATGTCACGTATTGCAGGGTCGTCTTCAGAGTGGAGGAATACCCCAGGTGACAGGACTACGTGGCCGTGCATAGTGAGCCAGAAACTGGCGTCGTTGAACTGCTCCCTGAAGCGGGTGGAGCCGCAAAGAGTGATAATCTTTCTTTTACTCATTCCTTTTTCTTCACCTTTACCTTCACACTCCCAATCCATTCCGGCACTGCCTTTTCCAGTGCTTCTGCAAACACGTCGCGTATGTTACGCGGTATGTCGACGTGTGCGCGTGCCAGAGCCACACCGGCTTTGACGTGCACATGTGCCCACGATCCCCACCTGATGATGTTGGCAAAATGCTGTGCCGTCTTGATCCACGTCCCGGCAAACTCTCCATCTACAAAGAGGTCTATCCTGACGTGTCCGCTCCCATGTTCGCGCACTTTGATGACTTGTGTCGCGGGCCTGTCAGATCCGAAGTAGCCGTTCACGGTCCGCGTGTAGTATGTCGCGCCTTTCGACTGGTCCAGGACCGCCATGTCCGAACCGCCGCCGATGATATTCGCGTTCATGCCGCTGTGGCCGCCTCCTGCGGCGACGAGAACAGTACCTCAGATACCTTGTGCCATGTTTCTCTGACGCGATCAAAGTGCTTGCGCATGAGGTGGCTGTCGAGGTGTTGCAGCGCGGCGTTCCTGTCTGGCCCGAAAAAGACGTTATTGCAATGCGTGCACCTTACTTCATTGTTGCTCTGCGCTTTCTGGCGGATTTCTATGAAGGCAGGTTCCATCCTGCGCTCCGTGCGCCTGTACACCTTTCGCTTGATCTGCCCTTTGCTTATCTGCATATGCGATCACCGAGAGGATGGTGAAGATAACGGCGATTGTATTGCCGCTGTCGTTGCTACCGTCGCGTCACTCCCAGCAGCAGTAGGCGGTATCACGTACACTGGCAGCCTGCCAGACGATGATTTGACCCTGACAGACCCGTTGTATTTCAGCCGGCGGAGCGGCGTGTGTATGCTGTTTTCGCAGTATCCGCGTGCGCACAGGTAATCGCGTATCTGTGCGTAGGTGGCCTGCCCGCCGAGGGCCTTTATCGCTTGCAAGACTTCTGCCTGTCCCATCTATGATGGATCACCTTTTTGCTTTCCATTCTTCATGTGCGAGTCCCTGGTTTCCGGGAGTGGCGCATGCACGGCCGCTCGCTGCATTGTTAGGTAAGTAGCAGTAGTTTCGCCGGAAGAATTCGCGTGCAAAGGACGCGATCTCGTCCAGCTTTTCCTTAGGGATCTTTTTCAAAAAGTCATAGTCGCAGTCCAGGTGCGCGCCGACGCAGCACCAGAAGCAGTCTGAGTGCTTGATGCCGGCTGTGCCAAAGCCGTCACGGTTCGAAGCAGGGTAGTGGCTCTGGCCGTGCACCAGCAGCTGCTCCGCCAAGTCCCTGCGCTGGCTCGCAGGGACGGTGTCCCAATACGAACGGGCGTGCTCGCCGACATTGACTGCAGGACCTGCGTCAGTGGCGGTAATGGTGCTCATATGGTCATGAGGACCTCCCTTTTCTTATCAGCATCCATCTTTTGCCTCACCATTTCGTCAAGCCTTTTTTCGGTAAGGCCGAGTTTCTTCCCCCTTTCAGCGATAAGGTCCCTTAATTCGTCAAGCTTGCCCCTATTTTCCAACTCAGCCAACACACCGAGACGGTAGCTTGTGAGTTCATCTACGGTCATGCTTGTTTTTACCGACATGCTCGGGCATGCTACAGCATCCTAATATTTAAAGATTGCATGCGGTGGCATGTTGTAGCATATAGAGCCAATTTCTGTGTACTATAGCTTTTATATCAGTTAAGCATGCATATGCATGCAGAAGCATGACAACCAAAAAAACAAAGTCGGCGATTGTCACAGTCGACATTGACCGTGCTTTATATGACGAGCTGAAAGCAAGGGCAGACAAGAAGAGATACAAGATCAAAGAATATGTCAACGAACGATTATGGCTGGATCTGCAGAAAGAGAAATTTTTGGCCGCTTATGCTCCGTTTCTTTCTGTGATTGGCGAGCCTGAAGGTAACAGGATAACTCTCCACGACACCAAAATCAAGCAGACCGTAGATGTGTTTTTGCACGACACACAACTCTACTGCGAGATTGACGAGAAGGGCCCATGCGCTCATATTGACTATGTGATGCTCCTGCCGGAACTTTCAAAATTATATATCAATAGGCAGCAACAGTCAAAAAAAGAAGGTGAATAAGAGGAAAGAGAAAGCTAGCTAGCTTCTGTTTCCTTTTGAGCCTTCTTCTTTGAAGATGACGACCCTTTCTCGTCTATGTCGTCCAAGCCCTTCTCGCTGACAGTGAATCGTACATCGCCGTAGGGGTGGTAAGGTGAGTCGATTATCCTTGCGATCCTTTCAGTGCCAGCCTTGCGCAAATAGATTCTATATGTCGATGCGTGCCCCACTACATTGCCTCCTGCGGCCTTGGTCGGGTCTCCAAAGAACTGGTCAGGCGTCGACTGCACCTGGTTGGTTATCACGATTGCCACGCTGTAGATCTCGGCGATACGTACGAGCCTGTGCAACAGGGCATTGAGCCTTTGCTGGCGCTCGGCCAATGTGCCTCTCCCCGTAAACTCGGCCCGGTGGAGTGACACGATGCTGTCAATAATGACTAGCTTGGCGTTGAACTGCTCGATGAACTTGCCGAGGTCCTTGACAATCAGCTCGAGGTGCGAGCTGTTGTACGCCTTGGCTATGTGCACATTCTTCAGGATGTCATCAACATCCAGACCTCTTGCTGTCGCAATCTGGCTGAGGCGCTCCGGACGGAAGGTGCCCTCGGTGTCGATGTATATGATACTGCCGCCGAGGCCTCCCTGCTCTGGCGCCTGGCGGGCCACTGCGCAGAGCGTGTGGCATATCTGGGACTTGCCAGAGCCAAACTCGCCGTAAAACTCGGTAATGGCTTGCGTCTCTATGCCTCCAAGCAGCAGAGCGTCCAGGGCAGCCGATCCAGTCGAGCAGCGCATGATGGTCTTGCGCTTTTCCAGCTGTACGTCCGCGGTGGTGAACTCGTTGTCCAGAAAGTTCGACTCTTGCAGCAACTTTTTGGCTGCCATTATGTAGTTGGTTGCAGTATCCTTGCTGCCGCCTATCTCAATCGCAAGCTCGTCTGCGCTCAGCGTCGCCAGCTGGATAACCGAGCCAATGCCCGCTTCCTTCAGCTTTTTCGACGCACTCGGACCAATGCCTTCCACGTCTTCAAGTTCCAAATCTAAAACAGACACCGCCCTGGCGGGAGAGGAGGAGCCTGACTGTTCCTTCTTTTGTACCATAATTCCGAGCTGAAAAAAGGATACTAAAAAATAATAGAGTACTTTCGGGGGAGGGGGGATAGCTGGGAGAGATATACAGGTAACTGGACAGGCAAACTACTGTCATGATTTATCGCTATGACAACAAGATCAAGTGTACGCTGTGCAGCTCCTTTGACTGCGAGCATGTGCATTTCGCGCTGGCGATACCAGAGGTGGCCAAGCTGGGATTGAAAAAGCCGGCATGATAGATAGGCTGAGATAATGGTGATTATGCGTTGTACAAGGCCGGTGTGAGTTAGGGGCGAGGGGTATGGGATGTACATTCCCGTCCACTGTATGTGGGAAATGGATCATACTGAAAGGCAAGTATTTTAGATACTTGCTTATGTAAAAAATCTACATGTTAGTCTACGATTTGTTTCTTACGAATAAAGACTTCGGCGGCGCCTTCGTAAAATGGGTAAAACCTGTTAAGAAGATATTTTTCAATAATAACAGTGTAAGTATTGACGAGAAAACTCTTCAAGATTATGGATGTGGCGATCAAGACATACGTTACAAGGCACAGAGCGTTCTTTCAATGCCCTTAAACACCAGTCCCAACATCTCCTTGCCAAACAAGGTTACAGGTTCAAACCAATCTAGGCCATATGTGGAGTTTTCTGGCAGTATGGCGACAAAGAAATCAGGAACCGTATTTGAGATAACCTGTAAAGGAAAGGACGAAAAACAGAAGATTAATGGGAAGCCAAAGGAGATGACCTACAGAGCTACATACGATCTGCCTTCCAATAAACGCGAAATTTTAGCAAGTGGTTCAATGATGCTAAAAATAGACCGCGAGAATTATTTTGTCGGTCGCTCTTATTCTCGAATCTTTCAGCCAAGCTTAAAGCTCACCTCCCGTAATATGCTCCGATGTTCACCCTGACCACATCCC
>FWPU01005650.1_pt1 | contig 11751 bp, 16 predicted proteins | sample 2228361 | NCBI WGS metagenome assembly FWPU01 (sample SAMEA103939777, study PRJEB20133) | metagenome | reverse complement strand
TCGGATTAGCTCCCCGAACAGGGGGAGTTTTTGTCTTAGGAGGATGAAAAGGCCTGAGTAGAGGCACCGGTTCCCGAAGGCTATAAATGCATTTTAAAGATTTTTCAAAAAGTCTCATTTTGAACGCTAAAAATCCCCACTTTTTGGCCAAAAGTCTCATTTTGAAAAAGTCCCGAAATTTCACCTATCCTTTGATTCTACCGCCACTTCCGCCTTAACCCAAAAGTCTCATTTCCATTTAAATTTACAATCGAACTGCTTCGAGATATGGCCACTATCAATATAGGCGCCAGTGTGGAACCAGGTCCTGGTCAGAACTGGCGGGATGTGAGAGGACTCATCCACGTTCTCGCCGGTCGGAAACTCTCCGCTCTCGATGAGGGTGGCAAATTCCTCTGTGTCCCACTGCTCCACCATGCCAAAACCGCGGAACTCGCGCTCCTCGCCGTCAAAATAACCGTGGTGATACTTGTAGCGGGTGACGAAGCGGTTGTGGCTGACGTGGTCGTAGGTCTCGACCCGCTCGACCACGTGAACGGGGAACGGCAGCCGGGTAATCCACGGTTTGCCGGCGAGTTTGTCGGCGAGGTAGAACTTGGTCGAAGGCGCGTACTGGACATGGGTTTCGGCGCCGAGGTTGTTCTTGACCGAGACCAGCAGGTGTGGCTTCTGCCCACCCATCAGCTTAATGTACCGCATCTGTCGCCTTGCGTCCCCCGGCAAGGGCGACGACCAGACCAGGCAGGCCGTGCCGTTGCCGAGGAGATCCAAAGACATCACCGATGACAGATTGTCCGTTTGGGGGAAGACGGTCAGCTTTTGTGGTTGACTCCAACTATTACCGGACTGATTGAAGCACAAGTGGACGCTGTCGCGCCCCAGGTAGATGATGTCGGTGACGCCGGAGCCGTCAATGTCGGCCAGGCGGATACGCTTCTGATCAAACTGATCGGGCGTGTCGAACCATGGCGAGTCATCCATGGTTAGCTTGGCCCGAAGCGCCCATAGCTCAGATTCGGCCAGTAGCATACCTCGCCATTGCGAATGCGGACAAGGTCGGTCAACCCGTCGCCGGACATATCGGCTAGATAGATGGATTGGGTGCCGTCAGCAAAGACAAGGCGTGGGCCTTTTTCTTCATCCAGGGTTTTATGGACCCTTTCAGCGTGGGCAAATCCTGTCTCGGCCAGCGACGGATACCATGTAAAGACCTCGTTTTCTGTAATAAGGATATCAGCATGCCCATCCCCAGTCAGATCAACGAATCTCAAATTCGGGTCGTTCGATGGAACGTTGGGCCAGGAAGCGAATGGCTTAAAGTTCTCCTAGCGCTGGTCGGGGGTACGCTCGTAAAAGCCTGACACTGGGCCGTTTAATTCGACCAGGTCGAGCTGGCCATCCCCCGCCAGATCTAATAGTTGCTGGCGACCGCCGCTCAAGGCAGCCAGCGATGGCTTAACCGCAACCTTCTGCAGTGGGCCGAGTTTGCCCCCACCCATGTTTGGTTTGTAGAACCACGCTTCTGCCTGCTCTGTAAGAATGCCGGAGAGACCTTCGCCATCCAGGTCTGCCCACTGGTAGTTCGTTCCATCGAGTCCATATGGGAGGTTTTCCAGGCTCTCTGTATCAACCTCTTGGATTGGCTGCTGGGCTAGTTGTTCGGGGCTCGGAACCTGGCTGTACTTGAATTCAAGCGGCGGAAGTGATTTTTTCAGATACTGATTGGGCTGGTCATCGGTCGGCTGGCGCACATAGCCTGACTGGGTGATATTGGCGATGAAGGACGCGATGGGGCTTTCAGAGTATGAGAACTCGGTGGAGCGTACCAGGCAATCATTGATGCCCAGTTCCTGCACGAAATGATGGAACATGAGTACGCGGCGGCAAAGACGGTAGGTGCGCACCTCGAAGCCGGCGCGGTAGGTGGAGAAGGGGTCCTGCCGAACGGGCCAGTAGGATTCCGCCGGAGGATCGATCTGGGCTCGAGCGAAGATACGCCTTTGGGCATCCGGTGCATCTTCCGTGTAGTGCCCCTCACCGTAGTCGAACACTACCTCGAACATCCAGCCGGCATTTTGGATCTGTGCGCTAGTCAGAAAGAGCGGGCGCTGACCTTCATCGTCCAGCAAGGGCACGCGGTTGCCGTACAGGATGCGCTTCAGATAGAGGTTGACCGAGCGACGCCGGTCGTCGCGCTCGCCACGGTTGCGCTCGTGGGCCTGGCTAAGATCGACTCCCTTTCCATCCTCCGTCTTGTACTTGTAGATGACAGCGTTGCCCTTGTCGTCGCGGGTCTCGCAGATCAGCCAGGTGAAAATGCGGCTGGGATCTTCCGGGTCGAAGATGCATGAGTTCTCGTCCTTGCCGTAAATAGTCAGGATATTGTCTTTAGAGATGGAACGCCAAAACGAGTCTGAAGGATTATTCACATTGGTCCAGCGTTCGATGCGGGCGAAGAGACCTTCGATTCGGGGTCGGTAACGTTGAATGCGGTAGGTTTTGTCGTCCACCGTGCGCGGAGGAACCTCCTTCTTGACCCAATTCTCACCATCCTTAACCAGAACCGGGACGAGGTCTTCGGCACCAGACAAAATGAATACGTCCGACTCATTGCTGTCTTGATACTTGGGTAATCCCTTATCCGTTTTGCGGGTGATAGAAAGAAGAGAGAGACTCCATCCGAAGCCGAACGGTCCATTGCCAGCGCCTGAGTCATAAGAAAGTGAAAGCTGCGGACCGAAACCCGCGCGCCCAGGGCTGGTGGCGATGGGCACCGTCATGGAGCCTGTGCCGGTGACAGGGTTGGCGGCGAACTTTTCACCAATGCCACGGATGGCACCACCGCCTTTGGGGAGTGTTATTGCGGGTGGACGATTTTGACCTCCGTCAGCAACGGATTCTTTCTTGTCGCTAGTTTTTCCTTGAGTGATAGGCATGGGAGTTAACCTTTCTCATAAATGATGTGTCTAGAATGCCCGCTTTTTCCCCAAATTTGCCCCGAATAAAATCTTTTCGATGGGTGTAATATTTCGCTATTGAAATTGCGCGAAAAGGATACCACAAAAAACTCAGTGAAGCAAACTTAGTGTCTAAAATAACCTTTGTTTCTCCGAAGTTCTTCGCTCCGATAAACAGTACCTAAAGATTTTAGTTCGCTTTCACAAATGGAATGCCTAAAGGCCGAAGGGCAGCTAAAAAATGTATGGACAGCAGTGGAAAAGACTTGCGTACTACTTTAGATAGGTTACCCAAGACACATAAGTGTACAAAAAGAATACAAAACAGACATTGTTGATGGCAATTTATACAGTTTAGTCTTTGAATGACAGACCGGACATCGATTACAGGAGTTGTGTAAAAACGTTTTACAACAGGTGTAATAATAATATTACAAGGATCGTAACCATCAATAATCTCAGACTACTGTGCGGTTTTACAAAAAGGAGAGGGAAAAGAAGTATTAAAGAAAGTTAAAACCTAAGAGAGGTAGAATTGGGAGGGCGAGCAAGTGCGAAACTTTTTGACCTAAGAAGATCTTCTTTATCTCTGGATTCAGTAGGATCGGCCAGGAGGAGTTGTGGTTACGTAGCGCCTTTGGTAAAGAGATGGTTATGCTTAGGTGTGGAAGACAATGGTTATTTTGTTCCACCAGGCCTCGTTACGGTAGCCTGACAGCCGATCTCTTTTGGCAGCCTTCACACTAGAGAAATACTACTCTCCCACAGGGGTGAGGGTGAAATCACTGTGAAACGGATTGTGAAATATAACTCTAAAAAAGGCTATAAAACACTGGAAATAAAAACAGGCATGTACTCTATAAGCCTAAACGGAACAAGATATTTAGTAACATGCTAGAAAGTCGATGGGTCTAAAGGGTTACTCTGATAATGCCGGGTGGGTTCAAATCCCACCTTCCGCACCATGTTGTATCCTAAAAATTATTCCTGTATCTGCCAACTTCAAACCTTCCGGTTCTCATTCTTTAACCTAGCTGTTCCGAGGATAGCCTTTCCACTACCATGGCACTGCAGGCAATATAGACCGCTCTTGTCTTCACCGGTGCCACTACAAGTAGGGCAGGCCTGGACATTTCTGCCGACGGGAATAAGCCCTGTGCCATAACAGGCCGAGCAGGCATTCCTTGCCCCTATGGGGGAAACCCCTCTGCCCCAGCAATAGCTACATCTGACATTAGGACTGGCCACCCTGACCTTCTTCTTACCTCCGCAGACATAACACGTGGCTAGGGGGGACATGATTGCAAATGGATCCCTCCCTGTCCCCTTACAGAAGGCACAAGTAAACTCTGCTTCTTTTTCCTTTTCAAACTGTTTAAGCATATTCTACAGCTTCCACTTCTTCTTTTTGGATTCTACTGTCTTGAGTTGCTTCTTCAGGGCGGAAAGCCCTTCCTTCTGGGTGGACTCAATGGACTCAAGCCTCCTCTGCAGGGCCTCAATCTGTTTCCTCTGGTATTCAAGCATAAGCTGTTGGGGGTACGCCTTAGGCGGATTGCGACTCCACCAATCAATGCCTAGTTCTTTTGCCTTATCCACGGAGGCTATCAGGAGGCGTATCTGTATGGTGAGAAGTTCTGTGTTGATTAAACTTATCTTAATGTCGCCGGTGATTACGATACCTTTGTCAAGGACCCTTTCCAAGACATCGGTCAGGGCATGGCCTGTTACTGAATGCTGAATGGGCACCTCTATTTCCTTTTTAATTCAAGAAGGCTAGGGGTCACATCTTCTGAAGGAGGGTGGTTCTCGGCCCAGTGGGCCGAGAACCCCTGGGGAGGGAGGGTTTTTGCTCCCCATTCGCTGGACACCGGAGGAGGGTTTAGTGCCCAGCGACCTTCTTCAAACTGACTTTCTCAGGGCCCTTCTTCTTGCTTATCATTACTTTCCTATTGGAGGCAATCAGCTTGAGCTCCACTACTTCCCCGTCTGTAAGTCCTGCAAATTTCTTAATGTTCATGGGCAGTGATAGTTTCCCTTCTTCGTCTATTCGGGCAAAGGTTCTAATCAGGGTCATGTATTCCTCCTTACTCCTTTAATAATTTCCCTATGGGTCCAAGGTCTATGTTAAGATCCTCATCTCTGAAACCGAAGTGCCTTTTTAGACCTCCCATCTCCTCTTCCAGTCTCATGAGGGCAAGGCCCAGTTCATTCAATTCTTCCTCACTTAACCCCCTCCCTCCATACGGCGGATGGCCTGTTTTTCCAGAAGCTGCCTCAGGAGTTCTATAAGGGTCAAGACGAGTCTGGTCAGTTCTTTCCCTATGTTTTCCTTTTTTAGATTGAGGCGTCGAGGTATGCTATTGGTGTTACCTTTCAGGGCATTTATAAAATCCTCAGGGCAATCGGTAGTTAGTCTGATAGCAGACATTTCTTTTATTTTTCTTGCCTATTGTTTTTGCCGAGCAAGCTCGGTCTCAGCTTCAGGGTGTACCTCATAGCCTATCTCCAGGAAACTCCTCCTTGCGGTTTCTACTGATGCCACTGCGAGCCTTAGTCCAATCCAGATAAGGTCCACGTTGGCCAGAGATATGGTAACATCGCCTACCAATACTACGCCCTTATTTAATAGCCTGTTCAGGGCCTCACATAAAAAGAGGCGTTCCTCCGCTGACTTCACAGAGGCCTCCCTTCTTCTCCCTCCGGTCTTTCTAAGTCCTCTTCTTCGTCTTCCTCTTCCTCTCCTAGCTTGTCTTTTTCATACTCTTCTATGGCCTCTAACTTATCCAGAAGTTCTGACTCCATTTTAGTAAACTCTTCTTCTGTAATCTTGCCAGCCTCCACTAGCAGATACAACTCTCTGAGTTGGGAAGTTAGCTTGTCTTTATCGGTTAATTCATCTTCTGCGGCCTCATGTATCTTTTTAAAGACGAGGAGGGGGAACTTGATAGGGGAGAGCAGGAGGTCATCTACTAAGAACATAGTTCCTTCCTCTTTCTGGCGTAGCAAGGTGGATATGACAGAAATTGTAGAGGGGCCAGGGGCCTGTTATCTCAAAGGAGTGTATCTCGTTGTAACCTTTGGCCACTTCCTCTACCCCTTTGCAGAATCTTTCTTCTTCAGTCTTGTCTATGAGGCAGGCCAGACGGAGGATGTTTTTCTCGTTGGCCACCTTGAGCTCCATCGTCTCGTGGCAGAAGGCGGAAAGGGCCTTTTGCACCTTGTGGGTATATCTCTCCCTTTCTTCTTTAAGGAGAGACTCAAAAAGTTTTCCGAGTTCAATCTTTTTCCACTGAGAGGGCATACCCTGGGAGAAGAGGGCTGTGGCCTCCTCCCTCAATTCGGGGTGGTTCTCCAGGAAATACCTGTAAATATTCTCTACGTCCCAGATAAGCCGTAGAAACATCTCTACCCTTCCGCTGAACTGGTGGAGGCAGTCCCTGAGGGATTTATAGTTATGTTCCATCAGGCGTACTATCTGCATCCGTTCAGCGATGGTACCAAACGATATAGGGAGGATGGTTCCCCGCTTCATGAATTCCCTTATCACTTCCTCATGGAGCTTGAGGTGCTGTCTCTCTGGGCGGATTTTGGAGGTCCTGATATCACCCACCAGGACCGTTACATCCCCATATTTAAGCGGAAACACCTTAGTGCCTTTTATCCCGGTAGGAAAAGGCGGGTGGGCTGACTCCGGTTCTACCACCCCATATAGGTACAGGTGCATGGCTACATTACCTTATCGTAAAGGGCCAGGGCATGATAGGTATTGCCCTCCTGAAGGTATTTTTCTGCTAAGTTAAAGAGGGCCAGCCGGGACTCTTCTGCTTCCCTGCTGTCAGGGTATTTCTGAAGGATTTTGGTGTACAAACCGATGGCCTGATGGATGTTTCCGTGATTCTCAAAATCTCTGGCAATATTTATCAGGCGGCTTAGGATTAAAGGGGTTAAGACCTCTCCTTTTTCCGGCTCGGTGGATGGTATTTCCTGAATCTCTGGCATGAGGACCTCCTCCCTTTGTATGCAAATTTTTTGTAGCGCGGCACCTAAAAGCGGAAGACCATCTCCATTCCCTTTCGCCACACGGTTTCAGGCGGGATACCTTGTTTCTTATCCCCCCCATTATCAGAAGAAAGATTTGTGCAGGATTTCAGGCGACTGGTTAGCTCGGCCTCTTCCTTCTGTATCTTCTGGAGTATTTCTGCAAGGGAGTTTACCCTATTTTTATAACTCTTGAGCTGCACCTCTATGCCAGCCTTTCTGGTTGACAGGGCCGTTAACTTCCTGTAAAGCTCATCCCGTTCCCTTGCGTGGCAGGGCTTGGGTGACCTCAGAACTTCTACCCCTCTTTTCATTGTCTTTCACATAAAATCCTGTCCTCTCTTGCAGGTTTTATTATTAAGAAAAATAGGATATGACATCCTCCAGGGTTAATCCCCGATTATCGCCATTGCGGGTCCCGAGTATATCGTTGCAGATATCCAGGAAGTCTTTTTTAGGCGCCACAGGGATTCCCTCCTGGGCTAGCATCTTCGCTATTGTAATGCTAGCCCTTACTGTGGGCTTATGATGCCTCACACCCTTCTCCCTGAAACCCCTTACAATCCCCACAATGGTCTCTATATCCTTTTTGGGGAGGCCGGACTTTGCCCGGGCTATTTGCACTTCTGTCTCCTTATCCGGGTATGTGAGGGGTATGGTAACCATCCTGTCAAGGAGGGCATCCTGGGTATCATGGATGCCTGCGTACTCCATGGGATTACTGGTGAAGATGGCCCTGAAGTCAGGGTGAACAGCCCGATAGGTGTTTCCTCCCGTATAATGACTGGGCATACAGAGTAGCCTCTCTTCCAGGACGCTGAGGAGGATATTGTTGGCCTCTGGACGGGAACGGTTAAATTCGTCGTAGAGGAGGGTATAGCCATTCTTGCAGGCCAGGGCAAGCCTATGGTCTACCCAACGTCTTGCCACGCTCTCATCTAACTTCCACACAGAGTGGATGAAGTTATCTACAGTCCTGCTTAAACGATAACCATCCCCTCCTCCCAGGAGGTCGACCGTGCGATATTCTTCGTCACCGTAGATAGCCACAAGGGGTCTTTCCAGCCTGGAGGCTACATAGAAGGCCAGGGTGGTCTTTCCACTACCTGCTGGGCCACTGAAATGGACAGGATAACCTCCTTTGAGGTAGGCTACGGCCCTCTTCACAATGCCCTCCAGGAATGGTGTCAAGACAAAATCCTCCCTGGCCTCCGGTCTAAGGATAGTATATTCGGCGTATTCAGAATCTGGGTACATAGGCTGATTCCTCACCTGTTAGCGAACCTTCGCGAACTCTCCGGCAAACTTCTGGAGTATGTTATGGGCGGCCTGAAACTCCTGTCTGACAGGCTGAAGAAAGTCTTTGCGGAATCCCTCTAAAAAGTTGTGGGTCTCCATAACTATCTCCTTGCACCTGTTAGTCCTTTCCTTCTTGGAGTTCAGCATGTCACGGCACAAATCTTCCATCTTCTGGGCAAAATTGAATTCCATTATCTGTCTCCTCCCCTTTTGCTGTGGCATATCGGGTTCTCCGGTTTCTTTCTTTTTTCCCATTGTTTGTTTCCTCCTTTCTAATCTAATTTTAAATGTAACGTATCAGTCACTCTGGCGTGCGACATCCGCTTCAGGCGGGTCGCACGCTACATTCGTGCGAGGCGAGCTCGCACGTTACATCTCCAGCCCTTTGAGAGGGGGTCCCAAGGAAGGGTGGCGACTATTCATTGGTCCCCCTCTTCAAGGGTCCCGGAATCGCCCTTAGGCCGGTGCCGCAGCAGTGGCTGTTAGGCCTATAGCCTCCGCATACTTTAAATAGGTCTCCACAGAGGCTATCACTACCCTGGCCTCTATTGAGAGCAGTTCAATGCCTACTAATGATACCCTTGCCCAGGCATCGATGACGATTCCCCTATCCAGTACGCGATCAACAACTTCTGCCAGGCTACTGGAATCACAACTCTTCTGTACCCTTGCCATCTCTTCTCACCTCCTTTCGTCCAGGGTCGGATAATATTAAAGTTCGTGTTTTTATTTAGCTAATGCAGTGCCAATAACAGGAAAAAGGTTTGCAATTAAAAATGAGTCTGTAGTAATAGTCGTAGGGACACGGCCTTAAGTCCGCCTCAGGTGGATCCTGAAGAGAAGGACAGACCAGAGGTCTATCCCTACTACTACTTTTTGGAAGGATTACTATGGAAGGAAATCCTTAATCATTGAGCGTGCCCCATAAGGCTGGTGGTCTATATAATGGACGTAACCGCTCAGTGGAAATCTGGCTGGCCCAGAAAACGGCAGGGCAATTTAGAGAGTAATGTCCTGGGGGAAGAGGCGATAGATGTGATTCCTTATCTCAATAATATCAAAAGGCTTGCCTACGAATCCGGTATATAGCCCTTCCCTTAGTCCCTCCTGGACAATCGGGTCGTCTCTGTAATAATATCCAGATATCAAAATCACAGGCAAGGAGGGATTGGAGGCCTTTATCATCCTCGTCAGCTCAATGCCGTCCATATCGGGGAGTTTTATATCCACAAAGGCCAGTTTTATGCTGTCTCTTTTTAACACGTTCAGTGCACCCTCCCCGGTATAGGCAGAGTGAGTCTTGAAGCCCACGCCCTGCAGTATCCTCTCCAGGACCCAGCACATGTCTACCTCATCGTCCACTACCAGGGCTTTTAGTTCTGACATAATCGGTTATCTGTTACAGGCAGTAAGATAGTAAAAGAGGAACCTTCATCTTTGACGCTTTCTACCTTTATATCTCCACCATGCTCCTTAACTATCCCGTAGCATATAGACAATCCGAGTCCGGTACCCTTTCCCAGGGGCATGGTAGTGAAGAAAGGGTCAAATATCTTGTCTATATGCTCCTGGTGGATGCCTACTCCACTGTCTTTAAAGGTTATCTTCAGTACGTGGGGGTGGCATTTTTCCTCCATTTCGGTTTTTATCCACAATTGACCCCCATTGGGCATAGCATTATAGGCGTTGATAATGATGTTCAAGAAGACCTGTTTAAGGAGCTTGCCATCGGCATTGATGGGAGGCAGAAAGGGGCTAAGGCTCTTATGTACAGTAATTTGTTGAGTGGTAAGCTGTTTACCGATAAGTCCAAGGGCCTCATCCAAAATCTTATTGACATCGGTGGGTTCACAGTATTTTGGGGTGGGCCGGGCAAATTTTAGTAGGCCCTCTATTATCTCTGAGGCCCTGGCGATGCCTGAGTGAATTCTTTGGGCACACTCCTTCAGGAGTTGAGGGTCGTCTGGTTTTTCCAGAAATATCTGAGCAGCTGCTGAACTTATCCCCAGGGGGTTTCTCAGTTCGTGGGCGATGCCACCTGCCAGCACACCCAGAGAGGCCAGTTTGGCCGACTGAATCAATTGGGCCTGGAGCTGTTTAGTCTCTGTAAGATCACGCCCAATGCCCACAAGCCCTACCAGTCTCCCCACCTCATCATTCATAGAAGAAAGATTCCACGCGACAGGTATCTTTTTCCCTCCTCTGGTAGTTATCTCCACCTCCAGGTGATTTACCTTCCTGAACTGGTTGGGGTTAAGAAAGACCTGCTTCATACCCTCAACATAGCCGGGGGTGCAGAGGTCGGTGACGTGGCGTCCTATAAGCTCCTGTGCGGTGAATCCCGTAATCCTCTCCCCGGCGGTATTCCAGGTGGTGATTATGCCATGTGGATCCATAGAGACCACTATGTCATTGGCACTTTCCACCAAGCTGGCTAGATGTCTTTCCATCTTCCTGACTTCTTCCCTCAGCTTCGTCTGCTCCGTCACATCTTCCATAAGGAGCATTACATTTTTTGCCTCTTTTGCCCCTTTGAGGGGACTCAAGCTATAGTAATAGACCCTGTAGGGAATACCCGGTGCCCTGTAAACCATCTCCCGTCCGGGCACTCCCCGTCCCTCTTTAAGGACCCTTTTCAGTAGGTCTGGAAGCTGAGTGTACTTCAGGAGTACGGGAGGGAACACTTTTTCTGGACCCTTGCCCATTACGGCATCCAATTGTAACTTGGTCTTCTCCAGAAAATTCTCATTGACAAAGACCACCTTCAATGAGGAGTCAAAGACCAGGATGGAGATGGGTATATTGGAAATTATCTGTTCAAAGAACTTTTCAGTCCCAGACATAACGGCTCTAACGCCTTAGCCACTGGTCCTCTTCCCCAGGGGGCTATGCAATTTTATGGCCATTTCTGCTATCTGTTTCTTCAGGGAGGCGGCCTGACGAAAGGCCCGGCACTGGGGAGAATCTTCGTGCCCCGGACTCTCCAGGAGTTCATTTACCTCCTTAATAATGGCTTTTGCGTTTCTTATCTTGTCCTGGCTATCCTTTGCAACATTCAAGGCCCTTGCGAGGGCCTCCAGGGGTTCTTCTCTATCCTGGCATACACGACAAGAGAGGGTTGCCATGAGAACTGTTCTCCTTTTAGGACTTCTGCAAAATTGCCTGTGATTTTCATAATCATTACTTAGAGTGGAGCCCGAAGCCTGGCATCCTGTCATTGCGAGGGCCGAAGGCCCGAAGCAATCTCTTATCCACTTAAGAGTTTGCTTCTCCGCCTTAGGCGGATCGCAACTTCGGCTTCGCTTCGCTCGCAATGACCGCTTTGCAATCACTTTCTTGCTTTTGAAGAGGTCTTTCCTTTCTTGGCTATAGGGACAGACCTAAAGGTCTGACACTACGCCTTCTCAGATTTCCAAAAATTTCGGGACAAAACTGTAAGGAGGCCATGGGCCGC
>FWPU01012001.1_pt1 | contig 11753 bp, 9 predicted proteins | sample 2228361 | NCBI WGS metagenome assembly FWPU01 (sample SAMEA103939777, study PRJEB20133) | metagenome | reverse complement strand
AATCAGTAAGATATCTTCATTGTAAAATATGTCTTTTTTTTGTTCGTCATTTTCAAGTATTAAGCCTTACAATATACCTAAAGAGTTGGCTATTTTATGAAATTCTCTCCTAATACAAACTAAGTTTGTTATATACTCCACCTTCTTTTTAATAATAAGAGATATTAATGCTACTAACATTTATAACATAAGCACTTTCAATTATTAATTGCTCCATTTTATATAAAATAACTCAAAGCATTATAGTATGTTGTCCTCTTTTCTTTTCGCTAAAACCTCGTTTTTTGCTGATTATCCGTAATTAGTGTTTCCCTGCTTCCAAGCGAACGAAGCGAATTATCTTTACATTCTCTCTCAATTTTGCTATTACATCACTTATTACATCTTTAATTTTAATTTTTTCATTCTTTATATAAGGTTGTTCTAATAAACATTTTTTTGAATACAAGATACTATCTAATTTACCTTCTAATATCTTTTCCTGGATATTTTGTGGTTTATTTTCCAATTCCTTTTGTAACTCTTCTTTTATTATTTTTATTTCTTCTTGAGGCACAGAGTCTTTTGCAATGTAAGCAGGATTCATAGCACAGACCTGCAAGCATATATCGTTTAAAAGCCCAAGAAATTCAGGTGATTTGGCTGCGAAATCTGTTTTACATGCTAATTCTACTATTACTCCAATCTTTCCTTGGTGATTATATGTTCCGATCACAGAATACCCCACATCTTCCATCGCTTTTTTCTGGGCTTTTTCATATCCCTTAATTTTTAATATTTCTACTGCTTTTGCAATGTTCCCTCCTGTCTTTTCTAATGTGCTCTTGCACTCTGGAATAGGTGCTTGTGTTTGTTCTCTTAAAATTTTTATTTTTTCAATCAAACTTTCCATCTATTGAGCTACATTTACTGCTTCTACTTTTACATTTTGCAAATTATTTTTCATTTCCATACCTTCTTTAATAGCATTAACAAGTATTGGTAAGATATATTGAATTACCCTTAATGCTTCATCGTTACAAGGTATAGATATATTTACTAAATCGGGATTTCCATCGGTATCAATAAGGGCAATAATGGGTATCTTTTTTATTATTGCCTCCCTTACAGCAGTATTTTCTTTTTCAGGATCTATTACTATCAAAACAGCAGGTAGTTCTGTCATATTCTTTAATCCTGCAACATTTCTGTTAAGTTTTCTCAAAATCCTTTCTAATTTAGAAATTTCTTTTTTTGTGTATGACCTTAATTTTTCTTCATTCTGTTTTACACTTTCCAATTCCTTGAGTTTCTCCAGCCGTTTTATAATTGTATCAAAATTTGTTAGTGTCCCCCCAATCCATCTTTCATTTACATAAGGACATTCTACCTTTTCTGCTATCTCTTTTACAATATTTTTAGCTTGTAATTTTGTTCCAACAAATAAAACTTTTTTACCAGTTTTTGCAACAATATCTTTAATAAAGTTATAAGCTTTTTTTAATTGAGTAACAGTTTTTCGAAGATCAATTATATCGACTCCATTTTTTCTTTTAAAGATATATTTAAACATTTTTGGATTTGTTCGCTGTGCTTTATGCCCTAAGTGGGTTCCCCTGCGTATTAGTTCTTTTAAATCAATTTCCATAACTAAGAAACCACAAGTATATTTTATAAAAATCTTTTGTCAATAATGTTTGATGGTTCCCATAAGTTCAGGGGGTTCATTAAAGAAGGAGATTTTTTATTTTCTATGTTATATTTTTTTTGATGTTGAACAAAAAAAATAGTAGCGATACTTTTTAGTTTTATATATAGAATCATTAGTTTTTGTTCTATTATCGTAAAAATAATGCTTTATGTTGGGCTAAATTGAGCGGATTTTTCAACTCTGCAATAATTAGATTAGTTAGGTTATTATATAACTTTAAAGTTATGAGCTGGTAGTGATGTGACAAAAATTATCTGAAATCAATAGAAAAATATTGCATAAAAAAGAGGATTATTTGTTGAAAAGGCAAGACTTCTTAAGATGGGTTATTCAAATAAAGCAAATTTAGAATATAAAGATGAAACCTTTACATCTTATATACTCAAACAATTTAACACTATCTTACTTTATATTTATTGTAATTTGAGTAAAGATATGTCCAGATAAAATTATCTAATTCACCATCCAAAATTTTTTGTAAATTACTTTCTTGTAATTGAGTGCGATGGTCTTTTACTAACTGATATGGAGCAAATATATAAGAGCGGATTTGATGTCCCCATGCAATGTCTCCTTTGGCATCGTATAACTCTTTTATTTTCTGTTGCTGTTTCTGTATCTCTAACCTTTTCAATTTTTGTATCAATATGTTTAAAGCAATTTCTTTATTTTTATGCTGTGAACGTTCACTTTGACAGGTAACTACTATGTTAGTTGGTATGTGGGTTATTCTAACAGCGGACTCTGTTTTATTAACATGCTGTCCTCCAGGTCCACTTGCTCTAAAAGCATTAATCTTTAGTTCTGCTCTATTTATAGTAATTTCTTTTTCCTTATATATAGGTATAACATCTACTGCTGCAAAAGATGTTTGCCGCTTTCTTTGTGCATTAAAAGGTGAAATGCGAACTAACCGATGGACACCTATTTCACTTTTTAATAATCCTCTTACATATTTACCTTTTACCTCACAAAATATTTTTCTGAATCCAGCTTCATCTCCAGGTTGTTTTTCTATGATTTCATAATTGAATTTCAATTTGTCAAAAAAACGTGAATACATCTTGAAAAGTATTGATACCCAGTCACAGGCATCCGTTCCCCCTGCTCCAGCATAAAGACCAAAATATACATCTTTTTCGTCATCTTCGTCTGTAAATAAAACCTTTGATTCGTATTCTTTAAACCTTGCCTCCCACTTTTTAAGTTCACTTTCAACTTCCTGAGGAAAATCATTTTTTAACTGTAATATTGATTGTAAATCACTGAATAGATTATTGTAATTTTCTATGGTAAATTGTAGCATTTTTATATCTTCAATTTCAGATTCAGTTGGATTAGTAATCTGTTTTAGATTATTTAAATTTTTTCTTATGTTATTGATTTCAAAGAAACTCGGCCAGTTTGGCCAGTTTCTCTTGATAATCCTTAATTATTTGTTCCATCAAAAATTTCTAACTCTATATTATTAAAACTATTTTTTATTTTATTAACCACCTTTTCAATAATCCAGTCAGGGGTAGATGCTCCGGCAGTTATTCCTATGTTTTCAAATCTTTTTAATTTTTCAATATCCAACTCCTGTTCCGTTTCTATTCGTAGTGCTTCTCTATTATATTTTACAACAATTTCTTCCAATCTCTTTGTATTAGCACTATTCTTCCCACCAACAACGATTACACAATCAACAAATTTACACATTTTTTTCAATTCTTCCTGTGTTTTGACAGGTTCGGAGCATATAGAATTAAAATATTCTGTTTGAATATTTGAAATACTTTTAAAATATTCTATTATGCTATGAAAAATATCTATATTGTAAGTGCTTTGTGCAATAATGAAAATTTTCTCGGATACAATTTTTAGATTTTTAGCCATTTCTAATGATGTTACAACACTATAAGAAGAGGGATGTTGGAAGTTTGATTTTGGACTTTTTTCACTTTGTTGCAGGTTGTCTGTTAAGGTTTGGGCGCCGTAAGATGCAAAACCTTGTAGGGAAATTACCTCCGCATGGTCCGGGTCACCAACTATTATTATATGATAACCCTTGCTTGCAAATTCTGCGACTTTTTTTTCTGACCTTGTAACATGAGGACAAGTTCCATCAATTATTTTTAATCCTGTTGTGTTTTTTACCTGCTCCAGCTTTTGTGGAGGTATTCCGTGAGCTCTTACAATCAGGGTCCCTTCTTTTTCTTGTAGCAGTTCGTTTGTAATCTTTACACCTTTGTTTTTTAATTCCTCCACAACCTGGGGATTATGAATAAGAGGACCATAAGTATAGATATTTTTACTTTCATTGCTTTTTATTGCCTTCTCAGTTAAATTTATGGCTCTTTTTACCCCCCAGCAAAATCCTGCTTCTTTTCCTAAATAGAGTTTCATTATATATTCCTTACTTTTTGTTATCTATGTCAAAGTGTAATTGGTTCCATTAGTTTAGAAATATCTGTAATTGCCTGCTTTGTTAACGGGTCTTCTATTTGTTGAGATGCAGGCGGTGCTGCAAAATATGTTTTACAACGTTCATTTATTCTTTCTTCATATGTAGAAATCTCTATCTGGTAGAATATACCTATTGGAACTTTATCATCCCATTCGAATGATTTTGCCAGTGCCTGCAACTGTTTTCGTAATATCTCATCTTGATTGGTTGGATCCTTTACTTTATAGTCATAGCCTGTATCTTCAAGTTTATACACTCTTTTTATATTTGGTTGCATAATTACTTCTTCAAACCAGCCTTTATCGTGAATGTCATTATAAGTTGGACAGGGTTGTAATACATCAATTAAAGCAAGTCCTTTATGCTGAATACCTTTTTTTATAACCTCTTTCAAATGCTTAGTATCATAAGCATAACTTCTTGCAATAAAAGTATATCCACATGCAAGAGCCCATGCGATAGGATTTACACCTGCGTTTATGTTTGGTAGTGGAAGTGATTTTGTCTTCATACCTAACTTTAATGTTGGCGACGCTTGTCCTTTAGTTAAACCATATACTTCATTATTAAACACTACATACGTTATGTCCACATTTCTTCTACCAGCGTTGGAAAAATGTCCTGCTCCAATTCCATAACCATCACCATCTCCTCCAACTGCGATAACCTCTAAATTTGGATTGGCAAGTTTTATACCAAGTGCAAAAGGAAGTGCTCTTCCATGTAAAGTATGAACTCCATACGCTTTTAATGCATGAGGTGTTTTACTTGAACATCCTATACCTGATACAAATACTAATTTGTGGGGTTCTATATTTAATTCAAAAGCCGATTGTGCCAGTGCACTTAATATTCCAAAGTCACCACACCCTGGGCACCACTCAGTATCATAAGTGGTTTTATAATCAGATAATTTTAAACTAATACCCATTTCTTACTCCTTACGGACAATTTATATTATATAAATTTAAAAAATTACAGCTTAACATATTCATATATTTTATATTTTCATCGTTGACTTACATCGTTTACTACACACCATATTTAAGTTCTAATCTTTCTATTTTTTCGGTGACCACTTTTTCAACACCATGAATTATTTCCGTTCTTGAGATAGGTCTTCCCGTCCATTTTAAAAGATAATGGTCGGGTTTCACAAGCATATTTTCTTTAATCAATGACTTTAGTTGTGAGGTATAGTTATTTTCAACTACTATGATTTTTTTTGCTTTATCCATAATTTCTTTTACTTCGTTTTTAGGAAATGGATGTAATATTCTGATTTGTAAGAACTTTACCTTAATGCCTGACTGTTTTAGGGGTTCTATTGCATCTAAGATTGCCCCTTTAGTAGAACCCCATGATAGAATAATAATTTCAGCATCATTAAACCCATATAAGCTAAGTTTATTTTCGTAAGGAATTTCTTTTTCTATTAAATCCAGTTTTTTCATTCTTTTTGCATGCATCATAGAACGTATTTTGGGGTCTTCCGTTATATGCCCTATCTCATCATGTTCATCACCGGTTAACCAGTGTATACCTTTTTCTGTTCCTGGGAAGACCCTGGGGGAAACACCTGATTCGGTAAATAAGAATCTTTTAAAGCCATTATTGTCATCTTCGTATGTAAGCAATTCTTCATAGGTTGCAATCTTGCCTCTTTCTATTTTTGTGTTTTTAGGATTGAAAACAGGAACTGTTTGGATAGCGTTTGCAATGGCTCTATCTGCAAGTAGGATAACAGGGCTCTGATATTTTTCAGCATAATTAAATGCATCTAAGGTATCATAAAATGCTTCTTGAATATCTCCTGGAGCCATTACAATTCTTGGGAACTCGCCATGACCTGTATGTATGGCAAAGAGCATATCGCCTTGTTCATTTCTAGTTGGCAATCCTGTAGATGGTCCCCCACGCTGGTAGTTAACTACGACAACGGGGACTTCATTCATACCTGCCCAACCTAATCCTTCTGCCATCAAACTAAACCCTGGGCCACTTGTGGAAGTAGATGAACGGGCACCTGCAATTGCTGCTCCTATGGCAGAAGTAATAGCGGATATCTCATCTTCTGTTTGAACTACGACAATTCCATATTCGGGATGTTCTTCTAAATAAACACTTTCATCAGATGCAGGTGTTATAGGATAATATGACTGAAACCTGCAACCAGCTGCTATTTTTGCAATTGCTATTGTAGTGTTGCCTGTAACTAGAACTCTTTTATTTATAAAATCCTGCGGTGGATCTTCCAAACGAAACATAAAATCCTTTGAATATTGCTTGGCATATTCGTAACTTATTCTCGCACAATCAATGTTCATCGGTGCTAATTTCGCTTTCCTCCCAGAAAATATGTTATTTAATGTTTTCTCCAAATGTTTGAAATTTATTCCAATCAATCCTAAGGATGCAGCCACACTTATTACATTTTTCATTACCATTAATTTCATTGTATCCTTCTCACCAAATTTTGTTGCAATATCTTTAATGATTTTAACATAAGGCATTCTTATTATTAATATATCATCTCTATTTATTTCACCTGTATATTCGGTATCAACAATTACAGATCCATTTTTGAAAACCTCAAATGTGTGTAAATGTAATGTTTCTTCTTCAAAAGTTGATAACATATGAACTCCGTCTATATGAGAATTTACGGGCTTTATAGAGCATATAATTTGAAAGTAACTATGGGCACCTTTAATATTAGAATGATACTCTCTTTTCCCGTATATAAAATATCCTGCCCTTGCCATAACCTGAGCAAAGGTGTTGGCAGATGAATCAACACCACTTCCTTGAGGCCCCCCTATCATCCAAGAAAACTCTAATAATTTTTTATCCATTGCTAAATCCTTTCATTTTTACACTTTTAGATTTATATCTCTTTTATTCATGTCATTATGGACACACTTTGTTTCACGCGGATCTGCTTGTGCATAAGATTTCAGCTATAAATCAATTATAAGTATGTAGTTTTTGATACACTTGCAACCACCTTATTTTCATCATTATTATATTGTAAATCTTTTTTAAATTTTTTTTGCTTAAAAAATTAACCACAAAAATTTCCATAACTATAAATAATAGGATTTTTTAATTTCTATTTTACAATTTTACTTTTTTATAACGGTTTGAATAATGAACGATAATTCAGGAGGGTTAGGATGTAATATGCTTCCTTCTTAATATTTTAAAAGTTTTTGAGTGTTCTAAAACGATTTTAGGATTTAAAAAGAGGCATTATCATGACAGTTTAATTTTAAGTGTTATTGTAACTTTTTTGTGGTGTCTTTTTCATTTTAAGTTATAAGATAATAGAACGATGAGGTTTTGAGGAGGAAGTAAGTAACCTCTTGCTTATGGGAATTTCTGAATTAACCTGAATGAGCGGTAACTCTAAAAGTATCTATAATACCTAAAAATTCACACTATGAATGTTTCCATAAGTTTAGAGATATCTTTTATCGGAGTTTTTGTTAGAGGGTTTTCAATTTCCTGTAATGCAGGTGGTTTGTGAAAATATTCTTTATATCTTGTGCTAATTCTTTCTTCATAGGTTGATATCTCTATTTGGAAGAATATGCCTATAGGGATTTTATCGCCCCATTCGTAGGATTTTACAAATGCCTGTGTTTTTTTCTGTAATACTTCTTCCTCGTTATTAGGATCTTTTACCTTATAATCGTATCCTGTATCTTCAAGTTTATATAATCTTTTCATATCTTTTTCTTTATCTATTGTATATTCATACCATTCTCTTGTATGAATATCGTTATAAGTTACGCAAGGTTGCAGAATATCAACTAGTGCTAACCCTTTATGTGTGATAGCCTTCTTTAGAATTTCTTTTAAATCCTTCGTAGCGTATGCATAACTTCTTGCAATAAAAGTATATCCGCACGAAAGTGCCCATGCGATAGGATTTACACCATCGTTTATGTTAGGAAGTGCCATTGCTTTTGTTTTCATATTTAACTTTAATGTAGGAGAAGGTTGCCCTCTTGTCATACCATACACTTCATTATTGAAGACTAAATAGGTAACATCAATATTGCGTCTACCTGTATTGGAAAAATGTCCTGCTCCTATTCCATAGCCATCTCCATCACCACTTACTGCAATGACCTCTAAATTTGGATTGGCAAGTTTTGTACCAAGAGCGCATGGTAGTGGTCTTCCATGTAATACATGCACGCCGTAGGTTCTGATATAATGGGGGAATCTCCCTGAACATCCTATACCTGAAAAAATGACAGTTTTATGAGGTTCAATATTTAATTCAAATAAAGCTTGTGATAAAGCGCTTAATATTCCAAAATCCCCACATCCAGGACACCATTGAGTAGAAGGGGGAACTTTTGTTTTATAATCAGATAATTTCAATGACATTTTAATATCCTCCCTTATAGATTACAAATTTCAACTTAATAAATCTTTATATTTCATATTTTAGATTCTCCCTTTCTATCAAAGTCCGCTTTTCAATTCTAAGCACAATATATTATCGCGCAAAACCTTTTCTACACCTTCAATTATTTCCGTTCTTGAAATAGGTCTTCCTGTCCATTTTAAAAGATAATGATCTGGTTTTCTTCCTGTAAATTCTTGGAGGAGAGAACCCAATTGAGATGTAAAATTATTTTCTATTAATATAACTTTCAAAGAATCTTTAAGGATTTCCAAAATTTCATTTTTTGGGAATGGGCAAAGCATTTTTATCTGAACAAACTTTATTTTTATACCCTTTTGTCGCAAGGGTTCTATTGCGTCTACAATCGCCCCTTTTGTCGTGCCCCAAGCAAGAATAAGATTTGAAGCATCGTTGTATCCAAAAACACTGAATTTTTTTTCTTTTGGTATTTCTTTATCTATTAACCTTAATTTATTCATTCTCTTAGCATGCATTCGGGAGCGCAAATTTGGTTCTTCCGTAACATGCCCAATTTCGTCATGTTCATCACCTGTCAACCAGTGAATTGTGTTCTGTTGACCAGGAAAAGCTCTCGGAGAAATAAGCGCCTCTGAAATTAAAAATCTCTTAAATGCTCTTTCCTCATTATCCTGATACATCTCAAATTCCTTTTCTGTGGCAATATTCCCTCTATCGATTTTGATGTTTTTAGTATCAAAAATTGGAACTGTTTGAATGGTATTAGCGATAACTTTGTCACATAGCATGATAACAGGTAACTGATATCTTTCAGCGTAATTGAATGCGTCAAAGGTAGTATAAAATGCTTCTTCAATATCACCGGGAGAAAGAACAATCCTTGGAAATTCTCCATGACCTGCATTTATTGCAAATTTTAAGTCGCTCTGGTCTGTTCTCGTAGGCAGTCCTGTTGAAGGTCCGCCACGCTGATAGTTGACAACTACCAAAGGGATCTCGTTAATACCAGCCCAACCTAATCCTTCTGCCATCAAGCTAAATCCTGGTCCACTTGTGGAAGTAGATGAACGTGCCCCAGCGACTGCTGCTCCCGCAGCTGCTAAAATTGCTGCTATTTCATCTTCGGTTTGAAATGGAATTATTCCATTTTCATACCTTTCTTCTAAATACAAACTCTCATCAGTGGCCGGTGTAATTGGATAGTACGCTTGAAATGTGCAACCACATGCCACTTTTGCCAATCCTATTGAAGTTGCACCATTTAGTAGTACTCTTTTTCCTATGTATTCGTTTGAGGCTTTACTCAGTTTAAACTTATAATCATTTTGGTACTTTTTACCTAATTCAAAACCCATACGAGCGCAGTCAATATTTAATTGAACTAATTTACCTTTTTTACCCAAAAACATACTCTGCAAAGTTTTTTCTAATGGCTCAAAATTTGTTCCCAATAATCCTAATGCAGATGCCAACCCTATAACATTCTTTACTATCATTAGCTTGCTTATATCTTTTTCATCATACTTTTGTGTAACATCACGTATAATTTGAACATAAGGTAACCTGATCACTAAAATGTCATCTCTGTCTATATCTCCTTTATATTCCGCATCAACAAATAGCGCTCCATTTTTAAAAATTTCATTAGTATGAAGATGTAATGTTTCTGCATCAAAAGTTATAAGTATGTGAACACCATCTATATAAGAATTTACCGGTTTAGTTGATACTATAACCTGAAAATAACTATGTTCCCCTTTTATATTAGAATGATACTCCCGTTTACCGTACACAAAGTATCCATTTAGAGCAGATACCTTTGCAAAAGTGGTGGCAGCTACATCAACTCCAGTTCCTTGTGGACCACCCAGCATACAAGAAATTTCAGATAATTCTTCTACCATTACTTTTTACTCCTTTTAAATATAAACTTCTTGAACTTTAAATTTGAGACTTTATGGGAGTCGTAATTTATTCCTAATGTTTGTCGATTATTGTTATACCACTTTCCCAATTTTTATATATCACTTCTTATTTTTTTATTTTATATTACAATCTAAACTTTTATTTTTTATTGTATGGCATTTTTGGAGGATCATCTGCGGGTCTGGTTTGAACCTTTGGATTTCCTTTCCACAACGGTGCTAATTCAGCGTTTATTTTTGCCCACTCAGGGTCCTGATCAACAGAGTCAACTATTGCATCCACAGGACATTCCGGTACACATGCTCCACAATCAATACATACTTCAGGATCTATCACCATAAATGGCAAACCATCTTTTTCACCTGGATAAATACAATCTACAGGACAAACCGTCGCACATAAAGCATATCTTTCACCTAAACATTTTTGTGTTATAACATATGCCATTTATATTTCCTCCTCATTTTATTAACTCATTCTGTTCCTACACCAAAAGCCAAATGTTACAATTATTTTTTTTATTGTCAAACTTACACAATCCTGAGCAAAGGTTTTCAATGGATTGGCGAAAAGACTTTTTGTTTTTTATTCTTACTGCTTCATAAAAACTTGTTTCAATATACAAATTTTGGATATATTATATTGCTTCCATAAATATTTTTGTAACTAACAAAAACACTTTTGCCATCTACACAACTCCTCTCTTTAAAAACCAAAAGATGCACTTAAACGCAACGAACGATGAAAGCGATGTTTATAACGCTTTTAAGTTATAAAGGCACCTTACCTACGAGCCATTAAACGGAAAAAGTTTCAGAACAAAGAGTAATAATATGGATAGTGGAGTAATGTTTATGAGTGGTGTTTGTATAAACAAGATATAACAGATTATGCTTTATTGAATAAAAAGTATTTGTGCATGCTTTTGTGTGGAGGAATATTAATGCTTTTCTCTACATTATCGCTAAGCAAAATCTTATATGACATCAAATCTTGCAAATTTTTTGAATAAGACAATTGTTAGTGGATTGTTTTAAAATATTTAAGGAAAATAACAAGGATATTATGTTGAATTAGACAAGTTTTTGAATAAGGTAAAGGTTATTGAATTTTTTTATAAAGTATTTTTAAGACAGAAACAACAAAAATATTATTTTGAGTTGGACAAATTTTTGAGTGAGGTAGATGTTGTTGGATTTTTTATAAGGTATTTTTAAAACAGAAATATTATTTTGAGTTGTGCAGGTTTTTGAGCAACACAAATGTTATTGAATTTTTTATAAAAT
>FWPU01011999.1_pt1 | contig 11755 bp, 8 predicted proteins | sample 2228361 | NCBI WGS metagenome assembly FWPU01 (sample SAMEA103939777, study PRJEB20133) | metagenome | reverse complement strand
TCGCCTCCCCCCGCCGCCCCGCTCCGCCCGCCCGGTGCAACGCCTCGGCGCCGCCGCCCACCGTGCTGGGCGTATCCGCGGCACTTCCCGCTTCACCCGGCCACAGCGCGCCCGCGGCGCCGCCGCCCCCCCTCGGGCCAGCCGCCGCCGCACCCCCCGGCCCCGCCGCCGCCACCGCAAGGATCGGTGCCAACAGCGGGTCACCCTCCAACAGCGCCCGCGCGGCCGCCAGCGCCGCGGGCGAAAGGCTGCGCAACCTGGCCAAGAGGAGCGGGAAGAGCCGCGCCACGGCCGCGGCGTCGGCCCGCGCATCGTGGAAGCGGCCCTCGCCCAGGCCCAGGAGCCGCACCAGATCGGCCAGCCGGTAGCCCCCCGCCGCGGGCAGCACCAGGCGCGCCAGCTCCAGGGTGCAGTAGACGGGCACCGGCGGCGGCCCCCCCGCCGCCCGCGTCAGAAAGCCCACATCGAAGGCGGCGTTGTGGGCCACCAGGGGCAGCTCCCCCGCGAAGGCCAGGAGCGCCCGCGCGGCCGCCGGCGGATCGGGCCGCCCGGCGAGCTGGGCGGTGCTGATGCCCGTGAGCCGCTCGATGGCCGGGGGAACGGGCAGGCCGGGGTCCACCAGGGTGTCCCAGGCATCCACCGGCCGCCCCTCCTCCACGCGCACGGCGGCCACCTGGATGAGCCCGTCCCGCTCCGGGCTCACCCCCGTAGTCTCCACGTCAAAGGCGACAAAGCTCTCGTTCACCGGCCGCCCCCCGGAGGTGCCTCCTGTCGTCCAGGACCACCAGGCGCCCCTCGCCGCGCCCGCGGGGCCCCAGGGCCAGAACCGTCACGCCCGCATTGCCCAGAAAGATCCGGGACCGCTCCTCCGGCAAAAGCCCCAGGGCCACGATGACCAGAGCCTTGAGGCTCGCCCCGTGGCCCACCACCAGCTGCCGCCGCGCGTCCCGGCTCAGCGCCAGGCGCAGAAAGGTCCGCGCCCGCTCGAGGACTTCAAGAAAGCTCTCTCCCCCAAGGGGCGCCACGCGCGCCGGATCGGCCCGGTAGCAAGAGTAGTTCTCCGGAAAGGCGGCCGCCACCTCGTCCCGCGTCCTGCCCTCCCAGGCGCCGAAATCCATCTCGCGCAGGAGGGCCGTCTCCGCCACCGGCAAACCCACCACAGCCGCCACCGCCTCCGCCGTGGCCGCCGCCCGCCGGAGGTCGCTCGACCAGACCCGGCCGAAGACCAGGCGGTCCCGCTCGCGGGCGAACCGCCGTGCCAGCGCCTCGGCCTGGCGCAACCCGCCCTCGTCCAGGGGCACGTCCGTCTGCCCCTGGTAGCGCCTCTCCCTGTTCCAGGCTGTCTCAGCGTGCCTGACGAGCCAGAGCGTCACCGCCGGCGGCCGCACCCCCGCCACGGGGTGCCGGAATCCTTGCGCCACCCCCGCCCAGTATAACCGCCGGCCGCTCCTGGATACCGCTGGCAATCGGATTTGTGCCCTCGGCCGCCTCCGGGACCCCGCCGCCGCCAGCCTCCGCGCCCCCGGGCACCTCAATCTCCTGGACACCGCCGCCCCGCTCCCCGCCCGCGGGCACCTCCACCTCCTGCACACCGCCGCCCACCAGCCGGCCGCGCAGCGGCTCCTCCACGGCCAGGAACTTGCCCCGCGCCTCGGCCAAGAGCTCTCCGCCGGCCGCGTCCCGCAGCTCGGCCCGCGCCGCGTGGAACCTGCCCCGCACCTCCACCACCCAGCCGCGCGCCACCACGGCTTGTCCCACCCCCACGGGGCGCCGGAAGCGCGTCACCAGCTCGGCCGTCAGCGTCACGGCGCCGGCCCCGTAGCAGGCATACCACATGGCGTCGTCCAGGAGACCCGCCACCACTCCCCCGTGGGCCAGGCCCTCGAAACCCTGGAGCTGCTCCGGCACCGCCGTCCGCGCCACGGCGCCCTCGGGCCCGGTGACGAAAACGGCCCGCAGCCCCGCCGGATTCTCCCGCCCGCACACCACGCACCCGCGGGAGGCGAACCCGGTCCCCCTCACGCTGCCACCAACGCCGCGGCCCGCCGCGCCGCCTCGCGCCTCACCTCGGCCTCGTCCACCGTGAGCAGGCGGCCCCCCTCCACCACCACGCGCCCAGCCACCACCACCGTGTCCACGTCCCCGTCCTGGGCCGAGTACACAGCCAGGGACCAGGGATCGTGGAGGGGCGTGAGCCGCGCGCCCGCAAGGTCAAGCAGCACCAGGTCGGCCAGCCGGCCGGGCGCCAACCGCCCCAGCCTGTCCCCCAGGCCCAGGGCCCGCGCGCCGCCCACCGTGGCCAGCTCCAGCGCCCGGGCCGCCGGCACAACGGTGGGATCGCCCGTCGTAACCTTTTGCAAAAGCGAGCAGGCCCGCATCTCTTCGAAGAGCCCGAGCGCGTTGGTGCTGGCCGCCCCGTCGGTGCCCAGGGCCACGGGCACGCCCGCCCGCAGCATGGCCGCCACGGGCGCCACCCCGCTGGCCAGCTTCATGTTGCTGATGGGGTTGTGGGCTACGCCGCCCCGCATCCCCGCCAGGAGCTCCATGTCCGCCTCGTCCACGTGGACGCAGTGGGCCGCCAGGAGGGGCACCTCCAGGAGCCCCAGGGAAGCCGCCAGCGCGACCGGCGACCGCCCGTGCTCGGCGCGGCAGCGTTCCACCTCCTCGCGGGTCTCGGAGAGGTGGATGTGGACGGGAACCCCCAGCTCCGCCGCCCGCTCCCCCACCCGGCGCAGGAAGGCCGGCGGGCAGGTGTACGGCGCGTGGGGTCCCAGCATGGTGGTGATGCGGCCCCCCGCGGCCCCCTCCCACCGCCGGCAGAAGTCCGCGGCCCGCTCCAGCTTGTCCCAGGCGTCCGGCGCCACCGACCCGTCCGGCGCGGCCCCGATCATCCCCACCGAGAGGGAGGCCCTGATGCCCGCCTCCTCGCACGCCCGCGCCGCCTCGTCCATGAAGAAATACATGTCGGCGAAGGCCGTCACGCCCGCCCTTAGCATCTCGCAGCAGGCCAGGAGCGTGCCCCAGTAGACGTCCTCCCCCGTCAGGCGCGCCTCCAAGGGCCAGATCTTTTCGGTGAGCCAGGGCATGAGGAGCATGTCGTCGGCGTAACCGCGCAGCAGGGTCATGGCTGCATGGCAGTGGGCGTTGACGAGACCCGGCAGGCAGAGCTTGCCCCGCCCGTCCACCACCCGCGCCTCCCCGCGGGGAAGCCCGGCCGCCGCGTCGCTGTCCCCGTCGGCGCGACGCCCCCCGTCCCCCCGGTGCCCCTCCGCCTCCCCGCCTTCGGCTTCCCCCAGGGGGCGCACGTAGACGATGCGGTCTCCGGCCACCCCGATCTCAGCCCGCTCCAGATACGGCTGCCCCGGATCCATGGTGAGGGCGGCGCAGCCCCGCACCACCAGGTCAACCGGCGTCCCCGACCCCGTCCCGCTCACAGTTCCGCATGATAGCACACACGCCGCGCCGCCGGCTCCCCGCGCCCCGCTGCCCCCCCGGCGCCCTGCCGGCCCTTTGCGCCCCGTCGGCTGCCCGTGCCCCGCCGGCCCTTCGCGCCCCGCCGGCTTCCCGCGCCGCCGGCTCCCCGCGCCCCGCTGCCCCCCCGCGCCCCGCCGGCTAGCCCTTCAGTTCGGCGTGCGCTTGGAGGCGGCGCGGCAGGTGTACAACACGTGCGTGGGCGAGGCGCTGGAGCGTCCCCCGCCTCCTGCGCGAGCTACCGGCATCGGCTTTGTCCTAGACCTGCCGGGTGCCCGCGGGCCAGATCTGGTTGCGGCCGGTGGAACGGGCGGAGCGTGGTAAGATGAGCCTGATGAGGGGTGAGTGACTCGCCGTGCAGGGTGAGCGGCGAGCAAAGGCGCAGGAGACGCGGCGCGGCGCGACGGCGGCGGATTGGACCCCGTTATCGTCGATCGGCTGGTGCAAGATTTCCACCCGCTGCGGATCCTGGTCCTCGGCTCCCACGCACGCGGTGACGTACGTCCCGACAGCGATATCGATCTTCTGGTTGTCATGCCTCGGGTGGGGAACCGCAGGGAGATGGCCGTGGCCATGTTGCGCGCCCTGAGAGACCTCCCGGTGTCCAAGGACATCATCCCCACGGACCAGGAGGAGATCGAGCGCCGCGGGCACCTGGTCGGGACCGTCCTCCGCCCCGCCCTGCGGGAAGGCAAGGTCGTCTATGAGCGCCGACATTAGCGGAGACGTCCAGGAGGCCACCCGCTGGCTCAGGTATGCGCACGAGGATCTGAAGGTCGCTCAAGCGCTGAGACCCGAACGTCGAGGCGGCGCCCCGTCACGCTGTTTACGGGCATTTTTTCCACCACCACGAACGGCAAAGGGGGTGGAAAATATGCCATCATCGAAGGACGACGGGGGTGGTAGGTCCCAGTAATAGGGCTGAATGGGAGTGGTTGTCTGCAGCCGGGGTCGTTTTCAGCCTTTTGAGGGGCGAGGGTGCCGCACGCGGGAGCAGGTGGCCGTTTTAGCGGCAAAAATTCCACCAGTAACCTGTGCGAGAGTGGTGGAAAAAATGCCACAAGCCCGGGTCGGCGGCTCAGAGGCCCGTCAAAACCTGGAGTGCGTGGTCCCAGGCAATCCGCTCCTGCTCCAGGCGCACGGCCACACCCCACCGCCCCCGCTTCAGGTCCCGGTACAGGGCCTGCTCCGCCGGCTCCAGGTGGGGCAGGACGGCCGCCGGGTGCGGATCCTCTTCCACCACCCAGAGGTCCCGGTGACGGAGCAGGGTCTCCTCGTCCATCAGCACCGAGCGCAGCCCAGGCAGATGCGCCCTGGCCCGGTCGAGGATAGCGAACCCGTGGGTATCCAGGTCGCCCCAATAGAACGCCTGCGCCCGGGCGACCCACGGCACGCGGGCCAGGAGGTCCACCTGATACCCCAGGCCCAGCAGCACCACCGCCCCCGGCAGGTCGGGAAAGGCCAGCCCCGTCTGCCGGTTCTCCACCACAAAGACCCGGTCGGCCGGCAGCTCGAGGGCGGCCACCTCCTCCCAGGGCGCTGTCACGTCCCCCAAGCCGCCCACGCGCCGCCGCAACGCCGGGTCCAGGAGGCGCAGGCGCACCACGCGGGGCGGTGCCCGGAGCCCGCAGCGAGCGTAGAAGTCGCTCCCGCCGCCGGCTTCCCCCCGGAGGGCGGCCAGCAGGTCGGCCACCAGGCGCCCGTGGGCTTCCACCCACTTGGTGTCCATGCCCGCCAGCGGCACCTGCCGCGGGTAGAGGCCGGAGCGGGGATGGGCGGCCAGCCAGGCCAGCAGGTCGCCCAGGCGGCGGAAATCAGTGTCGCCGTAGTCGGCCAGCACGGCGAAGTGGCGGGCCAGGTGGGGCGCCAGCGAGGGCCAGCGGGCAACCCATTCCTCGTACCGGCGGCGGGCGCCCTCCCAGCGTTCCCCCTCCCCTAGCCAGGCGGCCACCTCCCCGGCGTGGGCCAGCACCAGCCGCTCGGGCACCCGCTGCACTCCCAGGGTGCGCCAGCGGCGCTCACCCCAGACCACGGCGCCCGGTCCCCGCCAGGCGCGCCATGCCGCCACCCAAGCGCGCACGCCGTCCACCTGCCGCAGCGCCTCCCGCTCCGTGGGCGCGCCGAGGCCGATCTCCCACGGCCAGGGGGTGGCCGGATCGCCCGCCAGCCACCGGCGGTGGCGCCGGGCATAGGCCCGCTCCAGCAGCCGGCGCACGTCCTCAGGAAGCCTCAACGGCCGCCTCCTCCCGCGCCCGCGCCGGCAGGTCCAGCCGTTGGTGCCCCTCGTCGTAGTCGATAGGCAGAACGCCCGAGGAACGCCGGTCGCGAATGTCCACGTAGCAGGCGCCGCCCACAAAGGGCTCGAGGGTCATGACCGACTTCAGGGGAGTGGCCACGATCATCTGGAAGCCGAAGTGGATGAAGATGCGCATAGCCAGGGCGGTGAACTCGTGGTCGGCCTTGTCGAAAGCCTCGTCCAGGACGACGGGGGCGTAGACGGGCAGACCCCGGTCGGCGGTGCCCAGTTGGTAGCGCAGGGCGGCGGCCAGGCAGGTGGTGGCCAGCTTCTGCCGCTGGCCGCCCGATTTTCCCGCACCGCTGCGGTAGACCTCCACCTCGGTGCCACCCGCGTCCAGCTCCCGGGCGATGAACTCCACGTGCTGGCGCACGTCCAGCACGGCCTCCCTCCAGCGACGCGCCTCCGGGTCCTGACTGCCCAGCCGCTCCACCAGGGCGCGCAAACCGAGAAACCGGGCCTCGGCAGCCTCCCGGTCCTCGGAGCCCTCGGTCCAGGCGCGGCTCAGGATCGCCTGCACCTCCTGCCGGAACTCCCTCACCTCGGGCAGGTGGCGGTCGCTCACCTCGATGCGCAGATGGGTGTCGGGGTTGAACTTCACCTGGGCCAGGCTCTCGTTCACCAGCTCCATCCGCTCGTAGATGGCCTTGCGCGCCTGGGCCAGGTGGGTGTTAAGCGCCGTCAGGTTCTGGGTGGACTGGGTGCGGAGGAGGTCGAAGAAGCGCTGCTCATAGGCCGGCAGGCCGTCCGCCTCCAGGCGGGCCAGCCGCGCCAGGAAGTCGGGGGCGCTGGCCAGGGTCGCGTCCACATCCCCGGCCTCCGCCGGCCACCGCCGCCTGAACTCGGCGAAGCACTCCTCGACGGCCCGCTCGGCGGCAACGATCTGCCCCTGTACCTCTTCCACCTCCCGCGTGATCCCCTGGTCCACCCGGTGCGCCAGCCGGTCCAGGTTCTCCGGCTCCACCGCCTCGCCCAGGCGGGCAAAGCGCTCCTCCAAGGCGGCGGCCAGCGCCGGTGGCAGCAGGCTGGCCGCTACCCAGGCGCCCCCGGCCGCGGAGGCCGATACCTCGGCGTCCCCGTACGGGGCGGCCGCGCCCGGCGCCCGTCCCCCCGCCGCCGCCAGCTCCAGAAGGCACTGCTCCAGGCGCCGGCGGGTCGCCGCCACTTCCTCGCTCACCCGGTCCAGGGCCACCCGCGCCGCCCGGAGCGCCTCGTCGGCCGCCTGCCGCCGCACCTCCTGGGCCTTCAGCTCCTCCGCCAGCCGCCGCAGCTCCGGGCTACCCTCCCGCGCCTCCCGCAATCGCTCCGCCAGGGCGGCGAGGCGCTCCAGCACCGGAGCGGCGTCGATCTCCTGCCACCGGAGGTTGACCAGCGCCTGGCAGGCCCGGGCGCGGGCGTCCCGTTCCTCGCTCCGCGCCTTCAGCTCCGTGATCTCCTCCCCCAGGCTCTCCAGCCGCGCCCGCGCCGCCCGGACCCGCTCCTCGAAGAGGGCGCGCTTGGCGCGGTTGTCCCAGCCCAGCACCCAGCGGGCCGGGTCGTCCACCGGGTGGCGGTCGTCCTTCTCGTGGCGGTCGGGGCCGTGCTTCACCTGGCCCTCCCGGGTGACCGCCCGCCCCGCCGCCCGCAGGTCCGCCACCGATGCCACGCAGGCGTAGTCGAAGCGCTCCCGGAGCTGGGCCTCGAGCCACGCCCGGTGGGGGCCCTCCCGGACCTCCAGCTTTAGAACGAGGGAGGCCGGCGCCAGCGGCCGCGCCGGTGCCGGGGGCGACGCCGGCCGGCCGGTGCGGTAGTAGACCAGCCGCCGCCCCAGGTGGCGGGCGTTCACGTGGTTGGCCAGGGCCGGGTAGTGGCGCTCCTCCACCAGGAGGGAGAGGGCGAAACCGCGCAGCACCCGCTCGATGGCCCCGCGCCAGCCGGTCTCCTCGGGCTTGACCTCCAGCAGCTCGCCCGCGAAGGGGAGCGCCTGCTCCGCCACCCCAAGGGCCGAAGCCAGCTCCAGCCGCAGGTCCAGCATGTCCGCCGGGATGTTGGAGGGTTGCCGCCGCAAGACCTCCAGCTCCCGCAGGGCCGCCGCCAGATCCCGCTCCGCCTGCGATCGCGCCACCGACAGCTCTTGCAGGCGGTTCCAGTCCGCCTCCCGCTGGCGGCCGCCCTCCTCCAGCTCCCGCCGGGCCACCCCCACCAACTGGGCGAACTCAGCGGGTGTATCCGGCAGGACCCAGCCCAGACGGCGGCACGCCTCCGCCGCCCGGCCGCGCCGGGTCATTATCTCGGCCCGCCGCTGCTCCAGGTCCCGCCCCTCCGCCTCCCAGCGGGCGACCTGGTCGCCCCCCAGGTCCCGGTAACGCTCCTCCAGGTCGCGCCGGCGCGCCTCCTCGTTGGCGAGGACCGCCTGGCAGCGGGCCACCTCGCCGGCGCACCCCTCCGCCCTCGCCTCCAGCTCGGCCAACCGCCGCTCCAGGAGCTGGCGCCGCCGCACCTCCCGGTAGACCTCCAGCCCCTGGCGCAGCGCCTCCAGCTCCGCCCTCCGCTCCAACAGGGCCTGCCGTTGTTGGTACCGCGCCCGGGCGGGGACCAGGGTCTCCACCTGCTCCCGGGCGGTCACCACCGCCTGGTGGGCGGCATTCAGCTCGGCGAATTCAGCCACCAACCGATCGGCGGCGGCAAAGGTGTCGGGCTTGTCCAGCATGAAGTCGCGCAGCAGGGTATTCAGGTCGCCCAGGTTCTTTGCCGACTGGGTCTTGTGCAGGAGGCGCAGTGCCAGCTCGCTCTCGATGCCCAGGAGGCGGCAGAAGCGCTCCCGGTAGGCCCCGAACTCCTCGGTGACAAAGGCGTCGGGCAACGCCTGGCGCAGCCAGCGGACATCGTAGTCGGCGCCGGGGAACCCCTCCAGCTCGCGCAGGTCGAAGTCGCGCTCCAAGAGGAGGTGGAGACGGCGCACGTCGGCCGGGGCGGTGCTGCCGCCCCGGAGCCAGAAGACCTGGGCCAGGGAGACCGCCTGGCCGGAGGGAGTGCGGTAGGTGAGGGCCAGGGCAGACCAGGTGGTGCCGGGGCGCAGGAAGCGGGTGACGGTCCCCCCGGACACCTCGTCCGTGCCCTCCTTCCAGGCGCCGCGCACGTAGGTCACCAGGCTGCGGTCGCGGCCGCTGCGCTCCCCCTCCCGTGCGGCGGCGTTGTAGTCCAGCCAGCGGGGTGGGACCAGCAGGGTGGCCACGGCGTCCAGGAGGGTGGACTTGCCCGAGCCGGAAGGGCCCACGATGAGGAAGCCCCGCGCCGCCACGGCGATGTCGTGCCGCCCGCTGAAGGTGCCCCAGTTGTACACCTGGAGGCGGGCCATGCGGAACTGCTCCTGCGGGAGCAACGGCAGCAGTTGGGGCATCCGGCTCATAGGTCGTCGTCCTCCCCGTCAGCGCTCTCCTCCGATTCCGGGTCGCCCTCACCCGGCTCCGCGCCGCACCCGCCCGTCCCCGCAGGGCCCATCCCCTCGGCTGCTCCGGGCGCGCCCCACGCCGCGTCCAGCCGGGCCGCGGCCGCCCTCTCCCCGCCCGCCGCGGCCGCCTCCGCTACCCCGTCTACCCGCGCCGCCTCCTGGTAGACCTGGGTCAGGTGCGCCACCTGCTCCGCCGCGAAGACGATCTTGAGCGCGGGCGAGATCTCGAACCGGTCCTGGCTAGCCCGCAGCTTCCGCAGGATGTTGTTCCGCTTCATCTTCTCGATGCACGCCTCAACCCGCCTGGCGAAGCCGGCCCGGTCGGTGCTGGCGGCCCGTTCGTACACCGCCAGGTGGTCGCGCAGCTCGTCGGCGGAAACCACGGCCCGCTCGCCGCGGGCGTCCGCCTGGGTCACCAAGTGCCGGAGGTGGAGGAGCAGGGCGGATTCCAGAAAGGTGAGGGGTACCCGCCGGAGGAGGATGGGGGCGTCCAGATCACCCGTATCCGCCTGGCGGGTGAAGGCCACCTGCAGGTCCCGGTCCACCACCAGGTCCAGGAACAGCTCGCACAGCCGGGAGCGGATCACCGCCTCGTCCCGGAGGAGCACCGACCACAGGCCGGTCTGGCGGCTTCCGTCCAGGAAAGGGCCGGCCAGGAGCTGGACCAGCACCCGCCGCGTGTCCAGGGGCAACCGGCCCGTGTCCCCCTGGAACAGCCCGGCCGCCGGCCCGGCCGCCCCGCTGACCGTGGCCGCTGCGGCCCCCACCGCCCCCGTCCCGCGGGTGCCGTCGTCACGATGCCCATCGCCCCCAGCCGGCGCCGGGACCGGCCTCCTCATCAGCCCGCCCACCATCCCGCCCCCCTCAGGCCAGCTCCGCCAAGCGCTCCCGCACGAAGAAGTAGCGGGGAATGCGCGCCCGCCGCCGGCAGCCGTCCCCGCCCGTCCAGGCCACCGTCTCCGTCCCCTCGCCCCGCACCCCGTGCCGGCAGGCCAGGGCCAGTAGGCCCACCACGCTCCCCAGCCCCTGGGTGGCGGGGAAGCGCACCAGGACGTCGGCGATGGACGCCTGGCTCGCCTCCGCCAGCACCGCCCGCACGCACGCCCGCAGGGTGCGGAAGTCTATCTCGGCGTGGGCCACCAGGTCCGCCACCCCGTCCAGACCCACCGGCGCCGGCTCCCCCTCCATCATCGGCCCCGCCTCCGCCTCGAGGGAGGGGTCGTAGAGGACCCACTGGGCCAGGGAGCGGACGCGGCTGCTGGTGAGCCTCAGGGTGTAGTTCAGCCTCTCCGTGGCCCGCAGGGAGTCCTTAAGGGCCAGGGCCTCCCGCTGCGCCTCCCGCAGCAGGTGGACCAGCCGCCGGTGCTCCAGGTACTCGCGGCTCTGGACAAAGTGCTTGAGGCTGCGGGCAAAGGTCTGCATCACATCGTGGGCATGACCGCCCTGTTCCAGGAGGGTCCACAGCAGCCGCCGGAGGAAGCGCCGCTCCCCCGGGTCCAGCCGGCCGGCGAACCCCCGCGCCAGCACCTGGTCCAGAGCGTCCTCCAGGGCGGCCGACTGCTCCGGGTCGGTGAGGAGCCGCCAGAAGGCGGCGAAGCTCCGCCCCTCCTCGCTCCCGCCGATAAGGTCAATGCCGGCGAAGAGGGCCTCCAATACCTCGCCCCGGTGCCCGTCGCTCTCCATGATGCGCTCCCGCAATTCCCGGTTTAGGCGCTCGAAGGAGTCCCGCACCCGGCGGAAGTCGCCCACCAAGTCGTCGGCCAGGGCGATGACCTCCCGGGCCTGCTCCAGCGCGGCGGCCTCGGGCAGGACGCGGAGCTGGCCCTGATGGACAGCCGCGATCTCCCGCTCCAGGCGCGCCTGCTCAGCCAGCAGCCGGTCCAGGCGGCGGAACTTGTCCGTGTCCGTCTCCTGCGCCAGCCGCACCATCGCCCCCAACACCAGGGCCAGCCGGCTCTCCGTGGCCGCCGCGTGCGGCCGCACCTGTCCCGACAGGAAGCGGATGGCCTCGGCGGCGGCGGTGGACAGCTCGTACTCCTCCTCCGCCGCGCCCGGCGGGAAGCGCCGCACCAGGTAGCCTTCCGCCAACCAGCGGGCCACGTAGGCCTGGGCCGTTTGGGGCAGGTCCTCGCCCAGGGCGCGCAGCCGCTCCAGGTCGCGGGCGATGCGCTCATAGAGGACGGAAGCCGGCAGGGTGCGCTGGTCATCGTAAAGGTGCACCTGCAGCAGAGCGAGGATCACCGGCCCATTGTCGGCCGCCAGCAGGCGCCACAGCGGCTCCTCCCGCAGCCGGCGGTAGACGGCGACCGCCTGCTCCGCCCTCATCCCCCGGCACCCCATCCCCAGGCCCCCGGGCGCCCGCCCGGCGACACACCCGTCGTCCCCGGCGCCGCCACCCCTACCACACAGGGGACGGCCCCATTCTAGCACGGCCCCCTGGCCCCGCACCGAGTGCCGAGCTTCAATTGAGTGTGTCAAGAGGTTCCGGGGGAAATTTTTTGGAAATTGACCTCGTGCCTGAATTTGTCATTCGTTGAGCTAGTCTTTCCCCGTTGGTC
>FWPU01005160.1_pt1 | contig 11763 bp, 12 predicted proteins | sample 2228361 | NCBI WGS metagenome assembly FWPU01 (sample SAMEA103939777, study PRJEB20133) | metagenome | reverse complement strand
GCGGGGCAGTAGAAGGAGGGATGGCACCAGGTTCGCCGGGCGCAGGGCCGGCGGCTGCGACTGCTTGGGTGGTCGGTGGTGTGGGCGGAGCAGAGGGGCGAGGGGGTGGTGGGGCGGCGGAGCGTGGGGCAGGCGCGGCCTCCAGGGTCTTGGTTAGATCGGCGATGGCCTGCCGGCGTGCAGCCGGGTCGGCCAGAGTGCTATAGGCGTGCAGTTGTTGCGCCACGGACTGGATCCACTCGTGCGCCTCGGGCCCAAAGGCAGCACCGGCCTCGCGCAGCCAGGTGTCGGCATAGCGCGCCAGTCCGCCGACGACCGCGCGGTCCTGGCATTTTTCGGACTCCAGGCGAAGGATATTAGCGAGTGTCTTGAGCGGCATTGTCATGGCGCTACCTGACGGCTTACACTGCCCACCTGTGTTTCGGGTGGAATATCGCTGGGGCTATTGGTGACGATGCGGGCTTGATCCATCAGAACAGCGCCTCCTTCCCCGCACCCTCGTACACCACCAGGCCCATTCCATCCGGCCCGATGTGGGAGGCCAGTAACGGGCCATAGAGCATGATCGGGTGCTCCTGGCCTGGCATGATCAGTTCAAGCCGTTCCAACAGCATCTTGGTTTCCTCGGTGGGGTAGGGCGTACTCTGCAGGATGGCTATCTGCTCGATGTCGGAGAACTCGTTGGCGAACTCGGCCAGTTTGTCAATCGCCCGCTCGCGGCTGCGCACTTTTTCGATTGGGATGATCTTGCCCTCTTCAATCGTCAGGAACGGCTTGACGCCTAGCATCGCGCCGAGGATGGCCTGTGCCGGGCTGATGAGGCGACTGTGTTCCAGGTAATCGAGCGCGTCGGTGGTCAACACGACGTAGATGCGTCGGATGAGACCGCGAATCTGGCGCTGGATTTCTGACAGGGGTATCCCCGCGTTGGACAGATGCGCGGCTTCACGTACCAGGATATCCAACCCCAGCGAGAGTGTCTCGGAATCCATCACCACGATGTCGCAGCGGCCCAGGAACTCGCGTGAGGCGGTGTAGGCCTCACGCCAGACGAGGCTCAGGCTGGCGGAGGAGTGCAACGAGATGATCTGGTTAGTCTGGCGTGTCAGTTGAGCATACACCTCGCGGAATTGAGCGACAGTGGGCCCCACGATCTGGGGGCGGATGCGCTCGCGCGCCATACGCAGCAACAGTTCCTCGTGGTCCAGTTCACTGCTGTCCTGGTAATCCTTCTTGCCGATACGGACGGTCAAGGGCACAATGGTAACGCCGAGCCGCTCGGCTTCGGCGGCCCCGATGTTGGTAGCGCTGTCGGTAACGATGTGGACTTTGGACACAAGACCTCCACGGTGATTAGGGATCGCGCTTTTTGCATAGCGCCTGTGCCTTGGCTTGCTATTACTCTGGCTAGTCTGATGATTTGCCATCGAGATCGCCTAACCCGGACAAGCCGGAACCAAAAGGGGAAACCACCAAGTCACCAAGAAAACTTGGCTTTGTGCCTTGGTGTCTTGGTGGTAGATTTTCTTGCCAAACATGCAAGGATTTCACTCTCAAGGTACTATACGAGTTGCCGCGCACGGCATCGCCGGATCTTGCCGAATGTGTATCGGGCGACCTGACGTTGCCTCAAGTAGCGCGGCGTGGTGTTGCCCCTACGCTCCCGATAGTATAGAGCAAAATGCGCTAGAGGTCAACCTATCAGCATACGCTCTATGCTGGCGAGCCGCTTGCATAGATGGACAAGGCAGAGTAGAATCGGTGCGCGATGAAAATCCTCTTTCTTACCCCCCAACTGCCTTATCCGCCTCAGAAGGGCACTGCTCTGCGCAACTGGGGTCTCATCTCTGGCCTGGCAACACGCCACGCGGTCGCCCTTCTCTCGTTCTGCGCCCCTGACCAGTCCCCGCAGTTGGCCGAGCCGCTCACTGCCGCCTGCCGCGTTGAGACTGTGCCGTCTCCTGCGCGTACCCTGCGTGAGCGATTGCGCGGCGTCTTCGCTACCACCAAGCCCGACATGGCACTCCGCCTTGCCTCGTCCGACTATGCTCGCCGCCTGAGCAACTGGCTGTCACGTGAATCGTTCGATGTCGTGCACGTCGAAGGCATCGAGATGGCGCCGTACCTTGAGGTGCTCTTGAATGCACGCGACTGCCGATCCTCTCACACGATCAACGTTCGTGAACCCATATCTGTGTCCTGGGGTTGGAGATGTCCGTTGATCGTTTTCGATAACCACAACTGCGAGTACCTGCTTCAGCAACGGGCCTTCCTCACCGATCTGCGCATTCCCAGCCGCTGGCCGAGCGCGGCCTATTCGCTCGTCCAGTGGCTGCGCTTGCGCCGCTACGAGGCCCGGGTGTGCCGCCAGGCCGATTGCGTTCTGGCCGTCTCGGAAGCCGATGCCGCTGCGCTTCGCCGGCTGGTGCCGACTGTCTCCATCACCGTTGTCCCGAATGGCATTGACACGCGGGCCTACCGGACTGAACCTTTGAAGCCAAATGACCAGATGCCACGGAATGCACTGGTATTCACCGGCACCATGGACTTTAGGCCCAACGTGGACGCTGTGTTATGGTTCGTGCAAGAGGTGTTGCCCCGTATCCAGGCCGAGTTTCCCGACGTGCGCTTTGTCGTCGTTGGGCAGCGGCCACACGAGAGGCTGCGGCATCTGCAGAGCAATCCGGCGGTCGTGCTGACAGGCTGGGTAGAGGATGCGCGCCCATACATCGCCAGCAGCACGGTGTACGTTGCGCCGCTGCGTATCGGGGGCGGCACGCGGTTGAAATTGCTGGAGGCCATGGCGCTGGGCAAGGCTGTCGTTGCCACGCGCCTGGGCGCGGAAGGGTACCCCGTCACCGATGGGCGCGAGGTACTGCTGGCCGACTCTCCGGCCGATTTCGCCGCGGCGGTCGTGGGACTATTGCGCGACCCTGGGCGGCGGGAGGAATTGGGCCGGGCGGCACGTGCTTTGGTCGAGCGGCACTATGACTGGCAAGTGATCGTTCCGCTGGTTGAGGCGGTGTACAGGATGGGTTAGTCTAGTTCTCGGTACAAAACCGGCCTGGAAACCCGGCTTCAGCCGGGAAGCCCCCGATAAATCGGGGCATCCGTCGTGTTTTGTGCCGGAAACTAGTCTATCCCCATTCCAAACTGCGCCCATGCCGACCACGGCCCCAGGTTGCCAACACCATCGCGCGCCCGCACCGTCCAGCGGTAGTCGAAGCCGCAAGAGACGGGAACATCGGTCTTTGTGCCCGAGAGCGGCCCCCATTCCCCTACCGGCGCCCACGGTCGGCCCACGAGCGCTTGCTCCAGCCGCACATAGTAGCCCGTCACGCCGGAGGGGTCGCTCGTGGCGTTCCACGAGAGGGTGGCGGAGGAACGGCAGGGGAGCGTGACGTCGCCGATGGGGGCGATAGGAACGGGCGCTGGCGGCCCCACGGTATCCGGTGTAGGCGTGATACAAGTGCCGCTGACCTGGATGGTGAGCGTGCGAACGTCGTGGTTGCTATCGCGGAGCAGCACATCGAGTGTGTGCGATTCGCTTGCACAGGGGCAGGTTTGGTGAGAACCGACGCCCGGCACCCCCACTCCGTTGAAGAAGACGGCCTGGACGTTGGCGGTTTCCCAGCGGACGGTGGTGCAAGTTCCCGCCTGCACGCTCGTGGTGTCGGCCCAGAAGGCGATGTAAGGGGAGGGCGTGGGGGAGGCAGTCGCCGTAGGCGTCGGCGTTGGCGTGCGTGTCGGGGGAATGGGAGTCGGAGTCGGCGTGCGCGTTGGGGACAAGGGAGTCGGCGTATCGGTTGGGGCCGGCGTGGGGATCGGAGTAGATGTGGCGGTGGGCGTGTCGGTCGGGATCGCCAGCGGGGCCGGGGACGCCGTCGGTTCTGGGGTCGCGGTCTGCATGGGCGTGCCGGTAGGGGGCAGGAAGGCGCCGGGGTGCGACAGAATCAACAGGCCCAGCATGAACAGCATAGCGAGCAGAATGACTATTCCACCTGCAAGGGCCAGTGCCCAGGGCAGCGAGCCGTGCGCGAACCCCCCACGCCCGGAAGGACTGCGTCCCGTCTCACCCGGGGGTGGGGCTGCTGGGGGTTCCGGCGGGGGCAGGCGTTGCAGGCGCGTGAGAAAGCGCGCGTGTAGCGTGGGGGGCGGAATGACGGGTGCCAGGCAAGCCAGCAGGTTGGAGACGGTCAGCAGTTCGCGCTGTTTCTTCCGGCAGACCGGGCAGGCTGCGATGTGATCTTGGACACGCTTGCGGCTGGCGCGATCCAACTCCCCATCTACGTAGGCGGAGAGGAGGTCGTCCAACCCCTGACAAGCCAGCCGTCCCTCTTCTGCCATCACCTGGATCCCGTAGAGGTCGCGGAACTGTGTGCGGGCGCGGTGGAGCGTGACCCGCACGTTGTCGAGCGAGATGCCCAGAACAGCAGCGATTTCGTCGTAGGCCAGCCCGTCCAGTTCGCGCAGGACGAGAACCTGGCGGTAGGTGTCCGGCAATTGATGGAGTATGCGCCAGACGGCGACGCGCACCTCGGCCAGACGGGCTTGCTGTTCGGGATCTCCCTCGCGTCGCTGGTCGGCAGGCTCTGGCACGGTCGCCTCGCCGCCGTCCCAATCGGGGAGCGGGACCTGATCCCGATAGCGGCGCAGGCCATCCAGCGCCAGGTTGCCCGCGATGCGGTAGACCCACGATTTGAAATCGTAGGGCGGCCCGAGGCGGCCTAGGTGCTGATGCGCCTGGATGAACGCTTCCTGGGTCAGGTCCTCGGCCCAGGCCCGCTCGCCGACCATGCGGTAGATATAGCCATAGATGCGGCCTTCGTAACGGGTGAACAGTTCCGCGAAGGCGGCCTTGTCTCCACGCTGGGCGCGGCGTACCAGTTGCTCGTCAGGCACCTTCATGCTTGGGCCTACTCCTGTAACGGCTGTGGGGGCGTAGATGTTACAGTGGTCGTGATTGGTGCCGTCATTATACCCCAAAATGAGGCGGCCAGGTAGTTACGGGTTGGTCTATCTTCAGTATAATCTATCTATCTTGATGTGGGAGGAAATCTGCCGTGAAAAGGGCCTGCCTAATTCCCATCGTCTGCTTGTGGATCGCTGCAACACTCGTAGCACCCGCGGCTGCTCGACGCGATCCGCAGCAGGAACCCCCTGGCCGTGACCCCGCCTTCGAGCAAGAGATCCATGACCGCCTGGCCGCCATCAACCCCGATGCCGTGCTCATCTTCCAGGGGGCTACCCGCGCAATGGACGCCGGTGATCTGGAATCGGCTAAGCAGGGCTTTGAGCGGGTACTTGGACTGGCACCGGACTTTCCTGATGCGTTGCGGCGGCTGAGTTACGTCGAACTGGAGTTGAACAACGTCGAGACGGCCTTGGAGTACGCCAACCGCGCCTATGAGGTTGATCCATCGCCCTACAACGAACTGGCATTGGCGCGCGCCCTGCTGTTTACCGGCGATGCGCGCGACGCGCAGGAAGGCCTGGCTCATGCGAGTGCGGCGGCCGAGGCGCTGCCGGACGACGCCGATGCCGGCTTGGTTCTGCTATTTGCCGGACTGGTGCGGGAGGATTTCGATGCCATTCGCCACGCCAGTGCAGTGTTGGTGCGGGTGGTGCCAGACAACCCACTCGGCCACTATGGCGCCGGCATCGCGGCGGCACACGACGGGAAATGGGAACAGGCCGAGCGTGAGTTGCTATTGGCGCAGGACCTGGGCATGCCCGCCGCGGAGATCCAGCAAATGCTCGATGCGGGGATCTCGGCTCAGGCGCGCCAGCAACGCTGGCTGCGGCGTGGGGCCTATGTTGTGGGAGGCTGGCTGGCGGGCCTGGCGATCCTCTTCGTGGTAGGGTTGCTGCTGAGCCGGCTGACCCTGGCTGCCGTGCGCCGCCCACAGCCGGCGGCCCAGAAGCGGGTGGGCCTAGCGGAGCGGTTCATTCGCGCGGTCTACCGCGTCGTCATTGCCCTCACCTCGCTCTACTTCTACGTCTCGATCCCCTTCGTGATCGTGGCGGTGGTCGCAGGCACGGCCGGCCTCATCTATTTCTTCCTGGTGCTCGGGCGCATCCCGCTGCAGTTGACCGCGATGCTGGTGATCGGTGCGCTGTTCACCCTGCTCGCCATCCTGCGTAGCCTCTTTGCCCGCGTCAAGGACGAGGAGCCGGGCCGTCCGCTCGCCCGCGATGAGGCGCCGCAGTTGTGGTCGCTGGCGGAGAAGGTGGCCGGGCGTGTCGGCACGCGGCCGGTGGATGCGATCTATGTCACGCCTGCGCCGTCCATCTCGGTCTTGGAACGCGGCAGTCTGCTGCAAAAATTGCGCGGCAAGGGCCAGCGCTGTCTGGTTTTGGGGCTGGGAGCGCTGCCGGGCTTGACTCAGGCTCAGTTGCAGGGCATCCTGGCGCACGAGTACGGCCACTTTTCCAACCGCGATACCGCCGGCGGCAATCTGGCACGCCAAGTGCAGACCTCGATGCACCGCATGGCCTATGGCTTGGCCGTCAGCGGATTGGCGCGCTGGTACAATCCGGCCTGGCTCTTCCTCAGCGGCTTCAACCGGCTCTTTGCACGCATCACGCGTGGCGCTTCGCGTCTCCAGGAGATCCTGGCCGACCGCCATGCGGCGTTGGCCTATGGCGCACATAATTTTGTGGAAGGGCTGAGGCACATCGTCCGCCAGAGCCTCACGTTCGAGGCGATGACGAATGAGGAGCTCAAGCAGGCTGTCGAGGAGAAGCGCGGCTTGCAGAACCTCTATACTCTGCCTGTGGCGCTTCTGCCCGCCCCGGCGCAGGTACAACTGGAGCGAAAGATTGACGACGAGATGAAGCGGCCCACCTCCCCATACGATAGCCACCCGGCCGTTCAGGAGCGTATCAACCTGTTGCAGCAACTTGGGGTGGCCGGCGGAGCGTGGGAGAGCCAAGAGCCCGCCTGGGACCTGTTGCCCGACGCCGCGCAGTTGCAGGCCGAGATGACCGCCGTCGTCCAGAACAATGTGCGGCAGCGTGCCGCGCGGGTCAGACACCGGTAGCGCTCTTGTCCTCTCCTTCCATTGCATCTATGATTGTAACGCATGTGAGACTCTGTGCCCGTCTCGCTCCTGCCGACGGGCTGATTGACCCGATTGTGTACTGGCTGTACGGGCTGACGGAGGAAGCGGTGGCCGTCGTCAAGGGGAAGTAGGATCAGGTTGAGTCAAGTGTGCTGAGGTCAGGATGCAAGTCGAAACCGACGATGCGATGATCAATGAGATGGTTAAGCGGCTCGTGGAACGTTGTGCACCGGAGCAAATCATTCTGTTCGGCTCCCACGCACGCGGCACGGCAAGGCCGGATGGCGATGTGGATCTCCTGGTGATAACGCCAGTCTCGGGTTCCAAGCGCGCCAAGCAGGTCGAGACGCGTGTGGCATTGCACGATATTCACGTGCCCAAGGACATCATCGTGGTTACACTGGAAGAAGTGGTTCGCAAGCGGGAGATCGTGGGCACCGTCATTCGCCCGGCATTGCGGGAGGGGAAGACGCTCTATGTTCGAACCTGATGCCGTAGTAATGGCGGCGGTACGTCAGTGGGTGCAGGCCGAAAACGATCTTCACCGCGCATACGCTCGAATAACGTTGCCTAGGTGGCTTGACGCCGACATGTGTGCTCCCTTAGGCGCCATTCTCTACCGGTTGGGCCAGAATGCGAACTCGATTCGCTTGAACATTCCGCACCGTAGGGTGGAGGAAATCCTGTCTAAAAATGGCTTTCTGAGCCATTATGGACATGCGCGATTGCCGGACAAGTGGGGGACGACGATCCGCTACCAGCGTTTTGATGTCAAAGACGACCGTTATTTCGGCCAATACATCGAAGCACGCCTTATGCAACGTAAGGAAATCCCCATTATGTCTCCCGGGGTGGCCAAAAAGTTCAGGGAGAGCGTCTTTGAGATCTTTAGCAACGCTGTGATGCATGCCCAGACCCAGTTGGGCATTTTCAGTTGTGGGCAGTTCTTCTACAAGCGCAAGCGGCTGAGTTTTGCCGTTGCTGATCTGGGTATCGGCATCCGCCGAAATGTCCTGGAACATACCGGACTGGATCTTACGGCTGAGCAGGCCATTGCCTGGGCGACCGAAGGGCAGAATACAACGAAGCGTGGGTCAGTTCCTGGCGGTTTGGGACTGAAGTTGCTGCGCGAATTCATCGCGATGAACAGCGGCTGTATTCAAATCGTTTCGGACGCTGGCTATTGGAGACAAGAGAAGGATCAGGTGACCACGGCTCCGTTGCGCCATCCTTTTCCTGGCACTGTGGTGACTTTGGAAATCAACACAGCGGATACGAAGGCGTATGCGCTGGCCGGCGAATTGTCGCCCGCGGATATATTCTAACTTGGGGGAATCAACGATGAGCGAAAGTTTGGTCATTTCGGTGTTTGAAGTCGTAGGCAGCCCTCTGTGTGTGGCTTCCGATGACGGTCAAAAAGTGTACGAACGGCTAGCGCTGGCTCTAAAAGAAGGACGTAGCGTCACGCTTTCCTTTCACAATGTCACGGGGCTGACCTCGGCGTTTCTCAACGCAGCAGTCGGGCAACTCTACGGTGTGTTCAGCGAGGAACATATCCGCGCGCACCTCACAGTCCGCGACATACAACCGGATGATTTGTTGCTGCTTAAGCGCGTCGTGGATACCGCCAAAGTCTACTTCAAGGACCCGCAGCGTTTCCAGCGCGTGACCCAAGATGTGCTGGGGGAAGGCGATGAAAGCGAAGAATAAGGCGGAGGATATCCGCCGTTACACGTTCCAGCCAACGGACGCGCTGCTGATAGATGCCAATGTGTGGTTGTCTATCTATGGCCCGTCCGCGCCAACCGACTGGAAGGCCCAGGTGTATTCCAGAGCGTTGAACGGGATGTTGGCGGCCAGTAGCCAGATTTACATTGACGTGTTAGTGCTATCCGAATTTATCAACAGGTGGGCTCGCTTGGAGCATGGACTCTGCTACTCCGACCCGGCTTCCCGCCCGCCATTCAAGCAGTTCCGCCAATCGCCGGGCTTTAGACCGGTGGCTCAGGCGATTGCCGTTGCCGCGCGACGCATCCTGCAAGTTTGCACTCGCCTGGAAAGCGGCTTTTCCACGTTGGACATTTCTGCTCTGATCAACGAGTACGAAGAGGGGGAGAGCGACTTCAACGACCAGGTGTTGGCCGAACTCTGCCGACGGAATGGGCTAAAGTTGGTGACGCATGACGGGGATTTCAAGGATCGTGGGCTGACTTTGGTGACAGCGAACCGCTATCTGTTAGCCTGACTTAGGTCTTACTGCTTCACTCCCTGATATATGATCCCCTTCCGCTCCTCCAGCCGGTCGGTTGCCGGCGGTGGTTCAACGGATAGGGCCGCGATCTCTGCCCGCCACTCCGACGTCATCGGCACATCCACCGCCGCCAGCGACGCCTCCAACTGCTCGACGTTGCGCGCGCCGATGATCGGCGCGGTGACCGCCGGGTGCGCCATCACCCACGCCACCGCCAGCGTCGCCGGATGCAGGCCGCGCTCCTGCGCATGCGCAACGAACCGCTCTGCGATCTCATAGTAAGCGGCTTCGCCGTAGCGCTTCACGTACATCTCGTTTTCCACCAGCCGCCCATGCTCCGGCTTGCGTCCCACACCGTATTTGCCGCTTAGCAATCCGCCCCCCAATGGACTGTAGGTGACGACGCCCAACCGCTCCGCCTGTGCCAGCGGCAGGATCTCGACCTCGGCCTGGCGCTTGACCAGGTTATACATCGGCTGGATGCACGCGAAACGCGCCAGCCTCTCGCGCGCCGAAATCCCCAACGCCGTGGCGATCTGCCAGGCGGCCCAATTGCTCGCGCCCGTGTAGAGCACCTTGCCCTGATGTACCAGGTCGTCCAGGGCACGGAGCGTCTCCTCAATCGGTGTAGCGGGATCGAAACGGTGCACAAAGTAAATGTCCAACCGGTCGGTGCCCATCCGTTTGAGACTGGCCTCCACCGCGAGCATGATGTGTCGCCGCGATAGGCCTCCGGCATTCACGTCTTGGTCTGTAGGAAAGCCGACTTTGGAGGTGATCACGACCTCATCCCGGCAGCCGGCGATCAGTCTGCCGAGCATCTCTTCCGAGCGTCCTCCGGCGTAAACGTTCGCGCAATCGAAGAAATTGACACCTGCGTCGCGACAGCGTCGGAACATCGCCGCCGATGTTTCCTCGTCCGCGTCGCCGCCGAACGACATGGTGCCCATACACAGGCACGAGACCTTAATTCCCGTTTGTCCTAGTACTCGGTATTCCATCTGTCGTCTCCTGGGTTGGAACGGGGGATTGATCATTGGTCATTCGCGCCAACGGCGCGAGCGCCATCAACGCGGCTGCCGCAAGCGCCATAGCCCCACCGAAGAAGAACGGCGCCGAGGGGCCCAGCCCCGGCCACGGGCCGACTCCGCTCCACAGCACGCCAGCGATGACCGATGCGGGAAAGTCGAGCATTCCCAGCACGGCATTGTAGGTGCCGTAGGCCGTGCCGTGCAATTCCTCCGGCACGACGTCGGCGACCATGGCCTTGGTCGTGCCAAAGGCCAATCCATAGTACACCCCATAGACGGCATACAACGCCCAGACCTGCCAGCCCGATCGCGCCAGCGCAAAGCCCAGATAGATGGCTGCATAGATCAGCCAGCCGCCCACGATCAGACGCTTGCGCCCAACGCGGTCGGAGAGCGAGCCGGCGGGCGTGCTGACGAGCGTATAGACCAGGTTGAAGGTCACCAGCATCCCCAGCACGCCGGTAACGCTCAGTCCGACGTTCTGTGCTCGCAACACCAGGAAAGCATCGGACGAATTGCCCAGGTCAAAGATGCCCACGATGAGCATCAGGAGCACAAAGCGCCGGCCCAGGCCGCGGAAGGTGACGCGCGGGCGCTCCCCCGTTGGGGTCACCGGCACGTCCCTTGCGCCGAGCGCCAGGGAGAGCACCGCCAACCCGGCCGGGATCAGGCTGATGAGCACGATCAGTCGAAACGTACTCAGTTGCAGCGCGGCGGCGCCTTTTTGTGTGGCCCAGACAAGGGCCAGCGCGACGAGCAGCCCCAGCATGGCCCCACCCGTGTCCGCAGCGCGATGGAAGCCGAACGCCAGTCCCCTGTGGCGCTCGTCAATGCTATCGGCTACCAGCGCGTCGCGCGGCGCCGTGCGGATGCCTTTGCCCACGCGGTCGGCCCAGCGCGCGCCGGCAATCGCCCAGGCGTTGGCGAAATAGAAGAACGGTTTGGCGAGCGTCGAAAGCCCATAGCCCGCCACGGCCAGCCACTTGCGCGCCCGTAGCCGGTCGGAGAGCCAGCCGGAAAAAACCTTGAGCGTGCTCGACGTGGCCTCGGCGATGCCCTCGATCACGCCGATCAGGTTGGTCTTGACCCCCAGCACGTTCGCAAGAAACAACGGCAGGAGGTTGATGACCATCTCGCTGGAAATGTCCGTCAGGAAACTGGTCAGGCTAACGGCCCAGACGTTGCGCGGTAGTGTACGCAGCCCGGTTTTCTGCGAGGTGTTCGTGACGTGTTCTGCCATGCTTTCCTCCGAGATGTCGCTATTATAACCCTGGATTGACGTAAGGCAAACCAACCGACTGCTGTTGACACCTGGCCTATTCCTGTTAAACTAGAGGTGCTCTCCAAAAGTTCTTTGGGTTTTCCGGCAAACCGGCAGCGGTTAAAACCGCACCTGGAAGGCCCGCAATCCGGATTG